>Ga0307378_10000662_pt1 | contig 59275 bp, 42 predicted proteins | sample UN1MG_FD_202238 | JGI IMG/M metagenome (GOLD analysis project Ga0307378, IMG submission 202238) | Soil microbial communities from Risofladan, Vaasa, Finland - UN-1 | ecosystem: Environmental > Terrestrial > Soil > Coastal area > Acid sulfate soil | place: Finland: Risofladan, Vaasa | collected... | reverse complement strand
GCAGGCGCGTGCAACCCAAGCGGCAGGGGCTCACTAGCCGCCCTGCTCCCGGGCCCTTCCTCCTCGCCCACGACCCCCGTCGCCGCCCCCCCGTCCGCGCCCCATGCCTATCTCGGGCGCTTACGGCCTTGTCGTACCCGAAGGTGGTCCGGTAGTCCAAACTGTCCACCGCGGCGACGGTCCGCCCGGCGTCGTCGTAGACCGTGGTGGTCAGGTTCCCCCGGGCGTCCCGGACGTGTCGCTGGCGCCCGGCGTCGTCGTAGGCGTAGGTGGTCCGATATCCGAGCGGATCGACCTGGGCGAGCGTCTGGCCGACCTCGTCGTAAACCGTTGTGGCAACGTGGTTTTCCGCGTCCTCAACGGTCACCTGCCGATCAGCCTCGTCGTAGCCGAACGTGGTCCGGTTCAGGCACGAGACTAGCGCGTCCTCGCGTCGACTCCCGCAAAGTACACTCTCTCCTATCGCCCTTCTCCCTCGGTGGAATCACCAAGGACCGAGGGTCCCGTACACGGCCCAATGGATGTGGGGTCCCTCAAAACACCTGCAACGTAAGACTCCAGGGAGCGAGCGTCGCCCGTTTCCAAGAGGGCCAATGCGTAACGGCAGCGCGACCGTACTTCGGCTTCGTCATCGTACGTGGCCCGTAGCGCGCATACTAGAGCGTTCAGGTCGTGCGGCACCGAATGGAACTGGTAGTGTGGAGATATCGGGTGATCCCATGACCGAGACCAGTAGACCCTCCATTCAGGGCGGTCAGCCGCATTCTCTGCACGTGCAACGAGCCGGGAGAACGCTGTGTCACACGTCGTCTCATTAATGGAAATGCCCACAACACGAACAACAGTCTTGTTGCGACCGGAGTGAATGTCGACATAGTGTACCACTTCTCTGGAGTTCCAAAGAACATATGATACCGCACCCACAACCGCGGTAGCAAGGATCACGTAACGTGCGACAATCCGTTGGCGCCGGGGGGCCGCGTTCGTCGCTTGCATCGTTTCTACATCTCCCGGGACGATACGAACGTCTCCAGTGTGACGGGCGCGAGGGCCACCCTTGATCGGCATCTCCGGCAGAAATCAGATACATGGTAGCGGGAGAAACGGAGTGGGCGGATCGCAGTAGTACAGCGGCCACCACGGACCATAGTCGCGTTTCAATGGTTCCATTCTGTCACACTCCCGCTGAGCCTGCTTCAGAAGCCCGCCCTTAAGGTTCCAGTTGTTGAAGGGCAGGTTATACACGTCATCAATTCTGTGAGCATTCATGTGTATGCCCTTTGAGTCATGGTCCGAGGTCCCATAGAGATGCGTCAACTCATGGAAGAGGTACTCCTCAAACTCCGACAAGGGCATGTTCTCCCAGTTCGTCGGTCGTGCACCATCGTTGAACGTAATCTGAGCGTCTCTCAGGCCGCCCTTGATCCCGTACCACCCGAAGGGGTAGGTCTCCATGACCGGCTCGACTCCCATATCCTTATGATAGAGTTCGAGGTTTTCCCGAGATGAGTCTATCCCGTCACGGATACTGCGAAGCACATCGCTCAACTCGGCAACCGGACGACGAAGCTGATCCCTGACGCAATCAGGCTGCTTCTTCATCCAATCCTCCAACTGCTGCAGCACTTGCACCACCCGAGCCCTAACCTTAGCCAGGGCGTTCGTAACGCGCGCTCGTTGGCGCTGAGACCAGTTGCTTCCCCACTGTAGCTCGTACATGCCACTGGGATCCACGCAAACGAGCAGACTCGTGCGGCAGTAAAGGTAGGGATTCACGTCCGCTGTCATCGGATCTTGGGAGAGCCATCTGCCGAGTGAAGGACGGTAGTGTCGGGCGCGTACGTAGTATCGCAGCGGGTCAGCGTCGTAGAAGTAGCCAAGTTGCCCGACGTAGCGGTAGGGATTGGCTGTGCTGCCGCTTGCGGCGACGATCCGGCCGAACGCGTCGTAGAGGTACGAGTCAGTCTCCGACTGCGAGCTATCGGTCAGGCGGACCGTCGAGCCGAGAGCGTCGAAGTGGAAGAAATGCGAAACGCCGCTACGATAAAGACTCAACACCTCCCCAAAAGAGGATGGCCGCACGGTGTAGACGGCTTGGCTCGCATTCGCGCCGTCGGTCTCCGAAAGCACAGCCAAGCCGTCCCAGATGAACTTGGAGGTGCCGGTCAAGTCTTCTCTGCGAACGCGAAGGCCGTCGGCGCTGTAGACCATGGTGTTGACCACGCCGGACGGAAGCGCGACTTGCGTCAGACGGTCCTGTGAATCCCACGTGTTCGTGGTCACGCCGCGTGGGGCTTCCTCAATCTGGAGATTGCCGCTCGCGTCGTAGGTGTAGGTGGTCGTCCCGGAGCCGTCTACGGCGGTGTGAAGCTCGTTGGCCGAGTCGTAGGTGTAGGTAGTCAGCGCGGCGGAGTCTTCTTTCACCAGACGGTTGCCGACGGGGTCGTAGGTGTACGTGGTGTTGAAGACCGAGCCGTCGACTTCCAGGGTGGCGGCCATGGTGGCCCATTCGTCGGGCGTCATGGCGGCCCACTGGTCGACGGTGAGACGGTCCCACGTGAGCGTCGTGGTGGGCGTGCCCCGGGCTTCGTTGACGAGCTGATACGTGTTATCGTACCGCCAGGCGACGCCCGTGCCGTCGGACTCGAGGACACTGGTGCGATTGCCGGCCGGGTCGTAGGCGTACGCGAAGCTGGAGATGATCGTGCCGGTCGAGGTCGTGTTCAACAGGACCTTGAGCCGGCCGCTGTCGAAGTAGCTGTCCTTCGTCACGCTCCCGTTCGCCAGGTCCTTCTGCGTCTGGCGACCCACCCCGTCGTAGGTGAAGGTGGTCCGCTGACTCTCCGGGTTCTCCATCCAGTGCAGCCGGCCGGCGGCGTCGTGGGTGTAGGTGAACACCCCGCCGTCGGGGTCGGTCATGGCGCGACGCAATCCGCGGGCGTCGTAGGCGTAGGTGACCGACTTGTCGTCCGGGTTGGTCACGCGCGTCGGGTAGTGCCGGTCATCGTAGACGGTGGTCGTGCGCCCGGTGGGATCGGCCATCGCCGTGCGGTTGCCGACCTCGTCATACGAGAACGTGTGCCGGATCCCGCCCGGGTAGCGACGCTCGATAAGCTGACTCGCCGCGTCGTAGACCATGGTGACCCGATTGCCCCGCGGGTCCTGCTTGAGGGTTTGATCACTCCGCTTATCATACCCGAAGGTCGTACGCCGGTCAAGCGGATCGATCCTCACCGTGTTGCGATCGGCGTCGTCGTAGAGGAACGTGGTCCAGTGATCGTTCGCGTCGACGAGGGCTTCTTGGCGGCCCGCCGCGTCGTAGATGTTGGTCGTGCGATGCCCTTCGGCGTCGACGATCGCCTCGACCCGCCCGACGGCGTCGTAGATCGTGGTCGTGCGGTTGGCGTTGGGGTCGAGCAGCTCGATTTGGCGGCCCGCGTTATCGTAGGTGTAGTGGGTCTGGTGCCCCTCCGGATCGGTGGTAGTATGGAGTCGGCCAGCCGCGTCGTACGTGGACTCGGCCGTTGCACCTTCGGCGTCGGTCACGGCGGTCTGGCGGCCGGCGTCGTCGTAGGTATAGGTGGATCGGTACCCCAACGAATCGGTGGTTGCGATGCGGCGGCTTGCCGCGTCGTAAGTGTAGGTGGTGCGGTGGTTTAGGGGATCGATGGTGGCCAGGGTTCGGCCGGCGGGGTCGTAGAGGGTGGTGGCGATGTGGCCGAGGGGGTCGCGGACGCGGATCTGGCGGTCGGCGTCGTCGTAGGCGAAGGTGGTTCGGCGGAGGAGGGCGTCGACGGTGGCCAGGGTTCGGCCGGCGTCGTCGTAGAAGGTGGTGGTGATGTGCGAGAGCGGGTCCTGGACGCGGACCTGGCGCCCGGCGTCGTCGTAGGCGAACGTGGTGCGATGCCCGAGGGGGTCGACCTGGGCGAGGGTCTGGCCGGCGTCGTCGTAGAGGGTGGTGGTGATGCCGCCCTCGGGGTCTTCGACGCGGATCTGCCGATCGGCGTCGTCGTAGGCGAAGGTGGTGCGGTGGAGGAGGGGATCGATGGTGGCCAGGGTGCGGCCGGCGTCGTCGTAGAGGGTGGTGGTAATTTCGCCCTCGGGGTTGGTGACGTGGGTCTGCCGGTCGGCGTCGTCGTAGGCGTAGGTGGTTCGCAGGTTGAGGGGATCGACGGTGGCCAGGGTTCGGCCGGCGTCGTCGTAGAGGGTGGTGGTCACTTCGCCCAGCGCGTTTTGGACGGTGACCTGCCGGCCCCAATCGTCGTACGCGAAAGTGGCGCGATAGCCCAGGGGGTCGACCGCGGCGACGGCGCGGCCGGCGGGGTCGTAGACGGTAGTGGTGCGGTGGAGCAGCGGGTCGACCACGGCGACGCGTCGATGGGCGTCGTCGTAGACGCTGGTGGTGCTGTGGCCGAGCGGGTCGGTGCGGCGGACCTGGTTGCCGTCGACGTCGTAGGCGTAGGTGGTTCGATGGAGGAGCGGGTCGACGACCGCTTCGAGCCGCCCGGCGAGGTCGTAGACGTTGGTGGTGAGGTGGCCGAGCGGGTTCTCGGTGCGCAGGAGCCGGCTGGAGCCGGTTTCGTAGGTGTAGGTGGTGCGGTGGTCCAGGGGGTCGATCCGGGCGGTGAGCCGGTTGACCTGGTCGTACTGGTAAGTGGTCACCGCGCCGACGGGATTTTGGGCGGTCTCCCGTTGGTTGTACTCGTTGTAGGTGTAGGTCGTTCGGTGGAGGAGCGGATCGACGTCGGCGATCTGGCGCCCGGAGCCGTCGTAGACCATGGTGCGGATCGTGCCGAGGGGGCTTTGGACCCACTCGGGCTGCCCGAGGGCGTTGTAGGCGTAGGTGGTGCGGGCGCTTAAGGGGTCGACGACGGCGTGGAGGTTTCCGGCGACGTCGTAGACGTTGGTGGTTCGCAGGAGCAGCGGATCGACGGCCGAGAGCAGCCGGTCGTCGGCCGGATCGTACGTGCAGGTGACGCGCCGGTCCATGGGATCGACGATGCGGTCGAGGCGCGGGGCGCGGTGGTCGAGCGAGGTGTTGTAGGCCAGCGCGGTGAGGTTTGCGTTGGCGTCGTGCCGGGCGATGAGCCGGTGGTCCTGCCAGGTGAAGGTGGTGCGGTGGAGGGCCGGATCGATGATCGCCTGGATATTGCGGTCGGCGTCGAAGAGCACGGTGGTGCGGGCGCCGCTGGGCTGGCGGATGAGGGTGCCGGAGCCGAGGTAGGTGAAGGTGGTGCGTCGGAGGTCGGGCAGACGGACCTCGTTGACCCGGGACGAGGCGTCGTAGCTGTACGTGGTGCGACGGGCCAAGGGGTCGACGTAGCCGATGAGCCGGCCGGAGCCGTCGTAGACGAGGCTGGTCCGGCAGAGCTCGGGCGTTTCGACCCGGGTGAGCTTTCCGGAATCGATGGTGAAGGTGGTGCTCCGGCCCACGGCGTCCTCGATACGGAGCAGGTTGCCGCTCCCGTCGTAGACGAAGGAGGTACGGCGGAGGAGGGGGTCGGTGATGGAGGAGAGCTTGGCTCCGTCGTGGCTGAGGGTCCAGCGGGCGCCCTGGGGGTTCTGTTTGTAGATCAGCGTTCCGGAGGCGTCGTAGCGGTACTGCGAGCGGTCGGGGGTGGTTTCGACCCATCCGCCGGTCACCTTCTTGAGGCTGTTGGATCCGTCGGAGGGGAGGTAGTATCCCTGGCCGTCCTTGTCGGTGTAGGGTCGGACGTAGCCGGAGGCGGTGGTCAGCTCGACCTCGGTTTCGGAGAGCTCGGTTACGCTCCGCTCCCAGTTGCAGTGGACGCCGCGGCCGAAATAGACGCCGGTGGGGTCGAGGGTGTTGAGGGTCAGAAGGACAAGGGGGGACAACGGGCCGGCCCAAGGAGTGGTGAACTGAACGACCACATCGCCGCTGACCAGGTTGATGGGATGCGGCAGGCCCCACGTTTCCGGGAGACTCTGGTTGAGCATCGGGCAAGGGTCGACGGCGCCGTCGTTTCTCAGGATGGGCACGATCGTCGGCTGGGCGCGGAAGGCCGCGCGTTGCATGGCGCCGGGCAGGCACTGGTTCTGGCCACAAGGGGCACACTGGTTGGAGACGGCCTGGCCTTCGTCGGTGGAGCAGACGTTCGTCCCGCACCTTGCGCCAATATCCCCTCCCGCACCGGACGACGAACTGCTGGAGGACGAGCTCGACCGGGAGCTGCTCGACGAGCCCGAGGAGGAGCTTGAGCCGGAGCTGCTGGACGAGCCCGATGACGAGCTGGAGCCCGAGCTGCTCGATGAGCTGCTTCCGGACGATGAGCTGCTTCCGGACGATGAGCTGCTTCCGGACGATGAGCTGCTTCCGGACGATGAGCTGCTTCCGGACGAGGAGCTGCTTCCGGACGAGGAGCTGCTGCCGGAGCTGCTCGAGCTGTGCGACGACTGCGAGGACGAGCTGCTGCTGTCGTAGTAGGGGTCGGAGGCGGTTTGGACGGCGGCCGGCTGGTATTCGATCACCTCCACCTGGCCCGCTGCGCCCGCTTTCGGGGTGTACGCGCCGGTGAGAGCGGGTCCGGTCCAGTGCTCGCGCTGGGCGGGGTGCTCGACGCGAAACGTCTTGCCGTCTCGGCTGACGAGTCGCCAGTCGCTGTCGAGGCTCTGGTACGTGAAGTCGCTTACCTTACGGTAGACGCCCAGCGCACCGGAAGGGGAAACGAGCTTTTGGCCCGACTGCACGACCAGGATGAATTCAGCCATCTCTCACTCCTTAACGCGGATTGGATTCGCCGCCGCACGGCAATCCCGCTGGGGCTCAGCAGACGACTCCTCACTTGGCGAGGAGTCCGAGCTCAGTCGAAGCAGGGATGCGAAGTGACGGCAAGATGGAGTTCGTGTACGTAAAGGGTTCGGTATTCTGTTACTATGTGTCCGGCCGAGCGCGGCGAGGGAACACGCGGGCCGGCCTCGCCTGGAGACGACGCGACGTCGACCAGCATGGCCCCGCTTTCCTCGGTGCGACGACTCTAGCAGAATCGGTGGCACAGTTTCAAGGCGGCTTTCTGAGCCAGGACATTCGGGCGTTGCCGCTCGGGACTGCCGGCAAAGCGGAGGGCGAGCCGCGTATACTCTCAGCGGCCAGCGTAGTAGACCGACTCGTTGAGGGCACGTTGGAAGTCCTTTTCAGTGATCGGGACTAAGGGGGTATTTGCCATCACAAGACCGGAGGCGAAGAACTATAGCCCGCGTCCTTGAGAAGAATTTCGTAGAGTTCATTGTAACTCGCTTCTGTCGGGAACGTGTGGAATCCTCGCATTCGTTCTTCACTGAGGGCGGCTTTGATTTGTTCCACTTGCCCGCCATCAGGTCGTTTCATCGGCCAGAATAGCCGCCGATCGCGTGGCAAGCCCTGGCTGTCCCACCATCGCACGTCGTGTTCCCAATACAACACGAATTTGAGTTTGGGAAAATCGTGAAGAATCGATCGCAGAGCCCGCTCGCGGGAAAGTTTCCATTGGCGGGCTCTTTCCGGATCCCAGGTCTTGTCGTAAAGGAAGTACCAGAAGAAGCCGAGGATCTTGTGCTTTGGGGCATGATCGAAGCCCACCAAATCGGTAACCGGCAGAGCCATGTGGCCCAGCACGTACATTGCTCGGCATTGCTCAGCGTACGTGCGCAGCAGCGTCGGCAAATCGTGGAAGCGACGCTCACCGAATACGCCGTGGAAGTCAATCACAAGGAACACGTCATCCGCCGCCGGGCTGGACAGCTTGACCTTGGAAAGGTCGTAATGCGGGCGAACTAGCTTGATGCCATCGGGGTACACTTCTCTATGTCGCATGGACAACAGCCAATAGACGTAGCACGCGCCGGTCAGTAGTATCTTATCCTTCATGGCAGTGCACTCGATTCGCCCCGAGGGCGCCAATCTTATCACACGGGATCTTCATCGGCTTCACCGGACACATGCCACAGATCCACTCGCCCTGTCGTCGCAGGAACCGTTCCGCCTCGTCTTGGCTGCACTCTGGTCGAAGAGGCTTGTATCGCAAGTAGTGATCCCATTCATCGCTTGCCGTCGGTACGCTCTTCTCCAACTGCATCGACAGGTAGGCAATCTGGGGGCATTTGTGAAGCTGCCCTCCATGGAGTTGCGGGCACCACTTAGCTTTGCATGTTTGCCAGCTCGCGTCCGGGTCACCATCGTCAAACGGCTCCACGCCCGCCCCGGTGTCCCGGTACGTCTCCCGCCATTTCGTGTAGGATTCTCGCCAGTTGATGAACATCGTATGGCGAGATTCCCAATCCTCACACAACGCGCGGATCTTTTCGACTCGGGCACGGTAGGACGAATCGTTGCCGTGAATGGAGACTTCCAGACGGCAGCCGGTCTCTTCCAACACCGCGGGCAGATCCGGGTGCCTGTGCAGAAACCAGCCGTTTGTGACCAGTTGCAGTAGCGACTCTCGCCAATGGCGTGCCGCAATCCTGATGATCTTGCACAGATCGGGATTCAGCGTCGGCTCACCTCCGAGGAGACTGAACCACTTCGGCCGTAGCCGATGCGACCAAAGCGAAAACTCGCGTTCCGCTTGCTCGGGGCTGGCGTGTCCCTGATGGCCGTAGTTGGAAAAGTGCGTGCAACTACGACATCGCATGTTACAGGCATGGGTGACGTGGTATTCGAGATTCTGGAACGTCACCTTTGCCGGCGACAGTCTAAGAGTGTCCGGGCTTTTCCTGTCTCGGGAAAGACTGCCGAACCTCGCGTAATCGACGCCAGGCTTGTCGTATTGATCGCAGCACGTTTGGATGTACGCCCATGTCCGCTTTCGCTGTTTTGTGTGCGGCCCCCACTCGTCCCCGTTGGAGAGGCTCGTCCTGTGCAATCGCCGGAGCGCCAGTACGTGGGGCACGTTGAGGATCTTCAGGCCGAGCCGCCGCGCGCGCGTCGGGTATTCCAGATCAGCAGAACACTTTAGCGGCAGAAAGCCGTTCATTCGCTCGAACGCTTCACGCCGACAGATCATGGTGGAGTTGACGACCGACCCCTCCGGCGAAAACTTGGATACTCGGCCCGGCGTGTGAAAGGGCAGCTTGCCCAGGTACTCCAGAACCCAGTCGCTGGGGGCTTCGTGGCTAACGAATTGTTCCATGACCGCCGAGAGCATGTCCGCGCCGGTCTTCTCGATAGTTTCGACAGAGTACCAGATTCTGTTTGGCAGAGCGATGTCATCGCTGTCCTGAAGTGCGACGAAGTCCGTCTCAAGGTAATCCCACACTCTGTGCACGCTGCGGTAAGGGCCGATGTTCTGCTTGTTGCGATACCACCGGACGCGAGAGGAGCGACTGCACAAACGCTGGGCGGGGTCGTCTAGTATCGGGGGCCCATCGCAGATCAAGTGGATGGTGCAGTCGGCATAGTTCTGATTCAGGATCGACTCGACCGACTGTGCCAGCCACCGGATATTGTCCTCGGTGTATGGAATAACGACATCGCAAGCGTGAATACTGCGCGGACCCGGACCTGGCAGGCCGGGGACCGTCGCTTCATCGACCGGGCCCGCGTTTGGCCGCGGCAGGTGGCGTCTGCAAGAATCGGCGGTCTGGTGACCCTGGGAGGCCCGGCTCTCTGCTCGATCCTCTCTCCGTCCTCGGAAATAGTGTCTCACCAAAGCCTGCATCTCCGCCTTGTCACTGGCCCAGGTCCACAGACCGTTGCAGTCAAGCTTGATGTCGGACGACGGCTGGTAGTCGCACAAGGCCAGGTACTCCTGCCTCTCCGTGTACCTGCGATTGGCCCTAGAACCATGCCAGAAGTGGAAAACGCTGCCCGAGACGTGGCCCACGTTTCCCTGAACCTTCCTGTGCTGCTGCAGGCCCCACTTGAAGTATTCTTGGTACCACGATTGGTTCATTACGGCTGAACCAGGGTTGCGCCACCATCCCATCCACGCGCCAACCATCAGAGTGTCGCCACCACCTAAGATCGCATCGTCCAGCAGTGGTGAGATCTCTCTTCTTGCGGCCCAGGCGCCACCAGGTGCAGCCCAGTAGTCAGGAGACCCGTTGGCCAGTCCCCACACGAATCCGCACACGCGATTCTCGGGACGAAACCTGCCGTCAAGCGTCGTGATGCTGTCATACAATTGAACGAGTGGCTTGTCGTCCAACAATTTGTCAGCTTCTTCGACCCACTTGTCGTTCAGAAAGAGAATGTCCGAGTCGAGCCAGGCGATCTTGTCGTACTTGTCGGGCACTCTTTCGATCGCCAGGTTGAGGAGTCGCTCTTTCTGCCACATGAGGTGCTTTTCGATGGTGCCTCGAACTTGCCAGGTCGAGTCGGTCTGAAACTCGCCGTCGAAGCTCAGCTCGATCGAGTAGAGTGGCACATCGTCACGCAGAGCCCTACGGAACCGGTGCCAGTTCTCCACCGGCCTCCTGTATTTCATCGGGTTGAAGAAGCAGGTCACAGCGGCAAGCATTGGCATGCTCCGGTGTCTCAGCTAGCGGGTTGCAGCACTCGCAACGCGCGAACTGCGTCGGCTATGGGACCGCGAGTGCACGTCGGGCCAGGGATTTCACTTTGCAGGGCGCGATATCGCACGTTGTCCGCTGCCTGGAGACACGGGTGGACGAGTGCGCGGGAATACGAAGCCTGCTGCCATGACGGCTCTTTCCCGGCGTCGCGTCCGGTAGGTTCACACTGTCTCGTGGTGCGCTGCGGCAGGGCGACGACGGTGCCACCATCAGACGCCGTCGTCTCTTCGTGTTTCAAAGTACTGCCTCATCAGGGTTCGGAGGTGCTGGCCGTCGCCCGCCCACGTCCACAGGCCGTTCGAGTCGAGCCGGACGTGGGCCGAGGGCTGGTAGCCGGACTTGGCCAAACGCGTCCAACTGGTGAAGTATTTCCGGTCCGCCCTGCTGCCGTGCCAGAGGTGGAACACGTCGCCGGACACGTAGCCGACGTTGCCCTGCACCTTGTCATATTTTTCTTGCGCCCACTCGAGGTATTGCCGGCGCCAGGCGCGGTTCATTCTGCGCGAGAACGAGTTGTCGGAGTGTCCGAGCCACGCGAAGGCCATCGTGGCGTCGGCCAGCCCCAGGATGTGGTCGTCCAGCAGTGGGAACAGTTCTCGCCGGGCGGCCCAGGCGAGCCCTGCGTGGCCCCGGGCGGCGTCGAGCCCCTTGGCCAGGGCTGAGCCGACGCCCCAACTGCGGCTTGCCGGCATGAACTCCTCGTCGAGCATCACGGCCGTCTCGAATAGCTGGGCAACGGGCTTCTCGTCCAGGACGGCCTCCGTCTCTTCCACCCAGCGGTCGTTCAGGAAGAGGACGTCCGAATCGAGCCACGTGATCTTGTCGTACCGATCGGGCACTCGCTCGATCGCCAGGTTGAGCAACCTCTCCTTCTGCCACATGAGGTGGTCTTCCATGGTGCCTCGAACTCGCCACGTCGAGTCGGTCTGAAACTCGCCGTCGAAGCTCAATTCGATCGAGTACAGGGGCAGCTCATGGGGCAGAGCGCCGCGAAACCGGTGCCAGTTCTCCACCGGCCTCTTGTATTTCATCGGATTGAAGAAGCAGCACGTGGCAGCGAGCATCAGGAGCCATTCCTGGCAGACAGTGGATCGGTAACTTGAAAACGACCGAAGGAAGAACGCCCTCACACCCGTGGCGTGATGCGTCCCCAATCGCAGTGCCCAGTGTTGATCAAGTGCTCGACGGGGCGCGCGGTCAAGCCTCTGACGGTTCCGCGCGGCCTTGCGGGACGCACGGAATCCAAAGCACCGCGGTGTACGCTTAGCTTGCATGCTCGAAGGCGTCGGTCGACCATAGCAGACGTGCTGGCTCACTTTCAAGCCTTTCTTGCGAGTCTCTATTCCAGGTTGAAACGCTTCCGGACCCAAACGGCGGGCAATCTCGCGGAGCCGGACAACATGGCGGGAATTCGTGGCCCTCCGCTCGGATTCCTGGGCCACGACCCGAACGGACATCTGATCAGACGTTGGCGCTTCACTGCCGGCCTCGCCAGGCTGCACCGCCCCAAGGGCGTGGATGCCCCAACCGGCCGGCGGGGTGGCCAAAAACTCGTCTTGAGGCCTGCACGTGCTCGGCTAAGATGACAGTCATTGAACGTTGACCGGCGGCGTGGCGAACCGAAACCTGCGTGCCTGGGACGGACACTTCGTGATCCCCGAATTCCAGGACACTCACGCCTGTTCGTCTCGCCAGAAACGGACCGGCAGCCGGGAGCTCGCCGTCCTGCGCCTTGGCCATCCGTGACGCCGGAGCTTGAAGGCCCTAGTGCCAGCATCGGCAACCTTGCCAGGTGAAGCACGGCAGCATTCGCTATGAGCCCGATCCCTGACTCGGACATTCTGCGGGATCATATCACCAGGCCACGCAACGTCGGCCGTTTGACCAAGCCGGACGCGACCGGGCGGGCGGGCAAACCCGGCCGTGGGGCCTTCATGGTCATGGAGTTCCGGCTCGTGCGGGGCACGGTGGCAGAGGTGAGGTATCAGACGTTCGGCTGCGGGCCGGCAATAGCGGCCGGCTCGATGCTGACGGAGATGATCACCGGCCGGACCGTTGCGGAATCTCTCGCGTTGACCAAAGGGGAACTGATCGAGGCGCTCGGCGGCCTTCCCCCAAACAAGACCTGGTGCGCCGGATTGGCGATTCAGGCGCTGCACGACGGGCTGAACGAGCGATGAAGCTACTGGTGGGCCGCCTCGGATCGCACTGAGGGAGCACTTCGGCAGGACGGGGCCTCGACCGAGGGGATCTTTGAAGGATGTTGCAGTATCGCGAAGAAATGGATCCTGAAGTCAAGCCTCCTCGGCGCAATACTACCGATGAGATCGGAGCCCCGGAGCGATACGCCGAGGCATGCCGACTTGCCTTGGACGGACACTACGAGAGGGCCCGTGCCATCTATCGCCAGTTATTGAAGTCGACGACGGATTCACGAGTCAGGGCGCGCATCGTCAGTGACCTTGCGACGCTGACAAGGCTGGATGGCGACGTGGAAGCGGCATGCCGCGGTTTTCGTGACGCGCTTGCCCTCGACGCGAACTGTCACACGGCCCGGGCGAACCTCGCTCTCCTGCAAGACGGGACGCCCGGTCGGACGTTGGATAGAGTACGGGCGCGATCGACGCGCGTCGACGAAGCCGTTTCGCCTCCCCGGCAAGCCGTCCGCGTGGCGATCGTGAATCTCCTGTTCAATTGGCCGACCACCGGCGGTGGCGTATTTCACACCGTAGGTCTGGGGCAGTTCCTGGCCCGGGACGGCTTCGAAGTGCGGCATTTCTACGCCGTATATCCACCGTGGGGGATTGGTGCAGTTGAAGGTCCCGTACCGGTCGCATCGGTGCCAATCACGTTCGATGACGACGCGTGGAGCACAGAGACGATCCAGCTTCGCTTTCGTGAAGCAGTACGGAGCTTCCATCCCGACTATGTTATTGTCACGGGCAGTTGGAACTCCATGCCTCTGTTGGCCGAAGCGGTCGGAGAGTACCCTTTCCTCCTTCGCCTCGGCGCCATGGAGTGCCTGTGCCCGCTGAACAACGTTCGGCTGCTGTGCGAAGGTGAGGGGAGATTCTCACAGTGCTTGCGCCACCAGTTGGCAACGCCGGAGATCTGTCATCAATGCATCGAGAGGCGAGGCCACTTGTCGGGGCCTCTTCACCAGCGAGAGAGGGCGTTGTCGGGAGTGGGGACTCCGGAGTACGACAAGAAGCTCCGCTGGGCGTTCGAGGCGGCCCGCGCCGTGTTGGTCGTCAATCCGCTCATCCAAATGATGGTTGGCCCCCATGCCAGGGACGTCCGCGTAGTGACTTCGGGATTCGATCCGGAGCGGTTTTCCGGGCCCTGGCCGGACGAGGCCCGCAACCGCGAAAGAGGCGTGTTGCGGATCTTCTTCGGGGGTTTGGTGGCCGACGCGCTGAAGGGTTTTCGCGTCTTGCACGCAGCGTGCACAGCGCTTTGGAAGCGCCGCCGCGACTTCACGTTGATCGCCACCGGCGAGCCCCGGGGCCAAGTGGACGAGTTCACGCACTTCGTCGGCTGGCTTCCTCAAGATGAGCTGCCGCATCACCTTCGTGCTGCCGACGTCGTTGTCTTCCCAACGATTGCCCAAGAAGCGTTGGGGCGAACCGCGGTGGAAGCGATGGCCGTCGGGCGACCGGTGGTCGCAAGTCGCATCGGCGGGCTCCCTTTCACGGTGGCGAATGCCGGGCTCCTGGCCGAGCCCGGAGACCCCGACGACCTCGCCCGCAAGATCGCGATGCTGCTCGACGATGCCGATCTCCGCGCGCATCTCGGGGCGGCCGGCCGGCGCCGATTTGAAGAGGCCTTCACCTGGGACGTGATCATCAAACGCCATTACATGCCGCTGCTTGCGAGCCGTGTTTCGCCCGGATTCCCCTAGAAGTCAATCGTGCAAGGCAACGCTCGCCATGACGATCCGACAGATTGCCCTGGTCTTCGACGACACGATCCGTCCGGAAACTACGGGCACCTACTGCCATCGGGCACTGGGCGAATTGGCCGAAGTCCGGCACTATTTGCCCAATGAGCTTCCGCTCATTCCGCGCCAAGGCTTCGATCTCTACTTGAACGTCGACGACGGCCTTCGCTACCGATTCCCGAGCGACTTGCGGCCTTCGGCGTGGTGGGCGATCGACACGCACATGGATTTCCGCTGGTACCGAAAGAAGGCGCCTGACTTTGATCTCGTCTTCGCGGCCCAGCGCGTCGGGGCCCGGCAACTGTGCGATGAGGGCATCGCAGACGCCCAATGGCTGCCGCTCGCGTGCGACCCGGACGTCCACGCGAAGCATGACGTGCCCAAGGAATTCGACGTCTGCTTCGTCGGCAACGTATCGCCCGGCCGTCGCGCGGAGCTGATCGCGTTGATCAGACATCGGTTCAGCAACGTCTTCGTCGGGCAGCGCTACTTCGACGACATGGCGAAGGTCTATTCCGCGTCGCGTATCGTCTTCAACCGGAGCGTCAACAACGACCTCAACATGCGGGTCTTCGAGGCGCTCGCGACGGGCTCCCTGCTGGTGACGGACGAGCTGGATGGAAACGGCCAGGATGAGCTGTTCCGCGACGGCGTGCACCTTGCGAGCTATCGTGAGCCGGAGGAGTTGCTGGACAAGATTGCCTTCCACCTCCGCCACGATGACGTTCGCGAGCGGATCGCCGCCGCGGGCCGAGAAGAGGCGCTTGCCCGGCACACGTATCGGCATCGAATGCAGGACATGCTGGGCGCCATTGCGCGTCGCGTGCCCCGTGCCGAGCCGCGGCGACGTTCCCTGTCGGACGGGGGCCCTGCGTCTTCTGAACGGCAGCCGAGCCGGACGGCCGTGGCGCGCCCGGCGGGCGCTCCAACGCAGCCGGTCGGCGGTTCCGGGCCAGTCAACGGCCCGCAGCTTGACCTCACCTACTTCAGTTGTGCGCGCCCTGAGCTGGCGTCTCTGATCCCACGTTCTGCTCGACGAGTCCTCGACGTCGGCTGCGGCACGGGCAGACTGGGAGAATTGCTGAAGAAGAAGCAGAGTGTGGACGTCGTCGGCATCGAACTGGTCGAAGCGGCGGCGAAGCAAGCGCGCGACCGCCTGGATCGAGTGATCGTCGGCGACGTGGAGACGCTGGATCCGGCGTTTCCCGCGCAGTCTTTCGACTGTGTCGTGTGTGCCGATGTGTTGGAGCACCTGCGCGACCCGGCCCAGGTCCTCACACAAGCGCGTGCGTGGCTCAAGCCAGGCGGGTGTCTCGTCGCGAGCATCCCGAACGTTCGACACCATAGCGTCGTCACGTCCTTGTTGGACGGCAACTGGACGTACGAGGCAGCCGGACTGCTGGACGCCACGCATCTTCGGTTCTTCACACGGCGGGAGATCGAACGACTGTTTCAGACGTCGGGATACGAGATCACCCGGATCGGGATCGTGCCGGGGCCGGGCTACGAGGAATGGAAACGCCGGGGACGGCCCGGGGGAGTACGCCTGGGCCGTCTGGCGCTATGTGGCCTGCCCGAGGAAGAAGCCGAGGAGTTCTTCGTGTATCAGTATTTGGTCGCGGCGGCACCGGCGCAGCCGATTCCGCGCGATACGCACGGCGCTTCTGCGCTGCCTCGGCCCTCACCGGAAGATCCCGCGCGTGCCCAATTAAGTGGCGCCGAGGAGGGAGAGTCGCGGCCGTCGCCCGGCGTGACTCAGAGCGTGTGCCGACGAGCCGACTCCCCGGGGCGCCTGCAGTGCGCGCCTGCCGGGAATGCACCGTCCATCGCAGCCGCGCCGTCGGACGCCGGCGGCGACGGCGTGCTGCGGATGATTCGCCCGTCGAGTCGCCGGATCTTGCACATTGGCTGTGGCAACGGAGGGTTCGGCCAAGCGATCCAAAAACGCCAGCTCGCCGAGGTCGTGGGGATTGAGCGTGATGAGGCGGCGGGTGCGTCGGCCCGAGCCCGTCTCACTCAGGTGATCCTTGGCGACGTTGAGCACTTGGCGTCGGATCTCATCCCCGGCCCGTTCGACTGTATCGTCTGCAACATCTTGGCCGAGCTGAAGGATCCCTGGGGGATGCTGCGGCGGGCACGCGCTTGGCTCCGTCGCGACGGGCAGCTCGTGGCCCGTGTCCCCAATCTCCGTCATCATCGTGTGATCGCCGACGTCTTGGATGGTCGCTGGGCGGCCAATGGAATGGCCGCCTTCCAGCCGGGAAACGTCCGCTACTTCACCCGACTCGAGATTGAGAAGATGCTGTTCCGCGCCGGCTTCGGCGTTTCCTCTTGGCGCGTCGTGCCCGGCCCGGGGTACGAGGAATGGGAAAGGCAAGGGAGTCCGGCCGAAGTCAAACTGGGAGGACTTCAGATCACCGGGGTTCGTCCTGAAGACGTGGAGGATTTCTATGTGGAGGGGCACGTGGTTGCCGCCAGCCCTGTCCCCCAAGCCGACCACGGACTGACATCGATCGTGATCTTGACCCGCAACCAGCTCCCGTATACGCGGACGTGCCTGGATAGCATTCGCCAACGCACGGACGAGCCGTACGAGCTGATCGTCGTGGATAACGGCTCCACGGACGGAACGGCTGACTACCTGCGCGCACAAAGCGACGTCAAACTGATCACGAATGCGAACAACCGCGGCTTCCCCGCGGGCTGTAATCAAGGAATCCGAGCGGCTACCGGAGATCAGATTCTTCTGTTGAACAACGACGTGATTGTCACCACGGGTTGGCTGCGAAGACTTCTGCGAGCCCTCCACGCCGACGTGCAGATCGGGCTTGTGGGTCCTTGTACGAACAACGTCAGCGGTATGCAGCAGGTTGCGGTGTCGTACACCGATCTTGCCAGTTTAGACGGATTCGCGTGGCAGTGGGGAAAGGCACACGATCAGGTCGTCGAGGAGACGGATCGTCTTGTGGGCTTCTGCCTCCTCTTTCGTCGAACTCTGGTTGACGAAATCGGGCTGCTCGACGAGCGATTCGGGCTGGGCAATTTCGAGGACGACGATTACTGCCGTCGGGCTCGGCAAGCCGGGTACCGGGCCGTGATCGGCAAAGACGCCTTTATTCACCATTTCGGCAGCGTGACCCATCGCTCCGAGGAGGTCGATCAGGCAGCACTGTTGGCTCGCAACGAACAGTTGTACCGCAGCAAGTGGCGCGACCGTGACGGCAATCGCAACCAGCACGAGCCGCCTGCCTCGCCACCGACCCCAAAGGAAGGAGCCCGTCTGACGATTCGAGTGGACGACCGTGGGGGCTTGCTGCTGGCGGAGTCACGGATCGTACTCTCGGCGTGCCTGATCGTCCGCGACAACTCAGAAACCATCGAGGCCTGCCTCAAAAGCATCAAGCCCTGGGTCGATGAGATGGTGGTTGTCGATACCGGGTCCAACGACGGCACGCCGGAATTGGCACGCCGATGCGGTGCCCGCTTGTACCACTTCCCTTGGTGCGACGACTTCTCCGCCGCCCGGAACGAGTCTTTCAAGCACGCCCGGGGTGAATGGATCTTCTGGATGGACTCGGACGACACCATCGATGCGGAGAACGGCCGCAAGCTGCGAGAGCTGGCTTTTTCCACATCGGATCCCTCAGTCCTGGGCTACGTTGCCCAGGTCCACTGTCCCGAGATCGGGGAAGACGGCGGAACGAACGTCACCGTGGTCGATCACGTCAAGGTGGTTCGCAACCGTGCGGACTTGCGATTCGAGGGACGGATCCATGAACAGATCCTCCCCTCCGTCCGCAGGGCGGGGGGCGACGTCCGCTTCACGGACATATTTGTGGTGCACTCGAACGCCGACCACAGTCCGACAGGACGTCGAAGCAAGCTGGTTCGCGACTTTCGCTTGCTTCAACTCGATCTCGAAGATCGCCCGAATCACCCTTTCGTGCTGTTCAACCTGGGAATGACGCACGCCGATGCCGGCCAGCATGAGCAGGCCGTCCAATCGCTAGAGGCCAGCATTCGGCTATCGCACCCAACCGAATCCCACGTTCGCAAGGCGTATGCTCTCCTGGTGGGCAGCTACACGCAACTCGGCCGTTATGACGAGGCCTGGCGTGCCTGCCAGGATGGTCGGCGACGGTATCCCGAAGACCTGGAACTGCTCTTTCGCGAGGGAGTGCTCCACCAGCACTTTGGACGGCCGGCGGAAGCGGAGCAGGCATATCTTCGTATCCTCGAGAAGCGCGAACGGCGCCATTTTTCAAGCATTGATTGCGGCATCAAAGGCTTCAAGACGCGACACAACTTGGCACTGGTCTACGAAGACCTGAACGACCTTGCCAAGGCTGAGGAGCAATGGCGAAAGACCGTCGAACAGGAACCGAACCATCGTCCCGGTTGGCAAGGTCTCGGCGAGGTGCTGTTGCGCCAGGGCAAGTTGCACGTCGCCGAAGAGCAAGTTGGGCGGTTGCAGTCGGATCCATCACTGCCCGACGCTCTCCGCGTAGAGGGGGCGATTCTCAAGGCTCGTATCGCCGCCCGCCGTGGCGATACGCGCAAGGCCAAGCAGTTGTCCCAGGACGTCGTCGACAGGTGGCCCGACGACATTGATGCACAGCGTTGTCGGTGCCGTTTCCTCTTCGAGCATGGAGAATCTATCGACGCCGAGCAAGCGCTGCGCGAACTCCTCCGGCACGCGCCGGACGACGCGGCCAGCCATCACAATCTCGGCCTGATCTACCTGCGCACGGGACAGTACGAGCTGGCCGTCGGTACATTACGGGAGTCGGCCCGACTTCGTCCTGATCACGCGGAGACCTACTTGCATCTGGGCGACGCACTGGAGGGCGCGGGCCAGTTGGACGAAGCGAAGGCCGTCAGATGCAAGGCTGCATGTCGGAGGACAAGTGCTACAGCGAGACCGCAAGGAGGTGAAGCGGATGTTCCCGTGCCGATCGTCGGTCGCGAGACGGTCGAATCACGTGCTCGCCGCGTCGGAGTAGTCCCGACGAAACCAGGCTACTCGACAACTCGCCTCATCGGCAAACTTGAGAGCGCCAGGGCGGAGGTAGGCGACCAACCCTGGCCTCGAAGGGACCTGTCTTCCGGCATGAAGGAAGCCAAGGTGCGGAAGTGCGAATAGGCGTGTTCTCTAAGTTCGATTGTGCAGGTGGCTCTGAGTTCCGCTGCGTCGAGCTGGCCAACGCGATCAGCGATGCGGCAGGACACCGGGGAGTCCTCCTCGCCGAGAAGAGGATTCCGGATCGGATTCTGGCGGCCGTCAGGCCCGGTGTCGAGATTCGTCAAGACGTGCTCTCCAAGCCGGCGCTGGAACCTCTATACTCGGTCGACCGCTTGCTGGTCGTAAATACGGACTCGCGGGACTTCACGACCGCCGACTATTGGCACGGAAAGACCGATCGCCATCACCATCGTGTCGACCTTGCGCGAATGCAGAGCATGACGTTCCTGTTCAACTTCATTGTCAGCCCCGCGCGCCATCTCACCACGATTGAGGAGTACGTCAAGGACCTGAGGATTATCACGGGCAACGCCAAGTTTTTCAACGAAATCAGCGAACAGGACCGCTATGAGCTCGTGCGCCACTACCCGCGCATGCAGTTGGAGAGCCCGATCCACCCGGACTCGACTAGCACGGAGAAGTCCCCGTCCGCACGGCTTCGCTTCGGCATGCACTCGAAGCCCCTGGGTAGCAAATGGAGCAACGACTTCAGGCGACTGATTGAGGCCGTCAACGAGAAACACGGCGAACGGGTTTCCTGGGATTTCATGGGAATGCCCCGCCCCGCCGCGGATGCCCTGCGAGGCATCCCTAACGTCACTGTCCGTCAGGAGTTTGCGCTTTCGGTGAAGGAATTCCTCCGCAACGTCGATGTCTTCGTGTACTTCCTTTCCTGGGCCCGGGAGGAGCCCTGGTCGCGATCCGCCGCTGAGGCGCTGGCCAGCGGATGTCCCGTGATCACCACCGCCAGCGGTGGCAACCCGGATCAGGTGGTGCACGGGAACAACGGGTATCTCTGTAGGAACGTCGGCGACTTCCTTACCTACTGTCTGCTGATGATCGAGCATCCCCGGCGGCGCCTGGCACTGCGGCGCAACGCCGTCGCGTGCGCGCGGCATTTCCTTTCCGGCGAGGTCATCCGCCGACTTCTCCTGTTCGTCGAGTAGCGCCATGAAGAAACTCTACGGCAAAGAGCTTTTGTCCTGGGACGGCAACTTCACGGCGCCCGTCACCCGCCAGTACCGGGTTTCGCTCTGCACCACGTGCATGGGCCGGCTCCACGACCTGCGCCAGACCCTGCCCAAGAACATCGAGGACAACCGGGACTATCCTAACGTCGAGTTCGTCGTCCTCGACTACAACAGCGGCGACGGCCTGGAGGAGTGGATGCGAAAGCAGATGATGGAGCACATTGAATCCGGCTTGTTGGCTTACTATCGCACCACGGAACCCCGGTATTACAGCATGTCGCATTCGAGGAACGTGGCGTTCCTCGTTGCCGGCGGCGACGTCGTCAACAACGTCGACGCCGACAACTGGACGAATCCCGGCTTCGCAGCCTACGTGAATCGATTGGCCAACCAGTGTCCCAGAGAAGCCATCTTTGCCAAGGGCAAGCGTCTGCTTCACGGCCGGATCGGATTCTTCAAGGATGAGTGGATTGCGTTGGGGGGCTACGACGAGCGACTGTGCGGCTACGGCCATGACGACAAGGACCTGCTCTACCGGGCATGGTTGTCCGGCTTCACGCTGATGTGGTACGGCGGCGCGTACGTCGGCCGGATGAAGACGCCCAGAGCGATGATAGGCGCGCGGATGAAGAACACCAACTGGAAAGAGACGGAGAAGAACAACGCGGCGATCTCCGAACGCAACCTCCGCCGGGAGCGTTATCGTGCTAACGATGGATCTCGTTGGGGCGCGGCCAGAGTGGTCAAGGACTTTGGCCGGGAATTGGAAGTCTGGAGGATGAACGCGTGAAGAACGTGATGGTTGCGAACTACCGTCCCGGATCCAAAGTCACTCTGGATCAGCTTAGAAAGCTGCTCGACGTCCAGATTGAGAACAGTATCGCCCTCGGGTGGAAGCCCGATGACGTTGTCGTCGTGGCGAACTTCTCCTATGAGCAGATGGGGGTCACGGCCACACGTGCCGGGCTCTACGAGCGGTGCCTTCGAGGCAGCAAAGTCTTTGCCTTTGACTTTCTGTTTCGAGAAGGCATGGCGGACCCCGACGAAGTCTACTGGACACATGACCTGGATGCCTGGCAGAACCATTGGTTCGACTGTCCTACGTTCGCCGACGTTGGCGTTGCGGAATACAGCAGACCCAGGTTTAACGGTGGAAGCGTCTTCTACCGCCATGCCGCTCGAGACATCGTCGCGGAGGTAGTAAGACAAATCACCCAGGCAGGGGCCGACAAGGAGGAACCGGTGCTCAACGCGGTGCTGAAATTGCCCACGTATCGTGCCCGGGTGACCATCCTGAACAGCACGTTCAACGTCGGTTGCTCCGGATTCGTCAAGCGGTACCAAAGGGCCACCAAGCCCGTCCTCGTCTGCCACATGCACCCGACGAACCGCATCGCGTGGGATACCCACGTCAACGACCGCAACGAGATCGGAGAGCGTGCAGTCTCGCCTCGTCTGATGGAACTGCTGGTCAGGCGTTTTCACGACGGAGTACCGCCGAGGAAGCTGAAACGCGATCGAAAGCAGCGGAGTCGAGCGTAGCGGGAAGGCAAGCGGCACGAACCGATTTCCACCAGATGCTGAAGCGACGGGGGAACATGAAGAGGCACGTCGTGACGGTCAATGCGTGCGGGTTGGGCAACCGACTCAAGAGTCTGCTGTCGACGTTGCGCCTCAGCACATGCCTCAGCAGGACTCCCGCCGTCTACTGGCCGAGGAACGAGCTGTGCGGCTGCGACTTCTCCGATCTGTTTGACAGCGACATTCAGCAGGTCGGCAGGTCGTTCCTTGCAGACGGCCGGCTATACCGTCTGGAGGGCTCTCGAGAGTGCCCCACAGTGCTTTTCGAGGACAGACAGAACCCCGATAAGATGCTGATCAGCTCTTGGCGGCTGATTCCCCTTCCCGAAGAGATACCGGAAGGTTTCGCACAGAGATGTCCAATCGGAAGAGGCGATAATGTGGACTTCGAGTATCACAGGATTCCAGTCAGCTTTCGAAGCAAGTACTTGCAGGAGATCCAGAGACTGAGGGCCAGGAAGGAAATCGAGGACGAAGTCAGGGGCTTCTCGGGGAGTCTCAGCGAAGACACTGTGGCGGTAAGTGTCAGGTCTTGGCCGGAAAGGAAGAGAAGGGCAAGGCACTTTGACATTAAGGACCTGTACGAGGTGCTAGACGGCATGGACGGACTTGAGATGTTCGTCAGTTGCGATGCCCCGGGAATCCTGGCGAAGATCGTCCGCAGATACGGAAGCCGACTGCGCTACCACCGGAAGAGGACGTTCGTTGGAGATCGGAGATCAAGGGCTGGGATGCAGGATATCTTGACGGACCTCCTATTGCTTTCAAGGGGTAGGACCCTCGTCGTCTATTCCGGAAAGGGCGCTCCGCGGTGCTCCAGCACGTTTTCCGAAATGGCCTGGTGGCTGGGCGGTTGTAGAGCCCGGACGATAGTCGTCGGCGGCAAGTCGTGACCACGACGCTGCCTGCTACTATGCGAAGACCAGGCAACGAAGAAATGAGGAAGGTTTTCGGTTCGGGTAGCGGACGCTGCGGTTCTGAGTCTCTGGGACACCTGCCTAATGGCCGGCGAGGCGCGGCGATACTGCTCAGGAACTTCTGCAACGGAGCTGTAGTCCGCCAGGTTCGTCTGGATAGAGCCGGGGCGGAGACACTGACCATCGGCCGATGCAGCGGAGAACAACCCATGAACGAGATGAGCCAGGACACCGCGGGGCCGAAAGCTCGGAACGACGTACTGCGGGACTACGTTCGTCAACACCTCACGGGCCTGGCGATGCCGCACTGGTACTTCCTTCACGTGGCGGCCGTGGTCCTACAGACCAGAGTACGTCGAATTGCCGAGATCGGCGTCGACAAAGGCAAATGCGCCTATCATCTTCGGCGTCTGTTCTTCCAAGCCGAACTCCATCTGATTGACCCCTGGGCGGCCTACGAGGGCTACTCCGATCGTTGCGTGCCGACCCGGGACGCAGGGGACCGGAAGTGCACGCTGGTTCACGAGCTATTTGTCGGGGATCATGCAGTCACAATTCATCGAACGATGTCCGAGGACGCCGCTCGGGAGATCCCCGGCGATTTCGACGTCGTCTTCATCGACGGTAACCACAGTTACGAATACGTGAAGAAGGACATCATCTCGTGGAGGCCCACAATCCGCCCAGGCGGCTTTCTCGCCGGCCACGACTACCTGAACAAACGCGGCGTCCGGAAGGCCGTCGACGAACTGCTTCCCGACGCCGTTATGCCGGACGAGAAGGTGGCGAATGTCTGGGTACATGCGGAGTGACGCCGACGCTAACCGGGAAGCCCACGACCGGCGTCGCGGAAGATCTTGCGGAGGTAACGATGGCGAAGCATTTCTTCCTGCCCTGGCAGGGCGAGTTCGGCTGCTTCATCACGAGTTTCATTCGCGCCGTACACACGTGGCCGTCGGAGTACAAGGTTGTCGCATGTCGACCCGGCTATGAGTGTCTTTTCCCGACCGCCAACGAGTTCTTCTTCGACTACTCACAAATACTGCCAGATCGCAAGAAGCGAGGGCGCTCCGCGAGACCGTGGGTCCGAAAAAGGCTCCAGGACCTCGAGGCCAGCATCCGATCGCGACATCCAGAATATGCCGCCTTTGAGTTCGTGCTCCCGTTCATGAAGTATCACTGTTATCGGGACACCGACGTCGTTACCACGCGATTTCGTCCGGTGATTGCTGAGCAAGGGCTGGCAACGGACGTTGTGATTACGCCGCGGAACCGGCGGTACGTCGCGAAGCGAAATCTACCGTTCTGGCAAGAGATCGTCGATGCACTCAAACAAGAAGGGTATTCGGTTGGCATTGTGGGGCATCCTGATACTACCGTTCAGTTGCAGAACGTCGACCTGCTCTCGTGGCACCACGGTGACATGGAGCCCAGCATCGACCTAATTCGCAACAGTAAGATCGTTCTGGCCCAGAACACGGGCGTGGCTCACCTCTGTGTCTTTCTTGCCGAGCCGATGTTGCTCATGCTGAGTAGTAAGGGGATGCTTTGCTGGATGGAGGCGCAGAGAGATCCAAATGTCTTCTTCAAAACTATCACACCTGACCCAGTGATTGCCGTCCGGGAATCGCTTGCCTATTTGAGAAACATTGATCGCGAGAGGCCGACGGGAACGGCAAACGAAAACGCACGTTATTGACGAGGTGACGTTGTGGTATTCTGGGACGATAAGACCATTCATGTTTGGGGCGGCACCTTCACGGAGCCGGTCACTCGAGACTACAGAGTCTCGATATGCACCACCTGCATGGGGCGCGCGCACGATGTGAAAGTGACGCTGCCGAAGAACCTGGCAGACAATGCGGACTACGCGAACGTCGAATTCGTAATATTGGACTACAACAGCCCAGACGACTTAGAGGACTGGATGCGCCGGAACATGCGCGAACAGATCGAGTCGGGCCGAGTTGCCTATTACAAGACTACCGAACCGACATGCTACTCGATGTGCCATTCTCGAAACGTGGCCTTTCTCGCTGCGACCGGTGAGGTCGTGAACAACGTGGATGCGGACAACTGGACGGGCGCCGGCTTCGCCGCCTACGTCAACCGGCTCGCGAATCAACAACCAAGACGGGCTGTTTTCGCAAAAGGCAGGAGAAACCTCAGGGGCCGGATTGGGTTCTGGCGAGATGAGTTCATCGATCTCCTGGGTGGGTACGACGAGAGGTTCGTTGGCCGGGGCCCAGACGATCGTGACTTGTTCAATCGTGCGGTCCTCCACGGGTTTACGCTGATGTGGTTTGGCGGGGGCTACGGTACGCGACTGTTGACTGACCGTGCAGGCGATCTGCTCCTCCGCAACTACGCGGATAAGCACAGGACCGGAACGGAGAAGCGCAACGAGAGGCTGTCGAAGGAGAGCTTGTCGCGGGGGGAGTCTCGTGCGAATGCAGGCAGGCGCTGGGGTGCGGCGAGGCTGGTGAAGAACTTCCGCGAGGAAATCGAGGTGGGCCAGTGAGTCCGGAACGAGTGCCACCCACGTACTGGACGTTGGACGAGCACAATCGCAAGCACAGTCACTCTCCGCCGCTGGCGCGCGCTCTCGAACGCGTGCTGCCAGCCGGCGTGCCCGTCTTGGACCTTGGCTGCGGGCTGGGGCACTACCTGGCATCGCTTCGTGAGGCCGGCTATCGCTGTCGGGGCGTCGAAGGCACGCCGGGTATTGCGAGTGTCTCTGCTTTCAACAATATTGTGCAGGCCGACCTGTCGCAGCCGTTGTCGTTGGATTGGCCGAAATCGTCGATCCTCTGTCTGGAGGTCGCCGAGCACCTGCGACCTGAAGATGAACCCCGGTTGCTCCATACAATCGACCAATACTGCGATGAATGGTTGGTGCTCTCATGGGCAGTGCCCGGCCAAGGCGGCCACAAGCATTTGAACGAGCGCCCTAATTCGTACGTGTGTCACCGATTCGCCGAACGCGGGTTTGCGTTCCAGGCCGCTGAGGCATTCATGCTGCGAGAATCGATCGATAGGAAGGCGAAGTGGTTTCGCAACACGATCATGGTCTTCAAGCGCGGATGAGATGGTTGTGGTGAACAGGGTTCGGAGAGAGTGATCGGCAACCATCGCAATGAACGACGGAGCGAGATCCACAAGAGCGTGACGAGAGACGTCTACCGCATGCCGGGCTACCGAGCCAGCTACTTCGATTTCGCAGCGGCGTGGACCCGCTCGAGGTTGGCCGAGCAGATTCGATCGAGACCGCTCACGTCAGGGCCGGGAGCCGAATTGACGTCATGCGAAAACTGGTGCTAAAGAATCATCAATCGCCCGGCGACGTGTGCATGCTGGCTTATGCCGTCAAGTGCCTGCACGAATCGCACCCGGGCGACTTTCTGACCGACTTTCACGGCACCGCTCGCGAGATCTTCGACTACAGCCCGTACGTCACCGAGTTGGACGAAGACGACGCCGACGTGACGGTCATCGAGCCGGAGTATCCCCTCATCCATCGGAGCAACGAGTATCCCTACCACTTCATCCACGGGTTTGTCCACGACTTGGAGGCCAGGCTCGGGATCCGCATCGGATTGTCCAAGTTCCAAGGTTTCATTTCGATCGGCGAGGAAGAGAAGCGGTGGCATAGCGCCGTCCGCGAGACCCGCGGCGACGATCCGCCCTACTGGATCATCAACGCAGGTCACAAGTGGGACTTCACCGCAAAGCAGTGGGAATTCGCCCGGTTTCAGCAAATCGTCGACCGGTTCCCGGATCTCGTCTTCGTGCAAGTGGGCCAGGCAGACCACTGCCACCCTCGGCTGGAAGGCGACAACGTGATCCATCTCGTGGGCAAGACCGATACCAGGCAGCTAATTCGGCTGGTATACAACAGCTTCGGCGTGATCACGCCGGTGAGCCTCCCCATGCACCTCGCCTACGGGGTCCCCGCCCATCCGCGATTCGGCCGGTGCTCGCGTGCCTGCGTCGTCCTCTCAGGCGGCCGGGAACCCAGTCACTGGCAATTCGGGCCAAATCTCCAGTTTCTGCACACCTGTGGTATGTTGCCTTGTTGCGACAACGGGGGTTGCTGGAAGTCGCGAGTGGTCCCCCTGGGCGACGCTGACGAAAAGGATCGATCGCTGTGCCTCTACCCCACCAAGACGCAGAGCGGGCAGGTCATCGCCAGGTGCATGGACATGATATCAGCCGACGAAGTCTGCCGTAAGGTCGAAATGTACCATGCCTGTCTGGATGGTTCCGCGGCCGGCTGAGCGCTCGGCAATCTGCGGTTGCCGAGCGTCGAGCGAAGCCGCGCGGGAGTCCGGGAGCGAGAAACCGGTTCTGACAGGGGCTCTGAGTCGAGAAGGCGCCGTGAGAAGCCAGGCTAGCCGGGGACGGTGGCCAATTTCTCATGGTGACAAGGAGAACGTGTACGAGTATAGTCGTTGCGGAGGGTGAGCTGGGAGAAGCGGGCTTCGTCGGCGACTTCGTCTGATACAGCGCCCTGAAGGCCGGTCCGCGGGCATTGGGCTGGCAGCGAAACCGCTGAGTCCCGGAGGGGATATGCGTGAGCTTTGCCGGTCGATGGGCGATCCCGTCTGACATTGGCCTCACGATGCCAACGGAACGTGACGATTCCCATGACGTCGATCCTGGTTACCGGCGGCGCCGGTTTCATCGGCAGCAACTTCGTCCGGAAGTGGATCGAGGAAGAGACCGGCACGGTGGTCAACTTGGACAAGTTGACCTACGCGGGCAACCTCGATTCGTTGGCCGACGTGGCTGACAACCCGCTCCATCGGTTTGTCCAGGGCGATATCTGCGACGGGCCGCTCGTGAGCCGGCTGCTGGCGGAGCACCGCGTGCGTGCGGTGGTCAACTTTGCGGCCGAGTCGCACGTCGACCGCTCGATCGACCGTCCCGCGGCGTTCGTCGATACCAACGTGGTGGGCACGTTCCACTTGCTCGAGGCCGCCCGGCGCTATTGGAACGATCTCGGCGAGCCCGAGCGGTCCGCGTTCCGCTTCCTGCACGTCTCGACCGACGAAGTCTACGGCTCGTTGGGGCCCGTGGGCCTGTTCACCGAAAAAAGCCCCTACGCGCCCAACTCGCCCTACTCGGCTTCCAAAGCGGCCGCAGACCATTTTGCCCGAGCGTACCATCATACCTACGGGTTGCCGGTGCTGGTGACCAACTGCTCGAACAACTACGGCCCTTACCAGTTCCCCGAGAAGCTGATCCCCCTGATGATCCTCAATGCCGCAGAGGGCAAGCCGCTGCCCGTCTACGGCGACGGGCAGCAGGTACGCGACTGGCTCTACGTGGGGGACCACTGCCGGGCAATTCGGATGGTGCTGGCCCGAGGGACCCCCGGGGAAACGTACAACATCGGAGCCAGTTGCCAGCGCACGAACCTTGAGGTGGTGCAGTCGATCACGGCGACCGTCGACCGGCTGTGTCCCGACCTGCCGCACGGGCCCTGCTCGTCGCTGGTGGACTTCGTGACCGACCGCCCGGGGCACGACCGGCGATATGCCATCGACGCCAGCAAGATCCGCCACCAGTTGGGCTGGGAGCCGCAAGTCGATTTCCCGTCGGGGCTGGAGCAGACGGTCCGATGGTACCTGGAGAATCAGGCTTGGGTGGAACGAGTGACTTCGGGAGAATACCGACGACGCGAACGCCTGGGATTGATGATCGATGATTGATCCTCCGATAATCGGGACACGCCAGATGCCGGACGATCAATCAACAATCATCAACAGGCAGTCATCAATCAGGAAGGGCATCATCCTGGCGGGTGGGGCCGGAACGCGACTGTTTCCGGCCACGCGGGCGGTGAGCAAGCAACTGCTGCCCGTCTACGACAAACCGATGGTCTACTACCCGCTCTCGACGATGATGCTGGCCGGGATCCGCGACGTCCTACTGATCTCCACGCCGCAAGACACCGGCTCCTACGTGCGGCTGTTGGGCGATGGCAGTCAGGTGGGAGTTTCCATCCGCTATTGCGTGCAGCAAGAGCCAGGCGGACTGGCCCAGGCCTTCATTCTCGGTCGCCAGTTTGTGGGCAGCGACAACGTGGCCCTGGTGCTGGGCGACAACATCTTCTACGGCCAGGGATTCCAGAAGATGCTTCTGGAATCTGCCGGCCAACCTTGCGGAGCGACGGTCTTCGCGTACGTGGTCAAGGATCCCCGGCAATACGGCGTGATCGAGTTGGATGCCCACGGGTCGGCGAAGTCGATCGTGGAAAAACCCACTCGACCGAAGTCGAACTACGCGGTTACCGGTCTCTATTTCTACGACAACCAGGTGTTGGACATCGCCGCCGGACTGCGACCTTCGGCGCGAGGAGAATTGGAGATCACCGACGTCAACCAGGTCTATCTCGCGCGAGGGCAGCTCCGTGTCCAGATCCTCGGCCGCGGCTTCGCCTGGCTCGACACGGGAACGCACGAATCGCTCTTGCAGGCTTCCAACTTCGTCGAGACGATCGAGAAGCGTCAAGGACTCAAAATCGCCTGCATCGAGGAAATCGCGTTCTTGAAGGGATTCATCTCCCGTGACGAACTGGAAGCGCTGGCCAAAGGCCAAGACAACAGCTATGGACAGTACCTGCTGGACGTCCTTTCCAGACCGATGAGATGAAGGACGAGGGACGAGACAAATAACTGTCTGACCATGACCTGCTGGACTCTCGGCCCCCAAGAGACCCTGGCACAACTGATCGGGCCGTCCGCGACGGGCGGACATCTGGGAGCGAGAAGCCGGTTCTGATAGGGGCTCTGAATAGCGAAAGGTCTTCCCGGTTGATTCATACCTCCCCGTTTGTCCCATGGCAAGATGACACGTCGCCCCTGCACGGCGCGACGTGCTCCCTCCAAGTCGGTGCCACGGCAATCTCTCCTGCCCTTGGCGGGAAAACCGACTTGAAATTGGGCCAGCGGTTCTGCTAGGTTCCAGGCGCAGTTTGCCGGAGCGGCCGCAAGCAGACGCGGTCACACCAGGGCGTGCCTCGCCAAGGTGCGACGGCGCCTGGATCAGCGTCTGGCGACCGGCGGCAGCGGCATCGTCGTCACCCACCGCAAGGCTGGCGACCGTTTCTTCGCGCCGGGCTTGCGGCCGTCGCGACTGGGAGTTGACGGCTCCCCGAGCGACGCGCGACGGGTACGATCGGAGAACACCACTCCCTGGGATAGTCGGGCAGAAGCGTTGTGCCTGAACCAGGGGCAAACTAAGGAGACCGGTATGGCCACAATCAATCCGGACAACGGTTGGGACGTCCTTGACACAGCGACCGGGGCTGGCGGAATCGCGATCAACGAGAACTTCAAGCAGTTGGCGGACATCCTGGACGCCTCGAACATCGGCAGCGGCCACGTCGTCGTCGGCTACCAGTTCAACTTCCAGGCCGACAATCGGAAGCTGTACTGGGGGACCGACGATGATGCTTGCGTCTACTACGACGGGACCAACCTCGTCGTCGATCCCGACGCGGTGGGCTCCGGTCTGCTCGTGATTGACGGCTCGCTTCGGAGCGACACCTTCAAGACCGACGATACGGCAACCGGCGGCACCGAGAACACGTTCGTCGGACAGAACGCCGCTGGGGCAGGTAACAACACCGCGCGAGGGGGCACCCTCGTGGGCTACCGCGCCGGGAACTCGATCACCACCGGGGCCTTCAACGTCTTTGTCGGTCCTCACTCCGGCCAGGCCGCGAACGTAGCCGCCTACAATGTGGCGATCGGCCGTCAGGCGATGTTCTACAACCAGAGCGGGGGCTACAACGTCTGCGTCGGCTACAACGCCGGGTTCGGAGCTTCCGGGGGAGATCACGGCGCCAACGTGTTTGTTGGAGGCCGGACAGCGGAGAGCAACTCGACCGGTGGGGACAACGTCTGTGTGGGCTACTTCGCGGGCATACAGAACCAAACGGGCAATTACAACGTCTGCGTCGGCAGTCGTGCCGGATACGGGACGGCCTCCAACAGCTACGGTTCCAACACGTTCGTGGGCTACCGAGCCGGCCTGGTGGTCTCCACCGGCGGAAACAACGTCTGCATCGGCACCAACAGCGGACGCAACGTTGGGGCCGGCACGGGCAACGTGTTCGTCGGCTACACTGCCGGCTACAACGAGACGGGCAGCAACAAGCTCTACATCGACAACAGCAACACGGGCCCGCCGCTCATCTACGGCGAGTTCGACAACGACTTCGCGGCAATCCACGGCGACCTCGGCATCGGAAGCACCGCTCAGCCAACGGCGAACAAGGGCAAAGTGCTGTTCTTCGGGGACAACGGCGCCGAGCCAACGATGGCCTCAAACACTGCAGGACTTTACGCGCAGGACATCGGTGGCACCGTTGCGATGTTCGCTGTCGACGAAGCCGGAAACGAGCAGCAATTGACGCCACACGATCCAAACACCGGAGAATGGATCTTCTACAGCAAGAATCTGCGAACTGGTCGAGTGGTTCGAGTTCGAATGGAGCGGCTGCTGCAGCGGCTCAACGAGATGTTCGGCGAAGTAGATTGGTTCCACGAGTCATTGGAAGCCACGCCCTGACAGTCTTCAGGAGACAGTCCGGTAGAATCGCCTCCGCAGGGCGAAGCGCAGGGAGCCACAGTGCTATTCCATCGCGGCCTCTTCTCCCCGGAGTTGATCCCCGACCGACGCAGCCGGGACGTGCTCTCAGCGGCGACCCGCGAGGGTGCGGAAAGGATCGGCACGCAAGACTTGCTGGCCGGCGCGATTCGAGGGCGCGACGCCCGGGCGATGGAGACGTTTGCCCGGGCGTTGCGGCCGGGATACTCGCTTGACGACCTGATGAGCGCCGCCGAGACTCATGCGCCAACCGCCAAGGCCAATGGGAGCGCTCCGCGAAAGCGAGAGGCGTTTTCCCCCGAGGCCCTCCAGGCGTTGGAGGAGTTCGAGCGAAACGCGCACGCGGTCGGCGGCGCCGCGGAGGACGTCCTCCTGGAGTTGCTGGTCAGTTGCGTGCTGGCACGCCTGGAGCACGCTGCCCGCAGCACGTGGACCATGTTGGACGTGGACCGTGCCGCGGCCCTGTTTCGCGATCGCGTCGCCTCGGCGGTCACCGGGCAGCGCGGCGCCCGAGCGACCTCGACGATAGGGTATCGCCCCCCCGAAAACGGCGGAGCCGCGTTGGACGAGCCGTTCTTGCTCCCCCCGGAGCTTGCACCGTCGGAGGACCTGACGCATCGGGTGCGAACACGCGCCATCACGGTGTCTCCGTTCGAGGGCGAAGCGAAGTACGAGAGAGTCTTCGACGCCATTGCCCGAGCCCTGCATCGCCGAGGGGCCAGCCACGTTCTGCTCGTCGCGGAACGCGGCGTCGGACAGCAGACGGTGCTCGCGGAATTGGCCCGGCTGGCAGCGACGGGTCGAATCCCTTTCCTGAGTGACAAGCGATTCTTGATGGTCGACTGCCGCTTCGTGGCGCCCGAAGAGAGCCGCGAGCGCCTTATCGCGATTCTCTCGCACTTGGGCGGCCACGAGCGGCTCGTCGTCTGTCTGAACGGGTTCGGGGGGCTATTGCGCACCGACCGGGCGACCACGAACAGGGCAGTCCTGATGTCGGCACTGTCCCGTATCCGCTGCCGGATCGTCGGGGGCCTGACGCCCCGCGACTACGACGATCTCATCTCCGACGATCCTGACGTGTCGGAATTCTTCACGAAGGTCGACTTGGAGGAGCCGAGCACCGAGGTCGCCGTAAAGCTCGTGAAGAGCCTTGCGACCGGACTCGAACACAAATACGAGGTGGCCATCGAGGAGGATGCCGTTCGCAAGGCCGTGGTCCTGTCGTCGAACTACATCCTGAACGACCGTCTTCCCGCCAAGGCGCTCAAGATCCTGCATCGCGTGTCCGAGGACATCGACTATGAGCGGACCCAGTTGGGAAGCGAGCGGAGCAACGTCACTGCCGATGACGTGGTTGCCGCGGTCTCCGAGCAGAGCGGGGTCCCGCAGGAGACGCTCCGTGGGATTGCCGAAAGAAGCGACTACCGGCGAAGCCTGGCCGAGGCGATCGTCGGACAGGATCACGCCGTGGCGGAAGTGGCAACCGAGCTGGGCTTGATCAAGGCCGGTTTGACCGATCCGAGCAAGCCGGCGTCGGTGATGTTGTTTGTCGGCCAGACCGGCACCGGCAAGACGGAGATGGCCAAGGCGTTGGCCCGGTTCTACTCCACGTCGAAAAGGCTGCGAACGTACACCCTGGGAAACTTCGTGGAACCGCACAGCGTGGCGGGGATCATCGGCGTGCCGCCCGGCTACGTGGGACACGATCAGGGCGGGCGTTTGGTCAACGACTTGAACGCCGATCCCTACTGCGTGTTTCTCCTGGACGAAGCCGACAAGGCTCATCCGGACGTGCTACAACCTTTCCTCAACCTGTTCGACGAAGGGTGGATCCGCGATCAGCGCGGCGTGCAAGCCTATGCCGACAAGTCCATATTCGTCCTCACCACCAACGTGGGCCAGCGGATGATTTCCGACATGGCGGCAAAAGGGAAGACCATGGACGAAATCGCCAACCGAATGAAAGACGCCCTTTCGCAGATCCGCCACGGCAAGTCGAACCGACCCGTATTCCCCCCGGAGTTCCTTGCCCGGATCAAGAGGATCATCGTGTTCAAACCGCTCGACCGGGACGCGATGAAGGGGATATGCGACAATCTCCTTCGCCAGATGCAGCGCGATTGGCAGGAGAAGCGGGGGAAGTCGCTGGACGTTCCCGAATCGCTGGTCCAGCATATCGCCGAGTCGGCACACCAGCAGAATCAGAAGTCTAAGGGCAGAGAAGGGGGACGGATCGTGCGCAAGCTGATCGCGGAGCTCATCGAGGCCAACGTCCAGCGTCGGACGAGCGAAAGCCCTGACGAGTATCGACAATCTGATACCGTGGCGATTCGCTTCGTTCCTCCACCGAATTCCAGTCCGACCAGCGCGGATGTCTCCGTAGGCTTTCCGTCGTCACGGGGCAATTCCTAGCAGCAGTCCGTGCCGGCCATCGTCGGGTATTCGCCGAAAGGGACCGGTGTCGGCAGTGGCGGGCTTCACGTGGCCGACGTTGTCGGTGGCGACGCGGCAAAGGGCGTAAGCGCGGCCGATCCTCCCGACTTGAAGCCGGTTTCGAGCGGCGGCCGGATGCGGACTTCTGCCGGAGAGGAACGACGCAGGGCGATGCGGAAAGGATGGGGCCCGGAGGGAAGCGACGATCAAACAGACGATACACCTGATCCATGATTTCTCGAAGGGTTCGCAATTCCGGCCGCCCACGGGTGATGCGTAAGAGGGTCCGGCGCTGAGCAGGCGTGAGGTCGTGTTGTACGAACAGGCAGCGATGCTGAAACAGGTTTCCGACCTTCTTTTCGATCTGCTTGCGGCGCCGCGCTGCCTTGCGAGCCGCCGGCGAGGACGGACGCCCACGGCCGAGCTTTGGTTTGGCGGCCGCCAACTCCTTGCGGACTTTGGCGACCGCACGGAGAACCGCCTTCGTCAGTTCCTTGATGACATGAAACTCGCAGACCTGATGGGGAATGTCGCCAAACAGCTTGGAAATGGGCTCAGGATACGGCGCTGAACCGTCGGTCGTGATGCCCTCAATCGCCACTCCGCGCTTCTGGAGTGCCGCCTGGAACGTGCGGATGAAACGCTCCATGTCAGCGTGGGTCGGAGCACCTCGGGAAGGTCGCGTGGACCATCTGGGGTTCCTGTTGGAACTGTGCGAGTTGGAACTGTTGGATCGGCAACGGCGGGCCGCAGAGCGTCGGCTCAAGGCGGCGAAGTTCCCGGCCCCCAAGACGCCGGACGCGTTCGACTTCAAGGCGCAGCCCTCGGTCAACAAACCGCTGGCGCTGGAACTGATGCGCTGCGAGTACATCGACAAGCGGGAGGACATTCTGCTGGTCGGGAATTCGGGGACGGGGAAGACACACGTGGCGACGGCGTTGGCGATGGAAGCTTGTGGTCGCGGCAAACGAGTGCGGTTCTTTCGGGTGACCGAGTTGATCACGCAACTGATCGAAGCGCGAGAGGAACGGCAGTTGGCCCGAATGCGAACCCAGCTATCCAAGCTGGATCTGCTGGTCCTGGACGAGTCAGGCTACGTTCCGGCGACCAGGATCGGCGCGGAACTGCTCTTCGACATCATCAGCACGGCCTACGAGCGGACCAGCCTGATCGTCACCACGAACCTGCCGTTCGAGAACTGGACGGAGGTCCTGGGGAGCGAGCGGCTGACGGGGGCCACGCTGGATCGGCTCACACACCGCTGCCACATTCTGGAGACGCGAGGCGAAAGCTACCGACTCCGGGAGGCGAAGCGGCGTCGTGGCAGGAAGTCTGACCAAGGCACAGACGGAGCCTGAGAAGGAGAGGCGGGGTGGTCGAGGCCAGACCGCCCCTCGGGTGAAGGATAGAGTAGGTATCGGGCGTTCCAGTTTTCGCCCGCCCGCCGCTACGCTTTCTAACCGCCCTCTACATCTCCTGTTGGCGAACGGGGCAACTGGGCTGCCGGGGCCGGACGACGTGCCTGCGGGTAAAGACGACCGCGCCCTGCCGGCCGGAGCGATTGCGCGCCTGGGGATTTCCCCGCCTGCGGACGCCGAGCAAACAACCACCATGGCCTTTTCGCCGGACGGAAAGCTGCTGGCCTGCGGCGGCCTGCGGCGGGACCGACCGGACGACCAGGGCCCCCGCTTCCCCATTCAGATCCTCGATGGAGAAGCCGGAGAGCGGACTGGCAGCTTGGCTGGGCACGCGGCCCCGCTCTTCTCGCTCCAGTTTTCTCCCTCGGGAAGACTGCTTGTCTCGGCCGCCGGGGATAGCACGGTCTCGGTTTGGAACGTGGCCGACGGCCAGCGGCATCCGTGCCAACACATCCATCGAAGGACGATCCATGTCCCGCTCCTTGCCTCAAGCATCCTCCACCTGACCCGAGAAAGATGCCAAATGACAAGGACTTACGCAATATCAAGATGTTGACAGCAGTAGTCTCCCGACCCCGCCCGATACTCCTGACCGCAAGGTCTCCCCCCACCGTGCAGACTCACGAGGCGTCCGGCCAGACTCTTATGGGGTGTTGCGGAGACCTCCGGTGGGCCCATGTGCGGGGTCGGGGGAACCCCGCGTACAACACCGGCGGGGTGAGCGGGAGCCTGGCACGGCGTCCGTTCTTAGGGCGAATCGTCGGACGAAGGCTCGGGATCGGGCGCGACGATGCGGCCGTGGTACTTCACCGTGAGCGTCTCGCTTCCGGGCGAATCGGTCTGGATGCGGATCTCGCCGGTGACCGTGCCGGGGGTGTCGCCGGCCGTGAACGTGATGGGGATCACGTGCAGGGTTTTGGCTTCGTCGCTGACCTCGAATTGAAACTGATCGTTGGGGCCGGAGATCTCCGTGATACGAAACGCCTTCCTGCCGCGGACCATGAGGGTCCTCTCGACCGCTTGCCCCGGATTGACCAGGCCGAGCATCAGGGGGGACGGTTTGGCGGAGAGCGAGGGCGTTACGACGCCTTCCACGGAAACGACTACCCGCGTGGCATTCTGGTCGCGATCGCTGGTGACGAGCATCACGGGGTCGCGGAGGTAGCCGACCGGCGCGTCGGCCTTCAGTCCGACCAGCAGGTCGTAGCTGACTTGAGTGCTCACCGGCCCCGGATGGCGACCCGTCTCGACCAATTCCAACTCCAGATGGGGGTCGCCCGATTCGGCGCGGATGATCTTCCAGTCGCTCTGGCCGGCGTAGCTGATCGAGATTTTTTTGGGGGGGACACGGGTGCCGTGCGGGACGGAACCGAATCGGACGGTCCCGGGCTCCAAGACCACGTCCTTGCGGATGTACGCGTACGCGTGCAATTGCACTTCGGCCCGGAGCAGGCCCTCGGCGGTCTGGCACGTCAGGTTGACGCGAAACGTCGTCTCCTTGCGGCCGAGGAATTTCTTCGTGTCGACGACGGCGATGATCTCGCCCTTCTCGTACATCTTCAGCCGTTGCTGGCCGATTCGGGCCGTGATGCACGTACAACTCGAGTGGACCGCCTCGATCGACACGTCCTCCTGGTAGATGTTTTTCAGCGGAAAGCGGTGCTCGGTGATTTGTCCACGGGCGACCATGCCGAAGTCGTGGCTGGTGTGATCGAACATTGCCGTGGCCCAGTCTTTCTCTTCCCCGGCAAGGCTGGGGGAGCCGGCTGCCAGGAGCAAGCCAAACGTGATGAAGATCCTTCGCATCCGTCCGTCGCGTCCTTTCCTGCGAAATAGCGCCCGATCATCCTGCGCACCAAACGCCAAAGAGGCGATTCGCGCGTCGAGCCCTTGACTGTCTACGGTTGCTGGTTGGGTGGCACTGGCGTCTCGCCAGTGCGTCCACGAAAGCACGGGCAAGATGCCCGTGCCACCCTACGGCACACTCGTTGTCAGAAGGAAAGCACTATTTGCCAAATGTACGTGTAGGCCAGCGCGTCGATATTTTCCCATACGTCCTCGACGAGCTTCGGGTTCCCCCGCAAGTCGGGCAGTTGGCTCCGTTTCTTCTCCCAAGGGACGCAGACGCCCGGGCGGGGCGCACCCTCTTTGAGCGGAGGCATGAAGCGATCCTTGGGCAGGTCGGTTTCGTTGAGCGTCGGGCCGACCTCCGCCGGCACGCTCGACTTGCCGTCCGGATACACGCCGTACTCGCGGGCCGCCTCGGTCATCGCCTTCATGTTCTCCACGCGCGTGTCGTTCTGCATGATCGCGCCGGCGTCGACGATGTAGCCGCCGTCGCGGGCGACGCCGTCGATCACCTTCTTCGTGTACTCCCGCACTTCGTCGGCCGGGCGATGGCTCAGGATCACGTTGGGGATGCCGCCGCTGATGCAGAACTTGCGGCCGAGCGCTTCGTGCACCTTGAAGATGTCCCCCTGATCCACGTGGTAGACGATGCTCAGGTCGGGCAGCTCCGCGAACGAGTCGAGGTGGTGGTCCCAGTTCCCCTCGGCGTAGAACAAGGTCTGATGGCCGTCGGCCCAAAGCTGCTCGATGCACGGCTTGACCGTCGGCCAGTAGTATTGCTTGAACTGATCGAAGGAGATGAACGGCACGCAGCCCCGGTGCATCCAGTAGCCGATCGGCACCTGCTTGTTCGGATCGGCCGAGGTGGTGGCGATGTGATAGAGGTGCGGCATCAGGGCCTCGCAGGCGGCCATCACCTTCTTCGGCCGTTCCATCAGGTCATCCACCAGGCCGAGGTACCCGCGGAACTTGTCGGCGAGGACGTCTAGCGGGGCCTTGAACATGCCCGCGATCGCCGACACCGTGCCCGACTCCCTCCGGAGGCGATCGATCTGCCCCCCAAACGCCCCGAAGTACTGCATCATGGCCATCCCGCCCTTCAAGAAGGACAGGTTGTTGTCCATCGTCGCCGGCTGGCCGATCGGTTGGACCGACGACGCTACCCGCGGGAGCCACACGTTGTACAGGTAGCCCGTCGGGTCTTCGATGAGCTGGTCGTACTCGTCGGGCCGCATGAACGCGTTCTCCAGCGGCGGCTCGCGGTACTGGAAGCCCGTATCGGGCGGGATGTGGATCCCGGGGATGCCGTAGTAGTTGAGATCGATGGCCTGGGTGAGCCCGGTCCAGACGTAGACCATGTTGGCCACCACGGCGTCCCAGTCGAAGTCGGCCGCGCACCGGCAGGCCGCGTCGAAGGCCTTCTGGTAGTCGTGGGCCAGCTCCTGGCAGGTGTACCCGGCGTGCACGCCCGTGAACTCGGCCACGAACGGACGGATCGGCACCATGTCGGGCTTCTCGTTCCGCATGGCCGTCACGTAGCGGTGGAGTCGCTGCTGGTAGAGCTGTTCCATGTCGGCGGACATTGTCACCTCTTCCTGGTGGATCGGGTTGCTCGGGCGTGCCATACGGTTGAAGACCGGACCGCTCGCGCCGCGGTCCGGCCTGTTGGGGGGATGCCGTAGTATGCCAAAGCCGCCGGAACGTGTCAATCTGGGCAGTTGCGGCGCCCTCCCTCTCGAAAGGGGGATGCTGGAAACGGCCCGATCCGGACGTTAGTCTTTCGACCGTCGGGCATGCGATCGCTTACCGAGATTCGCCCGGCGTGCTCGATTGCCGGAAAAGACGCATTTTGCAGGAGCCCGTGATGATGTGCTGCATGAGAACCGCCGTTGCGATCGCCGTGCTCGCGGTGTCCCTGGTTGTCGTCAGAGCGCCAGCGGCCGAGACGCCCGGCGCGAAGGCCAAGGCCGAGGGCCCGCTTGCTAATCCCTCGTTCGAAGACGCGTCCGACACCCGACCGGCCCACTGGGAGCCGTACACCTGGCGCGGCGAGGGCACCTTCGAGTATGCCGAGTTGGGCCGCACCGGAAAGCGGAGCGTGATGATCGCCTCCCAGAGCGGGGCCGACGTGGCCTGGTACACGAAGGTGCCCGTCGAGCCGTTTTCGACCTACCGTCTGTCGGGCTGGATCAAGACGGAAGACGTGAAGCCGACCGATGGTCGCGGGGCACTGCTGAATCTGCACAGCGTCCAGGGCGTGGCCACCCCGGCCGTCACCGGCACCCGCGACTGGACCCGGGTCGAAGTCGTGTTCGACACCCGCGAACAGGACCAGCTCTGGATCAACTGCCTGTTCGGCGGATGGGGCCTGGCCACCGGCAAGGCCTGGTACGACGACCTCCGGCTCGAGCGGCTCACCGCGGCCGACATGAAGCCGACGATCACCATCGACGTGGGGCGCAAAGGCGAGCCGATCTCCAAGTACATCTACGGGCAGTTCATCGAGCACCTGGGGCGCTGCATCTACGGCGGCATCTGGGCCGAGATGCTCGAAGACCGCAAGTTCTACTACCCGATCACGGCGGAGTACAAGCCGTACCGCGCCGCCCGGGGCGTGCCCGAAGACGCCCCCTTCCCGGTCGTCGGGGCCTCGCCGTGGGAGATCGTCGGCCCCGCCGACTCGGTGACGATGGTCGAGGAGGACGCGTTCGTCGGCGAGCACACGCCCCAAGTCGTACCCGGCGGCGGCATCCGCCAGAACGACCTGGGACTGGTCAAGGGAAAAGGCTACGTGGGTTACCTCTGGCTGAAGCCGACCGGCGGTGCCACGAAGGTCGACGTGTTGTTGCGCTGGGGCGAGGGCCCGGAGGCAATCGAGCGGCTGAGTCTCGGCATGGACGACAACCGTTACGAGAAGTGTCCTCTTCAGTTCACGTCCGGGGCCGACACGAACCAGGGCACGCTCGAGATCCGGGTCACCGACGGCTCGCCCTGCCTGGTCGGCACGGTCTCGCTGATGCCGGCCGACAACGTCGAGGGGATGCGGGCGGACACGCTCGAGCTGCTCAAGGAGCTGGATTCGCCCGTCTACCGCTGGCCCGGCGGCAATTTCGTCAGCGGCTACGACTGGAAGGACGGCATCGGCGATCGCGACCGCCGACCGCCGCGCACCAATCCGGCCTGGACCGGCGTGGAGCACAACGACTTCGGCCTCGACGAGTTCATGACGTTCTGCCGCCTGATCGCGACCGAGCCGTTGGTGGTCGTCAACAGCGGGCAAGGGCGTATGGAGATGGCCGTCGGGGAGCTCCAGTATGCCAACGGAAGCCCGGAGACCCCCATGGGCAAGCTGCGAGCGAAGAACGGTCACCCGGAGCCCTACCGGGTCAAGTGGTGGGGGATCGGCAACGAGATGTACGGCAAATGGCAGCTCGGCCACGTGCCGCTGGAGGAGTACGTCCGGAAGCACAACGAGTTTGCCGAGGCGATGCGGGCGGCCGATCCGTCGGTCAAGCTGATCGCCGTGGGGGCGGTCGGGCCGTGGAGCGAGGGGATGATGGCCCACTGCGCCGACCACATGGACCTGGTGAGCGAGCACTTCTACGTGCGCGAGCAGCCGGGCCTGATGTCGCACGTTGCCCAAACCAGCCGCCGCGTTCGCGAGATTGCCGACGCCCACCGGCGGTACCGCCAACAGTTCGACTCGCTGAAGGGGAAAGACATCCGTATCGCCCTGGACGAGTGGAACTACTGGTACGGGCCGCACCTCTACGGGGAGCTGGGCGTCCGCTACTTCCTGCGAGACGCCCTCGGCGTGGGCGCCGCACTGAACGAGTTCGCCCGCAACACCGACATCTACTTCATGGCCAACTACGCCCAGACGGTGAACGTCATCGGCGCGATCAAGACCACGAAGACCGAGGCCGCGCTGGCCACGACGGGCCTCGCCCTGAAGCTCTATCGCAAGCACTTCGGCGTCGTGCCCGTGGCCGCCGAGGCGGGCCAGCCGCTCGACGTGGCCGCTGCGGTGAGTGAGGACGGAGGGACGCTCACCGTGGCGCTGGTCAACCCGACCATGGAAGCGTTCGACGTGCCGCTGGAAGTGAAAGGGGCCAAGCTGGCCGGCACCGGGCGGGCGTGGCGGATCGCCGGCTCCGACCCGATGGCCTACAACGAGCCGGGCAAAAATCCCGACGTGATGATCGAGCAGGCGTCGCTGAGCGGCGTGCGCGACCGCCTCAAGGTCGCGCCGTCGAGCGTGACCATCTATGCACTGGAGATCCAATAGCCTGGGTTATTCACAGTGGCTCGCGTGGGGAGATCAGTGCTGTGCGCCGCGCGGGTACGCCGAAGGCGTTCGACAACAGAGCCCTGGGTCGCGAAGCGCACCCAGGGTCCCCGATTCGTGTTTCGCCCGCCAACCCCGAAGGGGTTGTACAGTTGTGCCGGGCGAAGCCCCGTCGGGGTTGAGGCGCCCGGTGCTTCGATCGCTTGCGGGCCGTTTACGGCCCGTGCCGAGCGGGGGAAAAGGCCCGTGAACGGGCCTCCCGGAGGAGGGGAGGGGTATTGCCCGGTCACCCCGGCGTAAACGCCGGGCTATTACCGCTAGCGCGGAGACGGGCCGTAAACGGCCCTCGTGTTGCCGGATTCATGCGGCTGCTGCGTCGGGAGAAGTGCGGCTGCTGCGTCGGGAGAGGTGCGGCTGGTGCCTGAGGGGAGATGCGATCGCTGTCGTGGAGCGGTCTCTGAATCAACGAAAACGAACAGGAGATAGCATACCATGAGACACGACACTGCACTGCGGCGACCTTGCTTGCCGGTTTGGGGCCTCGTTCTGGCGGCCTGGTCGGCTTCTTTGGTCGTTGCCGACGCCGCCGAGACCGGGCGTGCGTCGGATCGGGGATACGGGATCGAGAAAAATCGGATCGACCAACTCGCCGCCCGAGGCGTGCCGGTGATCGACTACCACATCCATCTCCGCGGCGGGATGACGGTCGAGAAGGCGATCCAACGGCAGGCCGCAACCGGGATCAAGGTCGGCGTATTGCGGAACCTGGGGAAGGGTTGGCCGCTGGAGACCGACGACCAGTTACGCGAGTTCCTCGACGGCGTCGGCGGCAGGCCGGTCTTCGTCGGCGTCCAGGTGAACGACCGCGACTGGATGAACGAGCACTCCCCGGAATTGCTCAAGCGGCTCGACTACGTCCTGGCCGACACGATGATCATGCCGATGCCCAACGACGACAGCGAGCCGGTGAAGCTGTGGATGGCCGATCAGTATACGATCGACGACCCCGAGGCGTGGATGGAACGATACATGCGGCACAACCTGCGGGTGCTGTCCGAGCCGGTCGCCATTCTGGCCAATCCGACCTACCTGCCCAAGGCGGTGGAAAAACTTTATGACCGGCTGTGGACCGAGGAGCGGATGCGGCGGATCATCCGGGCGGCGATCGACAATCGGGTGGCGCTGGAGATCAACGCGCAGAGCGGGCTGCCCCACGATCGCTTCCTCCGCATGGCCAAGAGGATGGGGGCGAAGTTCACGTTCGGCTCGAACAATCACGACGATCGCCCCATCGACATGAGCCGATGCCTGGAAGCCATCGATCGCTACGGGCTTACGAAGGACGACATGTACGTCCCCGCCGCGGACCGTTGACGGCGTCGCCCCAGTCGAATCCGAGACATCTGGCTGTGTGCCACTGCTTGCTCGCAAGCAGTGCCGGGGGGACTCCTGGGCGGTAGCTCGATGCAACACTGCTTGCAAGCAAGCAGTGGCACACGGGAGACGGCTCGTGCCTACTTTACCAGGCGTCCGCCGACGAAGGTGTTGACGACCTCGACGTCGTATGCGCCGGGCTCTCCATCCAAGCGGATGAGGGCGACGTCGGCACGCTTGCCGACCTGGATGCCGCCGGCGCACATGCTGACGTCCTGTCCGAGCTTCTGGTTGGGGGGATCGAAGATCTCCATGGCTCGGGCGGGATTGACCGAACAGAAATGCGAGGCGGCGAGGATGGCCTCGTCGAGGTCCAGAGGGTCGTGAACGTCCTTCCATATGCCTCGCATCGGCCTGGTCAACCACGAGAGGAAATTGGCCATCGCGACGCGCATCGAGAGCACGCTGCCGAAGAGCGTGCGTCGCTTGCCGGCGACCGCGAGATATCGTCCGTCCTCGCTCCGCCGTCCCTTGACGCCGGCCAGCTCGAACTCCTCGATCTCGTCGGCGCCGGTGACGAACATCGAATCCGTGATGGCGATGATGCGGTCCAGGCCCTTTCGCCAGAGGACGTCGAGAACGTAGGCGGGGTTGACGTGGTATCCGTCGGCGATGATCTCGGCGTAAACCCTGCGAGATCCGAGGACCGCCTGGAGCACGCCGCCTCCGCCGAACGGCTTGAAGGTCGAGCCGGTCGGGCCGTTCGTGAAGTGGATGGCGACCTTCAGGCCCCAGCGCACGGCTTCGGCGTACTGCTCGGCGGACGCGTCGGTGTGGCCGGCGCCGATAAGGACACGCTGGCGCGTCAGGTGCTCCATCAGCGGGCGGACCGCCTCGCCGTACTCCGGGACGACGTTCACGTAGGCGATGTTGCCGTGCGCCGCGTCGTTCAGACGCTCGAAGGCGTCTACGCTTGGGGGCAAGAAGTACTCCGGGTTCTGAGCGCCGGCGAACTCGGGGTACTTGATGAAGGTGCCTTCCAGAAGGACGCCGTGAAGTAAAGCGCCTCGGCGGCCGTTGTCGTCGCTGCCGATGTATCGCCCCGCGCAACGCAGCGCGTGCAGCAGCTTGTCGATGGGCGAGGCCACCGTTGCCAACAGCACGCGCGTCGCCCCCTCGGCGGCCATCGTCTCGAGGGTCCGCTCGATTCCCGCCGCGTACGCCTCCTCCGAATCGTCGAAGGTCCCCGTCTGCGGGTCGTAGAGCCCCTGGGTGAGGTCGAATAGGCTCGCGCCGTGGGTGTGGACGTCGATGAAGCCGGGCACCGCAAACAGGCCGCTCCCGTCGATCACGCGGCAGCCGGCGGGCGGGCGCACCGGTTCGCCGATATAGGTGATCACGCCGTTTTCCAGCCCGAGATCGCCGTCCAGCACGCGCAGGGGCTTGACGATGTGTACGTTTTTGATCAGGAATCTCTCGTTGATCTCCATCGGAGCTTTCCGCGTCGGCTTTGGGTCCACGTCCGGCAACAGCACCTACGAGCGCGAAGATAGCAGAAGTGGAAGACAGCGTCAAACCTCGGTCGTCGCCGGGACGTGTCTCCTCTTCCCGGTCCCGGGCTCGAAGCCTGCGACCCTTCGCTGCGAGTCAAAGGCAAGACGGCCCTGGCACGCGGCGCAAGCCTTCGGATACAATCATGCGGAGATCGCGGTCTCCCCTCGTTCCCAGGCTCCGCCCGGGAACGGACGAGGAGGGAAGGCTCTGTCTGGCGTCCGCATGGTCCGCCAGGCTTGCGTCTCGTACGCCGTGGGGGGCGAGGCGGAGCCTCGCGTCGCGGTAGTTCGTTCCCAGGCAGAGCCTGGGAACGAGAGATGCCGGGAAACGCTTCCTTCCAGTTGCGGCGTTGAACGATTCCACGACACAAAACGGCAGGACCTGTTGATGTTGCACGAGAGAAGTCGAGCTGCTTTTGCCAAGGCCAAGGAACGGATGCCCGGCGGCGTGAACAGCCCCGCCCGGGCGTTCGGGGCCGTCGGGGGAGAACCGGTCTTCTTCGAGCGGGGCGAGGGAGCCTATCTGGTCGACGTCGACGGCAATCGGTACCTCGACTACGTCGGCTCGTGGGGCCCGATGATCCTCGGCCATGCCCATCCGGCCGTGGTCGACGCCCTGGAGGCCGCGATCCGCCGGGGGACCAGCTTCGGCGCGCCCACCGAGGCCGAAAACGAGCTGGCCGAGCGGATCATCGACGCCGTCCCCTCGATCGAGAAGGTGCGGCTGGTCAACTCCGGCACCGAGGCCACGATGAGCGCCATCCGGCTCGCCCGGGGATTCACCGGCCGGGAGATGATCGTCAAGTTTGCGGGCAACTACCACGGGCACGTCGACAGCCTGCTGGTGGCGGCCGGCAGCTCCGCCGCGACGTTGGGGGTGCCCAACTCGCCCGGCGTCACCGAGGGGACCGCCAAGGACACGCTGGTTCTCCGCTACAACGACCCGGCCGGGCTGGAGGCCGCCTTTGGCGAGCACGGCGATCAGATTGCCGCGGTCATCGTCGAGCCCGTGGCCGGGAACATGGGCTGCGTGGTGGCGTCGCCCGCGTTTCGCCGGGCCCTGGTGGACCTGACGTCCCGGCATGGTGCGCTCTTGATCTTCGACGAGGTGATGAGCGGCTTTCGCGTGGCCTACGGCGGGGCGCAAGAGGTCTTTGGGATGAAGCCCGATCTGACCACGCTGGGCAAGATCATCGGCGGCGGGCTCCCCATGGGAGCCTACGGCGGCCGGGCCGAGATCATGGACCACGTCCTGCCGGCCGGCAAGGTCTTTCAGGCCGGCACCTTGAGCGGCAACCCGCTGGCTACGGCGGCGGGAATCGCCACGCTGGACGTGCTCCGCGAGACCCGTCCGTACGAGCAACTCGAGCGATTGTCGGCCAAGCTGGCCGCCGGGCTCGAAGAGGCCGCACGCCGCGCCGAAATCCCCGTCTCCATCGGCCGGTGCGGGGCGATGCTGACCCTCTTCTTCAACGGCGAGCCGGTCACCGACTGGGACGCGGCCAGCCGCTGCGACACGGGCCGGTTCGCCGAATACTTCTGGGGGCTCCTGGATCGCGGCGTCTACATGCCGTGCAGCCAGTTCGAGGCCCTCTTCCTCTCCACGGCCCACACGGAGGAAGACATCGAAACGACGGTCGCCCAAGCGGCCGAGGTCTTGGCTGGGTTGGCGTGATTTTCCAAGGCGACCCGACCGACGTAGGCGAAGGGGCCGGGGTTCCGGGATTGTGGACAGCCGTCCAACCACGGAATCATGATCGTCAGCGACCCGGCAACTCTGGCTGCTGAGGCGCTTCGCGCTGCGTCGGCGGTTCGGATGCGGCGAGCCGCAGAGACAGAAGTGCCCGTGCCGCCGACCGCAACCGCCTGTCAGGGGGACAGGACCAAGTGGGCTGTGATGAAGATCCCGGACCTATCCGAAGCGGACGCTTTGCAGCCCGTGTGTCAGAATTCCGTCATTTTTTGGGACAGCCAAGACACGGGGCCGAATTTTCTCGCCCTCGGTTCAACCGTCAATGTCTTGATGGTCGGGTTCGGCCGAAATTCTGATTCTGAAGCGGTGAAAACCAGGCTTTCAAGGAGCCCAAGTGTCGGCTCAGCATTTTGACTGCACGCCGGCTTCGGAGTTGGCTCGCCTCGGTGACGTCGTAGACACCTGTCATCAACACGTCGATTTCGGGCGGTACCGGCTCCGGATCCCTGTGCTTCGTCCCGTAATACGCCCAGACCTCGATCCGACGGTGAACGCGCGACACGGTCGGGTCGTTGAAGGAAAGCCATATCTCGTGGAGCGCAAGGCAACCAGGAAGGCGATCGTGACAACTGTCTATAAGGCCAAGAAAGAACCGCGTCAAGCAGTTCGTGGCGGCCGCCTTCGATCGCAGTGATACCATTGCGCCAGCCGCTGGGGAGATACGCCGACACAGTACCCGAAGATAACCTTCTGATTGATCCAAGTCGTTCGCCAGGGACCCAACTCTCGCCAGCGGCGGCCGGAAGTGGTTGCCGGCAGGGACGTTATCTGAATTCTGCCGACACGCCGAAGTCGCCTGATGAACTCAAAATCCTCCATAATGAGCAGCTCTAAAAAGCCCCCCAGCCTTTGAAAGGTCTCCTTTCGCAGACAGAGGGCTTGGTCACCATACGGCATACGGAGAAAACGGGATCTGATATTGACTGCTCTTTCAATGATGCGGAACGCTCGGCCGGGGGCGTCGATGCGCAGCCGAAAGGCGCCGGCCGCCACGCCGGAGTCCTGAAGGGTTGTTCGGACGGTCGTGTCGAAGCCTGTAGGGAGGCGGGTGTCGGCATGCAGGAACAGAAGGATCGAACCGCTGGCAGCGTCGGCGCCAGCATTCATTTGTCTTGCCCGGCCCGGGCTTGAACGGAGCAGCCGGCATCCGTAGCGCTCCGCCATCTCGGCGGTCTGGTCACCGCTGCCGGCATCGACCACGATGGTCTCAACGTTCTCGGCATCTCGTAGCGCAAGCAAGGTGTTTTCCAGGTGGTGTGCTTCGTTCAATGCGGGGATGACGATAGAGATACGTGCCTGGTCCGCCGCCGTATGGAAAGTACCCTTGAGGCGGTGCCAAATTGGCAGATCCTCCGGACGATCCACATCAGCAAGCGTCTGAATGCACGATACCGAGAGGGAGAGTTCCTTGGCACGTCGTACGGTTTCGTGGAAGACATGCTCGGTCCCCCATGGCATGGAAGTGAGCAACTCGGGGACTTCACGTTGCAGGCCGATCAGGTAGTAGCCGCCATCGCCGGCGGGACCAAGGACCACGTCGCAACTGGCGAGGCGATCAAATGCGTCGGTGACAACGTCGAGCGTGATTTCGGGGCAATCGGTCCCGACAACAACCACACGCTGAGCGCCTCCTTGAAACGCCTCCTGGACGGCGTGAGCCATGCGTGACCCCAGATCCCCTGGCCCTTGAGGGCAGCACGGAAAATCGTCTCCGAAGCATTCCTGCATCCGCAGCTCGTCGCCTCCGTCGAAACGGACCTCGACCGATACCGGGATGGTCTTCGCGAGCTGCTTGGCCCAGTGAAGCGTGCGCAACGTCATCTCTCGCTGCAATTCCGCTGCACCTTCGGCTCCCAGGGCCGGGATGAGGCGGGTCTTGGTTTTGTGCGGCTCGGGATACCGCGTGAAGATGATGAGGTGTCTGTCCATCGGAGCCGGCCAGGGACTCAAGTACGCTTGTTTTGGGATTCCAGGCTTGTGAGATTCACCCTGCAATGACTCCCAGACAACTCGACCCATCACCTGCGGTACATCCATAGCAGTGCTGCCCGGTTGTAATGATGCGGTGCGTCAAGCGTTCCGGGTCGAGGTCACGGATGTTCTGCGGCAGGCTGTGATGCACTCTCAGGCCGAGCATCTGGTTGAAGTCGCAGTCGTACAGTTGGCCTTCCCAATCGACGGAGAGAGTTGTCCGACACATGACTCCCGCGGCTGCGGCGGGATTGTAGGCCCCGATCAGCTTTTCCAGGTAATCGTCGAGCGTGCCGGTCTTCAGCAGGTAATTCAAGAAGCGACCGACGGGCATGTTGGTAATGGTGAACAGCCGGCTGAAGACGACGCCATATCGGCCAGCCAATTCCCGGCGGTAGTCCTGCTCCAACTGGTCTTGAGGCGGAGGCAGACCTGCGCCCACGGGGTTGTAGACCAGCGTGAGTTGCAGACCGGAGTCAGGCTGGCCATAGCCGAGGTCGTTCAGTTGTCGCAGCACGTCGATCGACCTCTCAAACGCGTGGCTGCCTCGTTGGGCGTCCACGTTGGTTTCCAGATAGCACGGGAGAGAAGCGACGATCTCCACACGTTGTGCGGCGAGGAATTCGGGCAGGTCGGTATGGCCTGGGGTGTGCAGAATCGTCAAATTGCACCGATCAATGATGTGGCGTCCCAGGCCTCTTGCCTCTTCGACCATCCAGCGGAAATTGGGATTCATCTCCGGTGCGCCGCCGGTGAGATCCAGAGTTGGAACGTCGGTGGCGGCGAGGGCCCGAACACAGGCCTCGGCCGTCTCGCGGGTCATGATCTCACGGCGCTCCGGCCCGGCGTCAACGTGGCAGTGCGAGCAAGTCATGTTGCAGAGCTTGCCGAGATTGACTTGGAGCACGTCGATTCCCAGGGCGCGAAGCGGATAGAGCCCAGCTTCGGCCGACGCGGCCTCGAAAAGCTTGTGCTGCGGTCGCGGCCGAAGAACGATTAGTTGTTTCGCAGGGTCGGCAAGCGGGTTGCCTTCCCTGTGGAGCGTTACGTTTGACGACATGGTCGTTTCCTTCAATGCCTAGCAGCAATTGCCGCCGGAGTCTGTGCAGGTCCCGGGGCCCTCCGTGGTGATGTCGTAGTCCTGCCCCTTGGTCTCGCGCGGGTGGCGGTGCTTCGGGCGGCTGCAATCGAATCGGGCAGCCTTCTCTGCGGTCACCGCCTCGCGCGGCTCGACGAGCTCGAACTGGCCCGCGTAGGGCTCCTTTTGAAGCAGGCGGAACGTTTTGTCGCACACGGCCATGCGCTGGCCACGGCAGTAGACGTGGCTGTCGTCATCCTCGACCTTCTTGAACGGACCGCGATAGATGACTGCCTGATTGCGTTCCAGGCAGGGACCCTGTTTACCTTTGTGGGCGACCACCGTGAGCGAGCGGAACTCGATTCCCTCGACCGTGCGCCACGGCTCAGCCTGACGGGCGGCAATCCGGATTCCGTAGAAACCTGCCTCTTCAAATGCCGCTAGGAACCGATCTTCCCGGAATGCCCCGGAAATGCAGCCTGACCATAACTCCGGATCCTGCTGGAGCCGTTCGGGCACGTCCTCATCGGAGACGATGTCGCTGATGGCCACGCGGCCACCCAGACGCAGGACGCGAAAGATCTCCACAAACAATTGCCGGCGGTCTTCCGGCCGGACCAGGTTGAGCACGCAGTTCGACACGACGCAGTCGATGCTCTCGTCGGGCACCATCGGCCGTTCAAGACGCAGACGCTGCTCGACCTGCCGCAGGTCGAGCCAATCCTGGGGACTGTCGATCCGCAACCCACGGGTTTCCCGGGCAAGCAATTCCAGGTCCAGGGCGAGGTCCTGGATTATCCCGTAGCGGAACTCGACGTTGGCAAGCCCGAGTCGCCCGGCGACGGTCTCCCGATGACGCCGGGCCAGCCCGATCATGTCACGATTGCAGTCCACGCCGATGATGCGCCCTCGCGGACCGACAACCTGGGACAGGATATAGCAGACCTTGCCGCCCCCCGATCCCAAATCCAGCACGGTCTCGCCCTCGCGCACGTAGGGCGTCGGGTCTCCGCAGCCGTAGTCCCGTTCCAGGATCTCCTCAGGGATCACTCGAAGATAATCTTCGGCGTATCGCACGGGGCAGCAGAGGGATGCCTCCTTCTCGCTCGCCGCAGCGGAATACCGGGTGCGGACAGAAGCCTCGCGGCCGTTGCCGCCTGGGATCGTGATGGTGCTCATGGAGTTCGCGCTCCTTGCTGTTTGTCGTTGTGTTACCGAGGGAATCAGCTTGCGTCCGCGGTACGCTGACTCACAGCGACCATGCCAGCCACCGATGGAAGAGCGACTTCACCAGGGGGGTCAGGCGTGTGCGACTGTAGGCATCACCGAGGCGTTTGATGGCTTCGGCCTGAGTCGGATAGGGATGGATCACGCTGGACAAACCGCCCAAACCCATCTTGCCCGTCATGGCCGTGGTAATCTCAGATATTGTGTCGCCCGCGTGCTCCGCCACAATCGTCGCGCCAAGAATCCGGTCCGTGCCCGCCCGGACATGGATCTTGACGAATCCTTCGTCTTGTCCGTCAAGAACCGCCCGATCCACATCATGGAGCTCCTGGACAAAGGTCTGCACCGAGATTCCCTTCTCTTGGGCTTCGTGTTCATACAGTCCAACGTGGGCGATTTCCGGGCTGGTATAGGTACACCAGGGGATGGTCAGGGCACTGGCCTTCGCCCGGCCGAGAAACATCGCGTTGCGAATAACAATCCGGGCCAGGGCATCGGCGGCATGCGTGAACTTGAAACGGGAGCAGATATCGCCAGCGGCAAAGATCCGGGGATTCGTGGTTCGAAGTCGATCATTCACGTGAACGCCCTGGCGAGGGTCGAATTCCACGCCGGCGGCCTCCAGGTTGAGCCCCTCCACGTTCGGCGCCCGGCCTACGCCGACCAGAATCTCGTCGGCCGCCAGTTCTTTCGGATTCCCACGCTGCTCCAAGTGGATGACCTTGCCATCGCCGCGCTTTTCTGCCCGGACGATCTTGCATCCGACAAGGAGGTGCACGCCATCGCGGCGCAAGGACTTCTCCACGCGCTGGGCCGCGTCGCGATCCTCTCGCGGCAACACCCCATGGCCGGCCTCCAACAAGAAGACCTCGGAACCGAATCGGGCAAAGGTCTGCGCGAGTTCACAACCGATGGGGCCGGCCCCGACGACTGCCAACCGACGCGGCAGTTCTGTCAAGGAAAAGACCGACTCGTTGGTCAGGAACCCTGCTTCGACAAGTCCCGGAATGGACGGTGTGGCGGCGCGAGCCCCCGTTGCGATCACCGCCTTCCTGAACCGAAGTGTCGCGCCGTCCACTTCGACGGCGTCGCCGCCGATAAATCGCCCTTCGCCGAGGAAGACATCGACTCCCAAGTCGCGGAATCGGGCCGCCGAATCATGAGGGCTGATCTCGGATCGCAGGCGTCGCATCCGCTCCATCACCGCCGGGAAGTCGACTCTTGCGCCCGAAGGCACCTGCACGCCGAAAGCGGCGGCGTCACGCACGTCGGCAGCGACCCGGGCGGCACGAATCAGGGCTTTCGACGGAACGCAGCCGTAGTTGAGGCAGTCTCCGCCCATCAAGTGCTTTTCGACCAATGCCACCCTCGCGCCGAGCCCGGCGGCACCGGCTGCGGTCACCAAGCCCGCCGTCCCCGCACCGATGACCACCAGGTTATAGCGATCTTGCGGCTCTGGATTCACCCAGTCGTCGGGATGGACGTTTTCCCGCAGCGTCCGGTTGAACGCGTCGTCGGGAAGAATGAGCGGGGCTTTACAGGGTGACGCTGGCATCACGGGCCGTCTCCTGTTCACCTGAAATGGCGAGTTCCTCGCTCAAGGCCTTCCCCGCGACCCGCGCTACAAACACGGTGACGATGACCGTCACCAAGAGTCCCACACCGAAGAGAGTTCGCTGTCCCCACCCGCCTTCGACTCTCCCGGTGGCCAACTCGGCCAGGCTCTTGGCCGCCGAACCCAGGTACACGTACATGAGGGTTCCCGGCAGCATGCCAATCCAGGAGGCAACGACATACGGAAGCAGCGAGACGCTGGTCAGGCCGAAAGCAAAATTGAGCAGATTGAACGGGAAGAGCGGGGAAAGCCGGGTCAGCAGCACGATCTTGAATCCCTGGCGGCCGACTGCCGCATCGATTGCACGGAACTTATTGATGTTTGCATTGCCAATGATCCCTCGACGTGGACCGGACCCTTGTGTCCCGGGCTTCCGGTGGAAGCCCTCCGTTCATTGGCTATGCAAGGCTCAATAGGATGGCCGGCAACTTTCTGCTCGACCCAGTCGCGGGCCAGCCTTCGGCCCACCAGGAACGCAGCCGTCGCCCCCAGCGTGCTGCCGAGGGACACCGTGACCGTTCCCCAAACCACCCCAAACAGGAAGCCGGCTCCCAGGGTGAGCAGCGAGCCGGGAATGAAGAGCAGGCAGGCGACGACGTACAGCCCGACCACGCACGCCGGGCCCCACAGACCAACGCCCTGCACCCATTCCAGGAATCCGAGGAGGTACTCTTTGACGGGCACAAGGGTCGCACTCGCGGTCACAGCAGCCACCACGGCGGCCGCCCCGCCAATCCGCAGCCAAACGGATCTTCTCATGGGTTGGTCCGGCTCTTTCAGGGCGCGTTTAACCTTCATTGGGGGCGATTGGGATGCCGTCATGTCCCGGCCTTCAGTTCGCCGTCTTCTGCCGTTGGTCGTTGAGGCTCCAGTCGTAATCGAGGTAGCCAACCGAGAAATCCCCTTGCCCGATGAGCTGCAAAATGCCGTCGTCCGCCGGCAGGTACTTCACCAGCTTCTTCAGACGCTGCTGCGGGGTCGGGCCGAAGTCCTCGCCGAACCACTGAAGGATCGGCGAAACGTAAACAATGCGTTTTGCAGCGTCTACGCGGAAGTGCTCGGGCCGGGAGAAGAAATCGCGGGTGTTTTCAACCAACTGGGATTCAAGCCCGGCACGCGTGTAGGCTTCATTCCGCAGTCGTGGGCAGCCGATCGATGCGCACACGATGGCGAAATGAATACGGGGCTCGCCCAGTTTGCGGAGAACCTTGTGCTCAATGTCTTCGAGCGAGTACTTCTTGCCGGCGACCGGGAGCAGCAGGTCGCGCCAGATGTTGTATCCGAGGACCTTTGCCGTGTGATTGCGGATACTACTGGTTGGGTAGACTTCCAGAATCCCGTAGACCGTCAATGCGTTGTACGCATTGATCCAGAAGGCCAGTCTGCCTCCTTCGGTCGTCGGGGCTTCGGGATCGGCGCGACCGAGCGCGGCAACGTACTGCCTGAGCGAGCTCGTATCGCTCTCCGAGGCTTTCCAAGCGGCGTAGTCGACCATCCCGTTGCCGTCAACGTACTTCCTCAAGAGGCGATCCCACACGGAATGGTCGACCTTGTCGAAGGGGACAAGCGGCGGTGCCGCATCGGCCGCGTGCAAATCACGGTCGAAGACGACTTCGCGGGTGCTTCCGGGATAGACCAGGTAAGCGACTAGGCCCGCCACGATCAAGGCCGCCGACATTGTGAGCAGGATCTTCCGCACGACGGGAGTCCTCGTTGCCAACGCAACTCAATCTCGACGGCCGGAGCCCGATCCGGCGGGCTGCTTGCTGCCGGAGCCGGAGCCGGCCGGTTGCTTGCTGCCGGAGCCGGAGCCGGCCGGTTCCCTAGTGCCCGATCCGCTCGGCGCGGGTTGGGCCGAGGTGGCGCTCGCTTCGTACTTCTTCGGGTTTGCCAGGAACTGGTCACGCTGCTCGGCTGCCGGGAAGAGGTAGCGCAGGCCGTTGTGGATGACGGTGAACTCCGGTTTGCCGGCAACCGCTTGCTTCATGTCTACCCGGCAGACGGCGCACTTGCCACCAAAGGCCAAGTCGGCGTTGGCGTAGGCTTGGGGATCGGCCAGGAACATCTTTTTTCCGTCCTCATCGGCGAACAAGAAAAGTCGCCCCTCGTGTATTGTGGCGTGCCGGATGTTGCCTGGCACGCGTTTGTTCATCTTCATGAGAGAAACCACGCAGTCGCCACCCAGCACCGGGACATACTTCGCTGGGTCGGCCGCGAACATCTGCTTCCCCTGCTCATTGGCAAATTGGTACGTGTGACCGTCGAAGGTGGCCTGAATCAAAGGATCTCCCTTGACCCACTTCTTCATGGTCTTGAGACTGACCGGGCAAAAACCGTCCAGGGCCAGGGGGGCTGGCTGCGTTCGCTGTGCGGAACCGGACGCAGGTTCCGTGGTCCGGCGGCCCGACCCGCTCGGGGGAGCGGAGCGGCTACCACTCTGGGCAATCACCGGCAAGGCCGTCGCCAGCAGCAGGCCCATCGCGGAGACCATAACACAGGTGGGCTTCAAAACGTTTCGCATGTCTCAAACTCCTTGAAGAACGGGGCACACCGATGCCTTCTCATCGCCGCCACGGCACGGCGATTCCGGGGAGATGACGGGCAGCCATCGGAAAACTTACAGGGAAAACCAACAGAAGCGTCGAAAAGGCACGGGCCAGACTTGGATCTCACAGATCCCGAGCGTTGTTAGGCCAATAGCGGAACGCTCACGAGCCGTTGTTCCCTCGCAGAGCGGCTTTGATCCGCTCGCGGGCCTCTTGAGAGAGGGTCGTTTCGGGGGTCGACGGGGAACCGGCAAGTCGCTCCGGGCTTTGCCGCGCGGCTCGGCGAAGGAAGCGGACTTGCCTCGCAAAACCCGCACAGAATCGGCAGAGCATCAAATGCATCCAGACCTGCATTCGCGTGCCGAATGGGAGTTTGCGCTCCATCGACTCGGACACCAGCTTGGAGACCTCTCTGCAGCGAAGCATGTTCAGAGATCTCCCCATCGTTCGAGGTGTACCTTCATGCACCGCATCAACTGCAAGCGGGCCCTGTGGAGTAGGACCCATAGGTTTGACGCGGTAATCTGCAATTCCTTACAAATGTTGTCGGTCGACAATTCCTCCATTTCGCGGAGCGAGAAGACGTCAGCCTGGCGCGGCGGCAAGCCTTTGAGGCAACCGCGGAACGTCTGCCAGAACTCGTCGCGTTCGAGACATGCGTCCGGGCGCATCTTGGCTATACGGGGGTCGAATCGCCAGTTCCCCCTGCCATCGAAGAATGCCTCCGACGGGTCCGCGCCCATTTCGGCCCCTGTGGCTGAGCCGGGCCGATTGCGCCGTCGGACACAATCCACGACCTTGCGTTTGAGGATCCCCAGCAGCCACGCACCTTCCGCCCCCCTTCCGGAGTACTGATCGAGGGAATGTAGCGCAGCAACGAAGGTCTCTTGCACGACTTCTTCGGCGGCGTCTGGATCCCGCAGCCGTGAGAGGGCATACCGGTACAGGGTATCGCCGTGGCGATCTACCCAGGTCGCTGGGTCAACCGTACCATGAGACGGGCTCCCTGCGCTAGCCATAATCACCGCCGACTGCTACACGAGCGCATACCCACACCGCGGGCAGTTCACAGACATGCCGAAAACACAACGCTGCGCCGTATGTTACCGCTTGCCGGAGCCAGTGGCGGCAGGAGCCCCGGTCTTCGCCTCTTCCTTGGCCTTGGTTCCCGAGCCCAGCTCTTCCTGGGCCTTGGTGGCCGAGCCCGCCTCACCAGCCGGCTTTGTCGCCGCGGGTTTTTCCTTGCTCGGGGGCGGTGCCTCCTTGCCGCAGCCGGCGCAGAGAATCCCAGACATCACGACCATCAACGAGACAGCCATGAGCTTCTTCATCGAAGTCAGATCTCCTCTTGCGAGGGTCCAAGGTAGGCATTGACCTCCGTTACTGCTCACGACGATTGTAGCCGATGGCGCCAGGCAGTCACGGTGAGCCAGGCGAACCAAGGTCCGAATTCTATCCAGGTTACCACAAAGTCGAACAGAGCGGTGCCTCGATAGCCGGTGCCCGGCACGGGCGTCTCCGGCCAATGGCAGGAGAACCAGAATCGCAGGTAATAGATCAGCGCCAGCCCGCTCATGGCTAGCCACGCCCTACCGCGAGCGAACATAACCAGCGGCAAGGCCCATGTCCAATACCACGGATTCTGCGTGGGAGAGAGAAGCCACAACCAGGCCAAGCTCAGAAAGGCGGCGCGAAGCCAGCAAGTGGGATCGTGAGAGGAATTCGTACGCCAAACCAGCCACAAGACCACCAGAAGCAGCGCGGTACAGGTCACCAATCGCGTCAGAAGGAATGCCGTGCCTGAAAGATCCTCTTGGAGCCATCCGGCGGGAGCTTCGAGCAATCGAGCACGCCAGGCTTCCGGCAACACCGTGAACCATGGTCGCTCATCAGGATTGGTGGCAGGCCTGAGATTCTCCACCAGCAGCATGAACAAAAAGTCGTTCATCTCCCAGCGCCGAAGGAATGCTTTGAGTCCTCGGCTTGGATCCTGCGGGTCGGTTGTTACCGTGTCCTCGGGTGGCGGCGGCAGATCGCCGTCGGCCGCCGGCGGCGGTTGCTGTTCCTCGGCCTGCTGATTAGCGCGCGATGGAACCATCGGCCAAAGCAGAAAGGCCAGCATCGCGAGAAGTCCGACCGTCAACGGCAGCGCCCTGCGCCAGCCGAGAAAGCGCGCCCAGGCAGCGACAAACAAGGGCGCAAGCACAATTGGATATAGCTTGGCACCTACCGCCAGGGCGAGCAGTACTGCCGACACAGACCCGAGAACCATCCTCCGCGCTGTTTTTTCCGTTGGCCTGCGATCAACCAGCGGGCACACCGCAACGAACAACGCGAGGGTTGTCAGCAGGACGGCCACGGCATCCAGGTGCCCCGTGTTGGCGATCTCCTTGATCACCAGTGGGCACCAAGCGTAAGCCACGGACCAACCGATGTGCTTCCCGGCGAGTCTTAGCAGGCGGATCACCACCACCATGGTCGCCAGATCGAACAGCACGAACGCCGCCTTCATGTTGACGATCCGCCCCAACACGCTCGTGTCCTGCGGAGTCAGCAGCGTCACGGCAGCAAAGACGGCCTGGCTTACCGGGGGATAGATCGTCGGCAGCTCGCTGTAGTGAACCCGCGAAAGAACCGTTGCCAGGGCGGGTGAGCGCTCACGCAATGCAACGAGCCGTTGAAGATCGTGCGGCAGCGCTTCGTCGGCCGATTTTGCGAGCACCTGTTGCGGGCTGTAACGGTAGGGGCTGACACCGGAGGTCGTCACAGCCCCGTCCCACAAGTAACGATAGACGTCGATTTCCTGAATCGGCCACGAATAGAGTGTGACCAAACGAAAAGCGACGCCGGTAAGGATGATGATCGCCGGCAGTCGACGATCATCACGGGCACGAATTGCCGCGAACACGGCGACCAAGTAAAACGTGAAGACTACACCCAGCAGGATGAACACCGCCAAGAGCGGTCGTTCGACAGACTCTCGGTCGGGTGTGAACTGCCAACTGAGTCTGGCAATGGCTGCGTAGACGCAGGTGGAGACTGCGGCGAGCAGAACGAGTATTCCCAATGGCCTCCGTGCCCGAGCGGCGATTCGTCCCGAAGCGCCCGCATTCAAGATGTCACCTCCGAACGGGTCGGCGGCTCCACACCCCTGCCCCGGCGCAGGCCGTGCTTGGCAAGGGTGTAGAGGATCTTAGTTCCAGCCTTCATTGTGCCCGAGAAGGTGCCGCTGATCTTGCTCTTCCCGATGCGTTGTCGGTACGGCATGGCAATTTCGATCGTCCGGAGTCCGATCCGTGAGGCCTTGATCTGCATTTCGATCGTCCAGCCGAAGTCGCGATCAGACATCCCCAACTTGCATAGGGATTGGTAGTCGATTGCCCGGAACGGCCCCAGATCGCTGTAACGAACGCCGAAGAGGATACGCATCAAGAAACAGGCGAGGCGATTTCCAAAGACGCTTTGCGGAGGCATCGCGCCGAGGTCCCTTTGGCCTGCAAGACGAGAGCCGAGCACGAAATCAGCCTGGCCGCTGAGGATCGGCTCAACCAGCCTCGGGAGCAGTTCCGGATGGTCGCTATAATCGGCGTCGAGAAAAACGACCACTCGTGGTGCAGCCTCACCGGCATCCATCAGCTCGCGGATTGCCGCCAGTCCTCGTAAGCAGGCTGCTCCGTATCCACGCTGCGGCTCATGGACAACCATCGCCCCGTGGGCAGAGGCGATTGCGGCGGTGGCGTCAGTGGAACCGTTGTCAACAACGATCACACGGCCCACCGTGGGTAGATCGCGCAGCACCAGCGGGAGCGAACCCTCTTCATCGAGAGCAGGAATTACGACCGTGACTTCAGTGCGCATTGGTGGCACTTCTGCGACCACTGGGAAAGCCCTCGCTGCCATGGTAGCCTGTTTTCTCCGGCTCATCTTGCCTTGCTCCAGACGAGCCGATGAACCTGTCGCCGCCGGCCGAGGCATTCGCGGACCAATGACGGCCTGAACGCGCTCGCAGTCGCAACACTGGCTTCTGAAGCCATCTGACTGACGGTGCTCGCCGCCGATCCTTACATCGTTCCGAAAGCCTTTCTGCAGTCAGTTGTTGTATTATACCCACAAGGAGGGGTGCTCCGATGCCACTCGCCAGTGCAGTGACTGTGAGCTCACGAGGACGACCTACTCTTACCTCGAGATTTGCGATGGTGGGGCGCGATGGCCGGCGAGGAAATGTTCGTTTCCCCGAATGGCCGGAGCATATCGTCCCCCTCGATCTAGTGAGTCTGCGCCGGGTGTCAACAATCGTTCCCGATTCAGGACGAGGCTGCCAGCCAACCCACCAGACGGCCTGCTTGGGAGCGGCCAGTCCCAAGAACCCGTCCGAGGAATCAGAATCCCATT
>Ga0307378_10000658_pt1 | contig 59685 bp, 64 predicted proteins | sample UN1MG_FD_202238 | JGI IMG/M metagenome (GOLD analysis project Ga0307378, IMG submission 202238) | Soil microbial communities from Risofladan, Vaasa, Finland - UN-1 | ecosystem: Environmental > Terrestrial > Soil > Coastal area > Acid sulfate soil | place: Finland: Risofladan, Vaasa | collected... | reverse complement strand
TGAGAAAGGGCGGGCGGCGCGGTCGGGGGGAAACCGCGCCGCCCTCCGGCGAAAAGAAGGCGGTTTAGGCCTTCTTTAGTGAAAGCGCCACGAAGCGCGTTTGATCGCCGGTTTTAACCTGCATCAGCACCTTGACGGTTTCCTTGTCCGAGCCGGCGCCGTCCATGACCTTCTTGATGCCCGCGGCAACGTCACTCGGATCGGAGACGTCGACACCCGCGACCTGAAGGATGATGTCGCCGGGCTTCAAGCCCTTGTCGGCGGCATCGCTGGAAGGGTCGACCTCGGTAACGACGACACCGTCGTCACCGGCGCCGGGGATCTTCACCGCAGGTGCAAGCGAAAGACCAAGGTCCTTCAACTGCTCGCTCTGATCGTCCGGCTCATCCTGCCGAAGCGCGGCCAGCTTCTTGGCGCTGGGGAACGCGCCGAGCTTCATGTCGACCTCTCGCTTGTCGCCATAGCGGACGATGGACAGCTTGACGCTGGTATCGGGATCGAGCTCGGCGATCTTGCGAGCGAGATCTCGGGAATCCTCAACGTTGGCACCGTTCACCTCGACGATCACGTCGCCGGCCTTGATGTCCTCCTTCGAAGCGGGGCCATCCTCGGTCACCTTGGTGATCATCGCACCCTTGGACTCCGACAGACCGATCGAGTCGGCAATGTCGTCGTTCACGTTCTGGATAACGACACCGAGCCAGCCACGATCGACACTGCCGTCGCTCCGAAGCTCGGTCACCACCTGCTTGACCAGCGCCGCAGGCACCGCAAAAGCGATACCGACATTGCCGCCGGACGGAGAGAAGATCGCCGTGTTCACGCCGATAACGTTGCCGTCGAGATCGAAGCTCGGACCGCCCGAGTTGCCCCGGTTCACGGCCGCGTCGATCTGGAGGTAATCGTAAGGGCCGGAGCCGATGTCGCGGTTATGGGCCGAAATGATCCCGGCCGTGACCGTCCCGCCGAGGCCGAACGGATTGCCGACGGCGAGCACCCAATCGCCCACGCGCGGGTCCTTCTGGGAGAACTCGACGAACGGGAACTTCTTCTTGGTCTTGTCGGTCACCTTGACCAACGCCAGATCGGTGCGCGGATCCGTACCGACGAGCTTGGCGGAGAATTTCTCGCCGTCCTCCATCGTCACCGTGATGTCTTCCGCGTCCTCGACCACGTGGTTGTTGGTCACCACATAGCCGTCGTCCGAAATGAAAAAGCCGGAGCCCTGCGCCAGGCTCGGCGTGGGCTTGGAGGGCCCATTGGGCATACCCTTACGGAACTGCTTGAAGAAATCGTAGAGCGGGTTGTCCTCCGGCAGGTCGGGCATGCCGGGCATCTGGTTGTTGTCGGCGACCTTCATCTCGCCCTTGACGTTGATGCTGACCACGGCCGGGCTCACCTTGGCCACGAGATCGGCAAAGGACAGCGGCGCGCGGCCAAAGGGCGTCTCGATGGTCTGCGGCGGCTGGGCGGTCTCGGCCACGGCAAGAGGCGCACCCGTGCCCAGGGTCAGTCCCAACGCCCCCGTGGCGATCAGGGCGGCAGCGGCGAGGAGCGCGGGCTTGCGGGGAAGCTTCCGCAACCGCGGGCTCTCATTCGCGGCAGGGCTCTGATTATGTCTCATTGGTCACCTCTCTCCTGAGATGGAAAATTCCATTGATCATGTCTTGCCTCAGCGGAACGCGGGCAGACATCCAGGCTGGAAATATAGGCGTCCGCCAATTACGCCGCGGTTTCGACGGGATTAAATTTCGGTAAGGTTGAACGCCGTGAAGGGCTTGGATTCCAAGGGCTTGCGAGCCGTGCCAGCCGCCGTCAACCCTCGCCCATGAGCCGCTTGAGCCGACGCTTCTCGTTGGAGGTCAACGGCTTAGGCCGCTCGGCGGCCAGCGTCCGCCGCCGATACGCATACGCAATGGTGCCGAGCGCCGCCAACAACACGAGCGGCGTGGCAAGCCACAACAGCCAAGTATGCGGGGTGAACCGCGGCTTGAGCAGCACGAACTCCCCGTAACGAGCAACGATAAACTCCAGGATCTCTTCGTCCGAATCGCCTGCCTTCAAGCGCTCGCGCACCAGCACCCGCAAATCCTTGGCGAGCGGGGCGTCCGAATCGTCAATCGATTGGTTTTGACAAACAAGGCAGCGCAGGCCCGCCGATAGATCGCGTGCGCGCACTTCAAGCGCGGGGTCGTCCAGGATCTCGTCGGGCTGAACCGCATGGGCGGGCATCGCCGAAAAAAACGTTGCGCACGCCAGCACCAGACCAAGAAGCAAGGGACGCAAGGCCATGGTCACTTCCCGGCGGCGGCGGCGGCGGCGGGCTTTGACTTCGCCCGCTTCGGCGCCCCAACCCTCAAACGCCGGTCAGACAGCGACACCGCCCCGCCGAAGAACATCAAGAGCGCGCCGAGCCAGATAAACCGCACCAGCGGATTGAAATAGACCCGGACACTATAGGCGCCGTCCTTCAGCTCATCGCCGAGCACCACATAGAGGTCGCCGCGCCAGCTATTGTGGATGCCCGCCTCGGTGGTCGCGCTCTTTTCAACGACGAAGGCGCGCTTCGACGGCGCGAGCGTGGTCACGGGGCTGCCGCCGCGCGTCACCTCGAACGTGCCGACCCGCTCCTGGTAGTTGGGACCACGGCGCGGCGCCACGCCCTTGAACACGAGCTGATAGCCGGCAATGTCGACCGTGCCCCCTGGCGCGAGCGCCTCGATCCGCTCCGACCGCCAAGCGGTCGTCGCCACGAGGCCGATGACCATGACGCCGAGGCCCGCATGGGCCAGTGCGCCGCCATAGGCGGCACGCGGTAGATTACGCATGCGCCGCCAACTCTCCGCGCTGGATGCACCGAACAGTTTGACGCGAAATGCGATGTCCGTTGCCGCACCCATCAGCAGCCAGATGCCAAGCCCGATGCCGAGCGGGGCCAGCCACGGTCCCCTCTGATTGAGAGCGAGCGCTACGATCATGACCGCGAGGCTGACAATGGCCGCCGCCATGAGACGCTGCGCCGCGGCCAGCAGGTCGCCCCGTTTCCAGGCGAGCAAGGGGCCGAACGGCGCGGCGATCAGCAGCGGCACGATCAGCGGCACAAAGGTGAGATTGAAGAAGGGCGCGCCGACCGAGATCTTCTCGCCGGTGACGGCCTCCAGCGCCAGTGGATAGAGCGTGCCGACAAACACGGCGGCGCAGGCGACCGTGAGAAGAAGGTTGTTGAAGACGAGGGCTCCCTCACGGCTGATCGGCGCGAACAGTCCGCCTTGGCTGAGCAACGGCGCCCGCCAGGCGAATAGCGCGAACGCGCCGCCGATGAACACAGCCATGATGGCGAGGATGAAGACGCCGCGCGCCGGATCGACGGCAAACGCATGCACCGAGGTGAGCACCCCGGAGCGCACCAGGAACGTGCCCATGAGGCTCAAGGAGAACGTGATGATCGCGAGCAGGATCGTCCAAACTTTGAGCGCGTCACGCTTCTCCATGACCAGCGCCGAGTGCAGCAGCGCCGTGCCCGCAAGCCACGGCATGAAGGAGGCGTTCTCGACGGGGTCCCAAAACCAGAAGCCGCCCCAGCCGAGCTCGTAATAGGCCCACCATGATCCCATGGCGATGCCGAGCGTGAGACACATCCAGGCGGCAAGCGTCCAAGGCCTCACCCAGCGCGCCCAGGCCGCATCGATGTGCCCGTCGATCAGCGCGGCGACGGCGAACGAGAAGGCCATGGAGAAGCCGACATAGCCCGCGTAGAGGAAGGGCGGGTGAAAGGCGAGCGCCGGATCCTGCAAGACGGGGTTGAGCCCCTGTCCGTCGAACGGCGCCGGATCGACGCGGATGAACGGGTTCGACGTGATGATGATGAATAGGAGAAAAGCGACGGCGATCGAGCCCTGCACCGCAAGCACATTGGCCTGGAGTTGCCGGGGTAGGTTGTTGCCGAAGGTCGCCACCGCCGCGCCGAACAATGCGAGGATCAACACCCACAAGACCATGGAGCCTTCGTGGTTTCCCCATACGCCGGAGATCTTGTAGAGCAGCGGCTTCGCCGAATGCGAGTTCTGCCAAACGTTCAAGACTGAAAAGTCCGACGTGACATAGGCGCTCATCAGCGCGATGAAGGCGATGCCGATGAGAATGAACTCCGCTTGCGCGGCCGGAACGGCCACGGCCGTGAGCTGCGGATCGCGAAAGCGCGTGCCGATGATCGGAAGCACCATCTGCACGATGGCGACGCCGAGCGCCAGGATCAGCGCATAATGGCCGGTTTCGGCAATCATCGTCAGTTCACCCCGCCGCGCGTGTCGCTCGCGCCATCGGCCTGAGCTCCATCAAGCTTGGCGCCGTCAAGCTTGGCACCCTCACGCCACACGCCGCGCTCCTTGAGCTTTGCCGCGACTTCCGGCGGCATATAGTTCTCATCGTGTTTTGCGAGCACATTGTCGGCGTGGAACACGCCGTCGGGTTCGAGCACGCCTTCGGCCACCACGCCCTGTCCTTCGCGGAAGAGATCGGGCAACACGCCGGTATAGGTCACCGGCAATGTCTTGGCGCCGTCGGTGACGACAAACTGAACGCTGGTCCCCTCGCCGCGCTCGACGCTTCCCATTTCCACGAGACCGCCGAGCCGGAAGCGCTGACCCGGCGCGACCTGCATCTCGGCGACGTCGCTCGGGCCATAGAAGAAGACGATCGAATCCCGCATGGCGTAGAGCACGAGCCCCACGGCTACGCCCAGCACCACCAGGCACGTGCCGATCAGAACGCCTCTGCGCTGCTTCCTGGTCATGACTTCAGTCCAAGTTCCGCTGCGAGCGCGTCCAGCTGCCGGATCGCTTGCGCGTTACCGGCGAATTGGGTCTTGGCGCGCACCAGCGCTTTCTCCGCCTCGTCCTTGCGGTCGAGCACCGTATAGGCACGGACCAGGCGCAGCCAACCGGCCAGATCGTCGCCCTGCTGCTCGAGCCGGGTCGCGAGCCGCTGCACCATACCCTCGATCATGGCCTGGCGATCGGCCGGGCTCATGGTCTGCGCCGCGGCAACGTCCGCAGCGTCTGGGCCGGGCGCGGCCGAAGTGGCGGGGCTTGGCGCGGATCCTGGCGCAAGCCCCTCACCGGACAAATGGGCTTCAGCCTCGGCGATCCTTTGCTGGACCATCGAGCGCCAGCGGTCGTCGGCGCCCTCCCGCTCGGCCAGCCCGCGCCAATCGTCGATGGCCGCCGCGTAGTTGCCGTCCTGCTCCTTGGCGATCGCAAGCAGAATGCGCGGCTCGACCAAACTCGCATCGAGCACGAGCGCCCGCTCCAACGAGCGGCGCGCCGCCTCGCTCACCAACCCTTCCTTCTCCAGGACGAGCGCCTGGCCATAGCCCGAAAGTCGCGTCGCCGAAGGCCCCAGCAGCCGGATGGCCTGGCCGTAGGCATCCGCCGCATCGCCGTAACGCCGCGCACTCATATAGACCGGCGCGATCACGTCCCAACCTTCGCCCTCTTCGGGGTGTGAGCGAAGCCGTGCCTCGACCCGGGCGACGAGCGCGCCGAGATTCTTTTCCGAAGCCGGATCTTGCAGGCGCGCCACCAAAGGTTGATCGGGAAGACGCGGAGAGCCGTAAAGGAGATAGAGGGAGAGGACGCCGACCGGCAAGGCGAGCGCCACACCGACCAGCGCCAGGCGCGCCGACCTGCGGCCCTTGTCCGGGTTTTTCTCAGCGCTTGCCTCGGCGTCGGCGGCAAGCAATCGCCGCGCGACCTCGAGACGCGCGGCCTCCGCCTCGGCCTCGCCGATCAACCCGCGGCCGCGATCGGCCTCGATCTCATCGAGCTGATCGCGGTAGACGGTGGCGTTGAAGGCCTGACGCGCAGGCGCGAAGCCGCTTGCGCCCGCGAGCGGCCGCAGCAGGAAGAACAGCACGATCGCCGTGAGCCCGGCGAGTATGACCCAAAGCAGCACGAAAAGAGGCCCTAACCTTAGGAGTCAAACGGAGGTTAGGCATAGGGAATGGCGCTGACCGGAGCAAGGTCCAGCTCAAATCGAAAGATTAATTCGCGGCAATTGGGAAACGCGCCTAGCCGACGGTACTCCAGGTGCCGTCAGGCTGGCGGCAGGCCGTACCGCGGGCCGTTTGCGGCTGACCGCTGACATAGATCGTGTGGGTAAAGGGCCGGCAAAACGAGCCGCCCTGTTGATAAGGCTTACCCGGCACGATCTGGCCACGATGCTGATTCGATGGGTTGTTCCACGGCGTGGCCTGCCCGGCTTGGCCATATTCCAGGGCCTTATATTCCGCGGCCGCCGCGAGCTGGCGGTCCCGCTCGTCCAAGTCGGCGCCGATCAAATTGCCGAGAATGCCGCCAGCCATGGCACCGATCGCAACGCCAGGAATACGGTTCTTCTTGCCACCGATCGCCGCGCCGGCCGCACCACCGGCCACGGCGCCGAGAATGGTGCCCGTACCTTGCTTGTTCCCCGGCCCACACGCGGGGAGAAGAAGCGGCATCAGGGTAATCGCAATAACCGGTGTCAGTTTCATAGCATCCCCCTCAGCCCAGAGTTAACTAGCCCTTCTCGGCGAGAGTTTGAATTCCTGGAGTTTAACGTGTCACACGACCCTTAAGAATAACAAATCTGGCCAAATTAGGTTGCATACTTGGACAAATCATAATTCAGGACGCTGGAAGGGTTAGCCGGGCCCGCAAACCGCCCTTTGGCGAGGGTTCGAGTTCGAACCGTCCCTTATAAAGATGGGCGAGATCGGCCACGATGGAGAGCCCGAGCCCCGAGCCGGGCTTGCTCTCGTCCAGGCGCTGGCCGCGCTTCACGGCTCTCTGACGCTCCGGCTTGGTCAGCCCCGGGCCATCGTCATCGACAATCACCGCGAAGCTGCCGCTGCCGCGCGGCCGCTCAACACTCACCGCCACCTGCCCCTTGGCCCATTTGCAGGCATTGTCCATCAGGTTGCCGGCCATTTCCTCGAAGTCCTGCTTCTCCCCCTGGAACTTCAGATCGGAGCCGGCCGAGACCTCGAGGCTGACGCCCCGCTCGCCGTAGATCCGGTCGAGTGTCCGCTTGAGCGCCTCGAGCACTGGCGTCACTTCGGTCACATCGCCAATCACGCCCGAGCGCGCCGCGACCCGCGCCCGATCGAGATGATGGGTGATTTGGTTGCGCATGATCTCCGCCTGCTCGACCACTTTTTCGGAGAGCGCGCCCTTGTGGGTCCGGGCCTCGTTGCTGATCACGCTCAGCGGCGTCTTGAGCGCGTGCGCCAAGTTCCCGACATGGGTCCGGGCACGCTCAACCACATCGCGGTTCGATTGGATCAGCGCGTTGAGCTCGGTCTGGAGCGGCTTGATCTCGTCCGGAAGTTCGCCTTCGAGGCTTTCGGAATCGCCCGAGCGGATCGAAGCGAGATCGTGGCGAATGGCGCGTAAGGGGAGCAATCCGAAGCGGACTTGGAAGAACGTCGCCACCACGAGACCGACGCCGAGCAGGGCCAGCGCCAGGATGAGCATTGTGGTGAACTCGGCGAGATCCGCGTCGATCTCGGCGGCATCGCCGGCGACCGCGTAGGAATAGCCTGCGGACTCGGGCCCGCCGGGCCTGATCTCGCGCTCGACGATGCGCAAGTTCTGGTCGTTCGGACCTGGCGCATAGCTTCGCCGGGTCAAGGTGTCGTCGGGGGGAATACCATCCCGGCTCGGCAACTCGAGCTGCTGATCCAGCAGCGAGTCCGAGACATAGAGCGGACGCTTGGCGCCCTTGAGCGGCTTGATCTGCCAGTACCAGCCGGAAAAGGGGATGGTGAAGATGGGATCGCCCAAACTAGCGGGCTCTTGGGGGGAGTCTCCGCCCGCTATCGTGGTCGAGGCCACGAGGCTCGTCATGTAGACGTTGACGCGCGCGTCAAAATTGCGTTCGACGGCTTCGCGATAGAGCGAGACGAGGAGAATGGCGGCGGCGGGAATGACCACGAGGGTCCACGCCGCGGCCGAGGCGAACAGCCTGAAGGCGAGAGATTTAGGCCCCATCTTCGGCGTCCGTAAGGCGGTAGCCCAGCCCCCGGACGGTCTTGATGAGGTCGATGGGAAGCTTCTTGCGCAGACGCCCGATGAACACCTCGACCGTATTGGAGTCCCGATCGAAGTCCTGCTCGTAGAGATGCTCCACGAGCTCGGTGCGGGAGACGACGCGCTCGCGATGCATCATCAGATAATGAAGCACACGATATTCGTGCGAGGTGAGCTTGATCGCCTGACCCTCGACCGTCACGCGTGCGGCTTTGGTGTCGAGGACAAGCGGCCCGCACTCCATCTCATTATGCGCATGACCCGCCGAACGCCGCAGCAGCGCGCGAAGCCGGGCCAGCACCTCTTCCATATGAAACGGCTTGGCCACGTAGTCGTCGGCGCCGGCGTCCATACCGGCCACCTTGTCGCTCCAGCGCTCACGCGCGGTAAGGATGAGGACGGGCATCTTGCGGTCGTCTCGGCGCCATTGCTCGAGAACGCTCAAGCCGTCCTTCTTCGGCAGACCGAGATCGAGCACAATGGCGTCATAGGGCTCGGTATCGCCGAGAAAGTGGCCTTCCTCACCGTCAAAAGCCGTATCGACCGCGTATCCCGCGTCGCCCAGCGCCGTCACGAGCTGGCGGTTGAGATCCGGATCGTCCTCGACAACGAGAAGCCTCAAGCGATTGTCCTCCCTGGCGTTCTCGACGCCTCCTAAAAATTCCCGGTACGGGCGTCGACGGTGAGATTCTTGACGTCGCCCTTCTTGCCCAGCACCACGATCTTATAAACGAAATTCCCGCCGTTCTCGCACAAGGTGGCGGAGATCACTTTGCCGCCCGTCTTGGACTGGACCTTCTGGTAGATCACATTGCCGGGGACCAGCGAGTTCTGAGAGATGATCGCGCCGGCCGATTTCCACGGCACGCACCCGGCTTGCGCGGGTGTGACCGCCGCGGTCAGCATGACCACGGTCGACACCGCTATGGCAGCTTGCCTGATTGGCCGACACATCATCTCAGTCCCACTTATCCCTTCTTGGATGGTAACCCTAAAGAAGCGCCAATGAACGGTGCATGAACGATGATGCTCCCCTATTTCGACCGGGCGGATTTGCCCGCGCCAGGTTTGGCGGCGGCATCGTCCACCTTGGCGCCGAGCGCTGCAAGACCAAGTCCGCGACGATTATTCCGATTGAAACGCGGGCGCGTAGGCATAGCTTCCCGCCCATGAAGCTCCATACTTGGCTCTATCTGATCCTGTTCATCGGCTTCTTCCCCGTCCTCTGGGGAGGATCGGCCTATCTGGACCGCGTCTGGCCGACCACGACCGAGCTCCTGAAGGAGCGCGGCGAAGAGATCAAGCAGGAAGACATTCCCGAGTAGCTTCGGAGACAGCGGAACGGACAAACAAAAAGGGCGCCCCGGAATCCGCCCAGGCCGCTCGCGAATAAACGTGAGCCGGTGGTTACTAGATCCCCGCCTTCACGGGGATGACGTCTCTGTTAGCCTGGTGCCAGCCGCGCCTCGACCTGCTTGCGCAAGATGACACGGTCGCGCGTGGACACGCCGATCAGTTCGGCCACCCGCCACACTAAGTTCGACTCGAACTCGTCCACCACGCCGTCGGCCAGCACGACCTCCCACAGCATCTCGACGATGCGCTTGCGGCCGTCCTGGTCGAGTTCGCGGCACAAGACGGATGTGAACCGGTAAAGATCGACCGCGTCGCGCTCCTGCGCCGTGGAGTCCTCGAACAACTGCCGCACTTCCTTAGGCTCGAGATCGAACCGGTTCTGCAGCAGCGCCTTGACCTTGCGCTTCTCGTCGGAGTCGAACGTCCCGTCGATCCCGCCCGCCGTGATCAGAAGCGCGCCGGCCGCCTGGCGCAGCTCCTCCTCACGCAGATTCTGGACGCGCGAGGAGTCGTTATCGACGCCTTCGACCAGATCCTTGAGCTTGTTCCACAGCGACATACGGGTCTCCCTCGCAAAGGCATATCTAGCCCAGGCCCGTGGTCCTACAAAACGACGATGGCCGGAACAAGCCCGGCCACGCCCAAAAGCCTGTGTTGAATGGTTGCGCTTACGCCGCGACGGCTTGCGCCGGCTCGGTCACGGCCCGATAGCGCACGATGCCGTGCATGGTCTCGCCGTCGGGATCGATCCGCGACTCGGTGAACTCGTGGCGCAAATTGACCAGATAATGATCCTCGAGGCTCAGCGGCTGATTGTGCAACACCGTACGGATGACCTCGGTGATCTCGTGCACCTGCGCCGCGCTGTCGGCACGCGACCATACATGCAGCGTGAGGCTGTGCTCGTTGCCGTGCTCGGTGCCCGTGCTCCAATCGAGGTTCACGGTCTGGCCCAGCGTGATGTATGGAAACTGCGCCGCGGCCGGCGGGTTCGAGTAGACGCTCTCGCCGCCGAGCAGCGAGGTCAGCTCGGCCGAGCCGATCAGCGCTTGGTAGATGCTGCGTTGCAGAGCCCAACTTGAGGCAGTCATGGGAAACCTCATTAGCGTTCGTTAACCAACATGTGGGGACCCAAGTCCCAAACGCAAAGCCCCGTCCCAACACTTATTTGCGATCAGACCTTGCCTCGCCGCGTCCCGAAAGGCGCCCTTAGAGTGTTTCGGAGATCTTGCTTAATACGCGGTAAACGCGCGCGAAAACCCGGCCAAAGCCAAGGCGTCGCGGGCCGGTGCACGGTGCCATATTCAAGGTAATGCCCGGCTCGATGGGCGGTTCCGACCGCGAAGGTGCTGCGGGTCGCCCTGGCTTTCCTCAAGTGAAGCTGGAGGATATCGCTCGCCAGAAGATCAGTGGCCGATGATTCAAGACCAGATAATTGATGCAATGGTTCGGCTTGAGCGCGCGCTCAAACCATACATAGCGAAACTGAGGGAAACACCCTAAGAGCCAGGGAAAGCTCCAGGTCAAAAGCCAAACGTCAAAGCGACCGTCTCAGGAGGTCCGCTTCGTACCAGAAGCAGTAGGTGTTGGCGCCTTCTACTGGACCGTAAACCCGCCATCGATGGTCAACACCCCGACGACCACGAAGCGCGCCTGAACCCCTGTTAAACGCCAGCGCCACGCTTGCGATGCGGGCAGCCAGGCCAACAACAGGGCCTGCGCTTTCCGTCGCTGAGACTGGAACAGCCCCATGCGATCCGGCGCGCTCTCGTTTCCACTTTTTTGGCCGACTCGATCCAGCAGATCCACTCATTGCGCGCGAGCGGCGTAATGTCCTCCCATGTCTCCAACGCTTTCGCGTCGGACATCAGAGCCTTTTTCAGGTCGGCGGGCAGATCATGAACCACACCGCCCGAGATGTCTTTTTTGCTAAGTGCGACCGACGTCATGGCACACAAATACAGGCTCCATGCAGCAAGTTCCACAACTGGCAGGTGTCCCTCCCTACTGCGCGGTCCACCCGCCGTCGATGGTCAGCGCCGTGCCGACCACGAAGCGGGCCTCGTCCGACGCCAGATAGAGCGTGGCCGCGGCGATTCTCTCGGGCCAGGATAGACCCTAGGCGGCCGGCGCCATGTCGATGATGCCCACCTTGCCCGCGCCCTCGGCCTTGGCCTGCCCGAGCGCCTGGCTCGCTTCTCGATACATCTCCGCGAAATCGAAGCTTTCCGAGCTGACCGCGATCCCGATCGAGGCGCTGAAGCTGCAGCCAACCATCGCCATGCCACGGCTGCGGAGGCGGTCATGGATCGATCTCGCTATCGCCTCCGCCCGTGTCGCGTCGCATCGCGGCGCGAACACAACGAACTCGCTGCCGATCCTGGCGCAATGGTCGCCCTCGACCAGGCCGTCCCGGATTGTCTGAGCGACGGTTGCCAACATCGCATCACCTGTGGTGTGGCCGCGCAGCGTGTTCACGAGCCTCAACCCATCGACATCGATCAACAGGATCGCGCTGGTGCTGCTCTTTTCGCGCCCCGCCGCCCTGGTGACTTCAAGCAAGCCACGCCTGTTGAGGAGGCCCGTCAGGCTGTCGGTCACGGACTTGAGGTAAAGCTCGTGAACGCGACGCTTTATGACGCCGCGATACTGGGCGATGAGACAGCCGACAATGAGAGAAAGGATGACGGCCGCGGCGAGTGTATGCTGCGTAATTGTCGAGAAGCGCGCCTCTCGCGCGAGATAGTATTGAAGATCGTAGTCGACCCCGACAAAGCCGCTGTAGCGGCCGTCGCTGTCATAGATTGGCGCGTGCGCGCTCAAGAACGTGCCGTAATCGTCCTCCTCGAAGTCTGGCGTGACGTAGGTCTTGCCGGCCGCAATCTGCGATAGCCAATCGTCTGTCTCTCGAGGCTCGAACTTCTCCAGGTATTCGGAAGCCTCCAGCTCCCGTTCGGTGCGCAGCTCGCCGGAAGTCGCCGTGTCGAGGATGAAGTAGGCCTCACCCTCGATCTCAGCCATCGTATAGAGATAGTGGATGTCGGGATCGGCTGAGTGGAAACGCACCAGAGGCTTCACTGCCTCGGCGTATAGCGCATCGCTATAGGCGTCTTTGTCGCGAAACTTGTGATGCAAATCACCGTCGACGACGCTCGCCGCCAGCCGGGCGACTTCGCCGACCTGCTCACCAAGACCCTCGAGTCGCGCCTGTTTGGAAAGCCACTGAGGAATCGCGACTAAGCTAAACAGCACGGCGGCCGTCAGCACTGTTACGACAGCAAACGTCTTGAACTCAAAGCGTCCTGGGGCACTGCCGGTCAGGGAAATTTCGCGCATGGCTTCCTCGTGGGAAGGATCTTGCGCAGGTCTTGATTATCGAAGCGTTAGCTGGCGGAGCCCCAAAAGGCGGATTCTGTATAGTAAACTCAATAACTTGTGGCGGTCGGCCCCCTACTCCCCCCTACTGCGCGGTCCACCCGCCGTCGATGGTCAGCACCGTGCCGATCACGAAGCGCGCCTCGTCGGACGCGAGATAGAGCGTGGCCGCGGCGATCTCCTCCGGCTTACCCAGCCGCTTGATGGGCAGCCAGCCGCACGCCTCCTTCCGGCTCACGTGATGGTCGTCGATCCAGCGCAGGAACATGTCGTTCGGGATGTCGAACGCACATGAGGCAATGGCGTTGATCGAGATGTTCTCGGGCGCCACCTGGAGCGCGGCGGATTTGGTCAGCCCGATAATGCCGCCCTTGGTCGCCGCGTAGAGTCCGTTGTCGGGCACGCCGGTCATGGAGCTGGTGACGGAGGCCTGGTTGACGATCGCCCCGCCCCCGGTCTTCCGCATCTGCGCGACCTCGTGCTTCACGCAGTAATAGGTGCCCTTCAGATTGGTATCGACCACCGCGCCGAAATCCTCCGACGGCAGGTCGAGTGTCGGGCCGGTGATCTCCTTGGACGCGTTGTTGATGGCCACGTCGAGCCGCCCGAAGCGCTTCACCGTCTCCGCGACGAAGGCTTCCACGTCCGGCTCGCTCGAAATGTCCGCGTGTTGGTAGAAGCCGTCGGCGCCGTGTGCCTTCACCTGCTCACACGTCTCCTCACCGCCCGCGTCGTTGATGTCGCACAGCGCGAGCTTCGCGCCCCGCTCGGCGAACGCTAAAGCCAGCACGCGGCCGAAGCCCTGCGCGGCACCGGTGATCAAAACGACTTTGTCCTTGAAATCGAGCATTTGCGCCTCACTCCCTCACGACATGCCTCTTACCCCAGGCCAACGGTGACTTTCTTCGGCCATTGAGGATGGCTCTGCCAAATCCGCAGCGCGGTCTCTCTTTTCGCAACCGGGACCTCCAAAATCTCCTTCCCCTCAGCGGTCAGGAGCGCCTCATCTTGCTCAAGACAGAGTCGCGCAAAACTCTCGACAAGTTCATCGACGCTGAGTTTCTCAAGGGTCACGCGTTTCACGGCCCTCACCCCAATCCGATAATCACGACGTCAGGCTCCTTCGGAGCATTCGCCCAAACCCGCACCCGCGTCTCCACATCCGGGACATCCGTGCGGAAAATCGTCTCGTCTTCCACGGTCCACACAATCACCTCGCGGTCTGGCGTTTTCAGCGTGGCGTCGAAGGCGGGAAGCGCGCCGGGATCGACCTCATCCGCATCGCCAAACGTAACCTCCGTTTCGCCATCGCAAAAAGTCAAGCAGCCGACGATGACACACGACGGCGTCGACCAGATCAGCGCATCGCTCGGATCGGGGATTTCAACGCCTTTCGGTCCCGAGACGACGAGGATCGAGTTCGGTGGTGCGATTTGGTCCGTCTGGCGCATTATTCGTGGGACCTTTTCAGTTTTAGTGTCGTCCCACCTTGCCTGCGGCTGCACGTGTTGCATTGGGGATAGAGACGCTGACGGACGTCGGATCGGTTCAGCGCGTTTGGTAGCTGGTGATCCGGGATGAAATTTCCACTATCTGTGCCAGGGTCCTTATTACCACAGGTATGGCACCCACTCTCACGGCCAATGCGATTGATCTCGCGACGTTCGTCCACTCTGAACCTGCGAGTCGGTCCTCGCGCCGGAATCGACTCGCCTGCAGACGGTCCCGGCCCAATACCCTTGAGCGGAAGCTCTCGGAGATACGCCTCAGCTTCGCGCGCTTCAGCCTCAAGTGCGCGGATCGCGCCTTCGACACTTTCCCTTAAGCTAGGTCTCGGGCTCCACCTTGGGTCGAGCTCGCGGACCTGGCTTAAGAGTGCGTCGGCTCGGCCCCGAGCGAATTCATACCGTGCAGCTTGCGCGGGCGTGGGCTGCGCGAATTGGCCGTTCCCAAGCTGGATACGGCCAGTACCGCCCCGCCCGCGCCGTGGCGCCATCTGCGCCAGGCGCGTGCGTTCGGACTCGCTATCGTCCACGTCGAGCAGCGTGCCGGGGCCGCTGGGCAGGCGCCCGCCGGTGCCGCCGCCCCCGTCCGTCCATTGCCCGCCGTCGGGATTGCCGGCGGGCACGCGCGGCTGGTTCGGGTCGTATTTGTTTTCGACCGCGTCGCGCAGCGCCTGGAGCTTGGTCTCAACCAAATGCGCATGCAGGAGCCAGCCCGCGCGCTGAAGCGCGCGCGAGGCCGCGCGGCCAGCGTCGGGTACGTACATCCCAGACTCTCTGGATTCGTGTTGGACTAGCGGGCGCGCATTGCCTCGGCACCACGCCGGAAGCTGCGCGCCAAATGTGAGAGTTCACCGTGCGCAGGTCTCGGGGCTGCGCGCCGTTTCACTGTCGAGACCCGCGCCTCGGGCAGCATGGGGAAGGTCACCACCGAGATCTCCCACAGATCGATCTTGTCGAGTCGGCGCACGCCCGATGCCGGGTCCGTGCGGCCCTGCTGCGTGCGGAAGCCGATGGACAGCCCGTCCAGCGCGCCAGCGCGCATCAAGCTCAGCACCTCGCGCGTCCTCGTTGAGCTCGAGCCACACGCCGATGGGCTCGTTGGGATCGTGCTGAAACAACAGCTTGACGCCGCGCGCGCCGCGGGACGCGAGGCTCTCACGGAAAGCGCCGGGCATCACCAGATCCTGCCCGAGATCGACCGTGCCGAACAGGCTCGCATAGCCTGAGAACGTGCCGTCGGCCTCCACGGATTTGAGATCGACGGGCGCGAACTTGACCTCGCGCTCCGGCAAGGTTTCGCCAAAGCGTTGCAACATGGTGATGTCTTTCGGGTTTGGGGCGCGCGGCCCCAGGCGATTTGGCGTCAGACGCCCTTCATGGCCACGCCCGCCGTCATCAGCGCCCAGCCCAGGATGGCGATCCAGAAGGCCATCGCGAGCACCGGGATCTCCGCGCCGATGACGCCGAACACGCCGAGCAAATAGAGCAAGATGGCGACGATCGCGCAGAGCGTCGAGAGATAGAAGATGTTCTTGGTCGGTGGTGTCAGTCGCAGCGCCATGTTGCCTCCCGTCTGATCAAGGTCAGCATAAGGTTAACATGGCCACAGCGCCACTCCCAGTCTTGGTCTTAGCCTCAAGGCGGCGGCTAGCACGCACCCGTTGCCAACACGAATTACCCCGGGAAAAGCCAGACGAAGCCCACGAGGAACACCGCCGCGACCAGCGCCACCAGCGGCCAGTCGAAGCGCTGCCGCCGGCCGCGCGACGGGCCGTCGAGCGCGGAGAGCGCCGCTGGCCGGTGATGCCGGCTGCCGAACCCAGGTTTGGCGCTAAGCGTCTTGGCGCTCAGCGTCTTGGCGCTAAGAGTCTTGGCGCTAAGGGTCTTGGCGCTCTGGATCTTGGGATTCTGCGTCATGGCGAATCATCGCACGGGATGAGCAAACAAATCGTTTGCGTCTAAGACCCCTTGCTCTCGGTGCAGCCCGGGCGCCAGGTCCAGTCGCCGTCGCCGGCATGCGCGCCCGCCTTGCACGGCTCGGCTTGCGGCGGGGGCGCGACTTCCGCCCCCAAGGGATCGATGCAGAACACCTGACCCGTCACCGGGTTCACATTCGCGCGTTTGCACACGGGCGCATCCTGCTCCGCCGCGCCGACGCTACCTGCCGCGAGAATGAGTCCAAACATCATCAAAACAACACGACGTCTCATACGAATTCCTCGCTCATGTCTTCGCGTGCATGTCTTGGCGCAGCGTCTCGCACGTCCTCGCGCGCACGTCTTCGCACACGCAATATGTCTCGCGCACGATACACGACGTAATGACTCGCATCTTGTAGGAATTGGGCGCACATTCTCATGAGTGCGTGGGCGGCCCCCGGATGAGTATGGCCGTCGCCTTGCGATGAGCGTTCCCCGTGTGTGGAGCCCACGCACACTTAATCTTCCGCCATCACAATCTTGCACCAAAGCGCTTCGGCCGCTGGCCGATTTGGCGTAAGATCGCCGGACGCGCGGGGCGTGGCCGAAAGGCTGGCTTTGCGTTCCAAGCCTCATCCCCTGCTCCCGCGCGGCAAGGAGGATGTCATGCGCTTGATTTCTCTCGCCTCGATCACCTTCGCTCTCATCTTGTCCATGACAATTGCCGGTGTCGCCTGCGACGAGCCGCAACAGCTCGCCGCCAACGCCGGCACGGTCTTGCCGCTGCCGCACGCGGAAAGTGCGTCACCGAAAATCATGTCGCCCATACGCGATGGCACACGCGACGGCGCGCCGCTCCAGTTTTGCGGTCAGTGCACGGGCGATTCAGATTGCGGCACGGACCACAAATGCTGCGGGCCGTCCAGTTGCCGGGAGTGTTTCCGGGTTGATACCTGTCCGTGAGAGGCTGAGCGCTACTCGCTCTCCGGTGCTTCCGCCGTCTCGCCGTCGCCGTCGCCGTCGCCGTCGCCTTTGGGCTTGCACGGAATGCCGTCGGCGAAGCATTTCGAGAACAGCCCCTGCACCGCGCAAGACAGATTGGCGTCTCCGGCATTCTCCCAGTCGGCTTCCGGATAGACGGCGTGCGCCTTCTCGGTCCAGGCCTTGATCGCGGCGTCCTCGGACGCCTCGCGCGAGCTCAAAAAGCCCGTCCCGCTGCCCGACAGAGGCTCGGGCGCGCAGTCCATGTTGGGTGCGGGCCCGGCCTCCATGCCTTCCTTCGGCACGGACAGGTCGAACGCGTCTTGCTGGGCGAAGGCCTGCGGGGCGAAGGCCGTTGGGACGAAGTCTCCTGGGGCAAAGACCGCTAGGGCCGACACAGGCAGCGCCAGCGCCATGGCGGCGGCGATCGACGCAAGTCGGACTGAGACGGGTTTCGGCATCTCTGGCAAAATTTCCTCCCTGGGATGTCTTGTTGTCGGCGCTCCTGGCGGGAGAGTTTTAGCACGAGAGTCCGCGCGCCAGAATATGCAAGGCGCTCGATATCAAAGCGCTCGATATGAGGCGCCCGATATGAAGGCGTTTCGGCATCGCCTGCGAGCGCGTCGATTGCGCACAACGTCCGCTTGTCCTTGATGCCGCCTTGGTTTGCGGCGACACTTCCGGTTGTAGCGGTGCTCGCGCGCCCGGCGGCAAAAGGGCGCGTTGATGCGGTCGCGTCACTTTTCGGCCTTAACCTTCGGCCGGTATTGCCGGTACAAGGCCGCGCCGGGAAGGGCTAGCGTCGTCCGGCGCGGTGGCCGAGCGAGCGATCCGGGATCTCGCGCGCCGGCCTTGCGCCGTGATGAGTGGGCCGGATATTGAGGCGGGGGACTTTGAACGTGACCAGGGTTTGCGTGGCGCTGTTTGCAGCCGGGCTATTAAGCCTTGCGCTTTCCGCCTGCAGCCGCGGTTCGGCCCCCGACGTCGCCTTCGTGCCGACCCGCGCCGTGGAGCACGTCAACCCGACAGCAGCCGACTCCAAGGAGGCCTTCGAGGCGGCAAAGACCGTCTGCCTGGAGGAGGCGCGCCGCAAGGGCATCTCCTCGGTAACCCGGCTCCTTTTGCTGCGGGGCAAGACCTCGAAATCCGACTATATCGAGTGCATGGAGCGCAAGGGCTTCGCCGAGGTCGACGGGTAAGCGATTGGCGCTCGCGGAACCCCGCAGAACCTCTATAAATGGCCGCAATCAGGGTATACGGTACGCTTCGAATTGGCCCCTTTGGACAACCGGATTTCGCGTGCCTGGTGGTGCGGAAGTGAAGAGGTCGGGGTAAGTTGCGCGACTTTTTACAAGGAAATGGCCGCGGCAAGCTCATCGATTGGCTGAAGATCGATTCCTGGATCGATTCCGGCCTCTACGGCACGTGGATCGCCTTCCGCGACTGGTGGAGCGCCTATTCGTCGTTTTTCGGCCGCTTCGAGATCAAGGGATTCTGGCGCGCCTGCAATGAGTTAGCCTGCGAGGGGCTGACCCTGAGCGTGGCTGGATTCCTGGTCGTGCTGGCCTTTGCCCTTCCTTCCTTCGAAGTCGCCCAGGGCAAGATCAATCTCTCCGACGAGTACAGCGTCACCTTCCTCGACCGCTACGGCAACGAAATCGGCAAGCGCGGCCTTTTGCGCGATGATTCCGTGCCGCTCGAAGAGATTCCCGACCACATGATCAAGGCGACCCTCGCCACGGAAGATCGGCGCTTCTTCGATCATTTTGGCATCGATGTCATGGGTACGTTCCGCGCTCTTGCCGAGAACGCCCGCGCAGACTCGGTGGTGCAAGGCGGTAGCTCGCTCACTCAGCAGCTCGCCAAGAACATGTTCCTTACGCCGGAGCGGGCCTTGTCGAGAAAGATCAAAGAGGCGTTCATCGCCATCTATCTCGAAAACCACTACACCAAGCCTGAGATCCTAAAGCTCTATTTCGACCGCGCCTATCTCGGCGGCGGTTCGTACGGCGTAGAGGCCGCGGCACATTACTATTTCGGCAAATCGATCCGCAACGTGACCCTCCCCGAAGCGGCAATGCTTGCCGGCATGTTCAAGGCGCCGACCCGCTATGCGCCGCACGTCAATCTCGCCGCCTCGCGCGCCCGCGCCAACGAAGTGCTGAGCAATATGGTGGAGGCCGGGTATTTGAGCGAAGGCCAAGTTTACGGCGCCAGGCTAAACCCGGCCCGGATCGTCGAGCGCGGCGATTCCAAGACACCGGATTACTTCCTGGATTGGGCCTTCGAGGAGGTGCAGCGCCTGATGGCCGGCAAACCCAACCACATCATCGTGGCGCGGACGACGGTCGACCTTGGCCTGCAAAAGGCCGCCGAGGACGCGCTGGAGGATACGGTCAACAAATATGGCCGATCCCGCAACTTCAACAACGGCGCACTGGTCTCGATGGAGACCGACGGCTCGGTGCGAGCCATGGTCGGCGGGAAGGATTATGGCCAGAGCCAGTTCAACCGCGCGGCACATGCCTATCGGCAGCCCGGCTCTTCGTTCAAGCCCTACGTCTATCTGACCGCGCTTCAACATGGCTTTACACCCGACACGGTGGTCAGTGACGGCTATGTCAGCTGCGGCCGCTGGTCGCCGAAGAACTATTCTGGTGGCTTCCGGGGACGCATGACGGTCAGAACGGCATTGGCGAAATCGATCAACACAGTCGCCGTGAAGCTATCCCTTCAAGCTGGCCGCGAGAATGTGCTGGCCGATCTGGAGAAAATCGGCATCAGGCACCTGAAGAAGACTTGCTCGCTGGCGCTTGGCGATAACGGCATGACGCCGCTCGAACATGTCGGCGGCTATGCCGTGTTTGCCTCAGGCGGCATCGAGGTGCGGCCCTATGCGATCGAGGAGATCCGGACCATTCCAGGCGAGCTGCTTTACAATCACGATCGCGACGAACCGGAGCTCAAGCGGATTTTCGATCGCAAGGTGGTGGAACAGCTCAATTCCATGCTGCGCACCGTCGTGACCGCAGGCACCGGGAGACGATCTCAGCTCGACTACACCAACAACGTCGGCAAGACCGGAACGAGTTCCGCCTATCGCGACGCCTGGTTCATGGGCTTCACCGGCCAGTACGTCACCGGCGTATGGCTCGGCAACGATGACTTCACGCCCATGGCTCGTGTGACAGGCGGCAGCTTCCCGGCGCAAACCTGGAAGACTTATATGGAGGCGGCCCACGACACTGATAACATCCCTGTCGTCCCGGGCGTTGAGCCGCATCCGCGCCAAGTCGAAGAGCAGCGGAGGATCGCCGCCGTCATGTCGCAAAGCGCCACGGCCGATTTGCCGCTGCCGCCACCCCCCGAAAGTGTCAAGGACATGTCGCCGGCAACTCGCCAGATCCTTCAGAATCTCAGCGGGCTCCTCAAGGAGGCTCGGCAACTCAAGCCCAGCAATCAAACCCAACCGGCCCGCGCGGCAGCGCCTACCGCGGTGCAGACGCGGCCAAGCCTGGCTTCGGCAGCGGACAGCGATCGCGGACCGCGTCCGGAGCCAACTCCGGCGGTCACTGCGCCTGAGAGCAGCGTGTCAGCGGGGAGCGCGAATAATATTGCTCTGCCTCAGTAGCCGAGCTACCCGCTTTGCAATTTGAAAGACTATGCCCGCGTGACCGCACTCCCGAACATGCCGCTGACCGGCACCTCGACGCGCAGCAGCCTTTGGCGCGAAGAGGGCAGCACGTCCATGCGCGCCATCGGCTATTTCATTGGCACATTTGCCGCGGCCTTGATTCTTGGCATCGGTTCGGCTTGGTACATGATCGAGCGTGGATCGCCGCTGACAACATCAACAGTCGGGCCCTGGAAGAGCTGGCTCAGCGAAGGCAACCCCAACGCAGATCCCTACACCCGCGCCCATCTAGCGCGGAGTGGCCGGCTCCCCCTCACCTCGACAGCCGCTCGCTATTTTGCAGCGAATACAGACAGCCGGGGAAGCACTCTAAGTTCCGGTTGCGAGTATTCGATCGTCGGCGCACCCCTCAACGCCCGCTGGTGGTCGGTCGCCCTCTACGACGAATACGGATCGCTTATTGCCAACCCATCGAACCGCTACAGCTTCAACAGCGAAGAAGCGCTTCGCCGTGCTGATGGAAGCTTCCGCATCAACCTTTCGCGCAATGCCCGACCGGAGAATTGGCTGCCGAGCGGGGCGGGGACGAATCGCAATCTAGTTCTTATTCTGCGCGTCTACGGCTCACGTGACACCGACATCAGCGGGATCGGTCAAATACCGCCGGACCGTCTGCCAAAAATTGAGCGGGTCCGATGCGGGTAAGCCTTCCTGGACTCTATATCGCACTTGGCATCGTGCTCGCAGGCCTGATTCACGTAGTGGCCGTGCTCACCTTGCCCACGCTTGCACCGCGAGATGCGCAAGCGCGGCTCGCGGCACTCGGGCCTGCAAACACGATGATCCAGTTGCCGCCGCCGACACCGGGCCGCCAGGTCATGCCGTTGATGGCGCCCGACGTTCGGTATGCCTTCTGCCGCTACGACCTTTCGGATGGACCGGTACGCCTCCGAGCCCACATCGCCGACGAACATTGGCTGATCGGCTTCTACACACCTTTAGGCGAGAATTTCTACGCCGTTGTTGGCGCCGATATGAAACAGCCCGAAGTCGATCTGATCATCGCGACCGCCGATCAGACAGTGGCGGAGGTCGGGGTCGACTCTCCGGAGGCATTCGATAACGTTGTTGTGGTGAGTTCGCCCGTTGTCGAAGGGATTGCGCTGATCCGCGCTCCACTTGCCGGCTCCAGCCGCAGTGCGGAAGCCGAACGCGCGCTAAAGGCCACCTATTGCGGCCAGCACAAAACCTCAGGCTAGCCTTTAGGCCCGTGACTTCTTCCGCACGCGCGGCACCCGCCGCCGCGTCGAGGGCATCGCCTGTGGCGCATTGGCTGACGCGTGGCGTTCGATGCGAACGCCCGGAAAGATAACGATCTCGCCAAGCGAGCCTTCGACGGGCTTGGCGATGCGGGCCGCGGCTTCCTCGTTTCGGCGGAATTCCAAGATGGTCGCCATTGTCGGGTCTCCACGGATTACTCTGCGCGACGCGCGCGAAAGCGAGACGCCAATGCGCCTCTCGTGAATTAAGACCGAGGTAGGGTTAACGAATTCCTAATCTCCCGGCTTACGCCTCGACCAAATCGTCGCCGAGAAAGTGTCGCCCTGCCCGATCCTCGACCTCGAGCAGCCAAAGGTCCGGGTCGAACTCGAGCTGTCGCGCAATGTAGATGACGACGTCGCTTTGACTCACAGCCGTCGCCCCGAGGCAAGGAGTCCAACGCCGGTCGGTATCGGTGCCATCCAGCCCGGCCGGTGCGGGGCCGTAGAGACAGACCGTGCCGTCGAGCTTGTCCACGGAAATGAAGATCGCGCCGGCCGCAGCATCTCCGCGACGAACCACGACGACCGGTACAACCTCCGCTTGGCAGCGGCGCAAATAAGCGCTGACCCAGATCTCACTTTTCACACGCATGGCCGTGAGCCTAGCGCGAAATCTACGGACGTGCGGCTGTCTTTGTGAGGTCTTTCCCAGTGACGCGCTGAAATTCGCCGAGGAGTTCCGGCGATATCTGACCCGTTTCGGGGAGGCCGCGATCGCGCTGGAATTCGCCAATCGCGCGCGACGTATTCTCGCCCCATGCACCGTCAACCGGTCCGGTGACGTAACCAAGATCCGCGAGGATCTGCTGCACGCTCTTCACCGTTTCATGCTCAGCCGCGTTCACGGCAATGCTGTCCTGAGCGGCTACAGATCCTGTAGCGGCTGCCGGCGCGACACTGTCGCCGAGTAGGATCTGGCGAAGCAACGCGTCACTCGGAAGCCCGGTCACAGGCAAGCCCTCTTTGGCCTGAAAGTTCGAGATCGCCGCGCGGGTGTTGCTCGATAAAGTGCCGTCGACTTGACCCACATCGTAGCCGCGGGCGGCCAGCTCCCGCTGGACGGCCCTGACAACGAGCTGCGATTCGCCCGTACCCGGTGGTGCCAAGGGAGGCAGGTCGGTGCTGGCGGGAGGGAGATTTGTGGGCTGCACAGGCGCCGCTAGCTGCTCGATCTCCAGCATGTCAAGGTCGGGAGGCGGAACCTCGAGATCGGAGGGCTCGTCCCTCGGCCCTACCGGAATCGTTTGCGACTCGGACGCGACCTTGCGCACCGTCGTAGAGGCCTCCGCGCTGACGGGACCCCTCGAAGCATGCTCCTGGAGATAGAGCGCGTTATATATGATGGTTCCAGTGAGGCCGATAAAGCCCAGGAACACGAGCCGCGCTGTTGTTACGCCCATCGTTTCCGGCAATCGTTTTGGTTCAAGGACAGAGAGGCACACCGCTTCTCTACGGGCATCTTGGCGCCCGAAACTAAAGAGTTACTAAACAACAGCGACACCGCGATAAGGCCCCTCATGCCGCCGATACCGTCGGCACATGAAGGGGCGCTTCAACAGATTCCGGCGTCGCATCGAGCGGCAGCGCGATCGTCGCCGTGGTCCCCTCGCCGAGCGTGCTGGTAAGTTGCAGCGACCCATCGTGGAGCCGGGCAAGACCTTTCACGACAGAGAGCCCGAGTCCCGCGCCTTCATAGCTCCTGTCGTAGGAACCACTGGCTTGCACGAAGGGGCTGCCGAGTTTGGGCAAGTCTTGGTCGGCGATGCCAATTCCGTTGTCGGACACCACGAGAAGGACCTTCCCGCTCTGAACGTGCGCCATGACCCTCACCCACCCGCCAGGTTCCGTGAACTTGATGGCGTTCGCGATCACATTGAGCAGCATTTGCTTGCAGGCACGCTTGTCCGCCGCGAGTTCCGGGATGCCTGGCGCCACCTCGACTTCGAGTGAAAGCGACCTCTGTTCCGCCGTGTGCCGCATGATGTCGCAACAAGAATTCACCAGCGAGGCGACGTCGAACGGCTCTTTCACAATCCTGAACTTGCCGGCCTCGATCTTCGACATATCGAGAATGTCGTTGACCACGTTGAGGAGGTGCTCGCCGCTCTCGTGGATCAAGCGCGAATAGTCGCGATAGCGAGCCTCGCCAAGCGCTCCGAACAGTTCGCGGTTGAGAATTTCCGAAAAGCCGATGATGGCATTGAGTGGCGTGCGGAGTTCGTGGCTCATGCTCGCAAGAAACTGCGTCTTGGCACGGCTCGCGCCTTCCGCCTCATCGCGCGCTTTGAGCAGCTGGGTTTCCTGTGCCTTATGCTCTGAAATATCGCGCGTGATGGCAACGATGGCCGCATGCTGATGACCAGCGTTGTCGACGGAGCGTATCGGACGGCAGCGCATCTCCACCCAAGCGTACCGGCTCACTTCGCTGGCCCCGGCACGGCGCACGCGGAACTCCACGGCAATCGTCTCATTGTTGGCATGACACCGCGACAGGGCCGTAAGGTAGGCAGGGCGGTCCGCGACGTGAACGCGCTCGAAGAGCCCGTCGCCAAGCACCTTCTGCACCGGTTCGCCAAGGAGCTGTTGCGCCGCAAGCGATGCGAACACCACGCGCCCTTTATCGTCGTGGCTAGTGATCATGTCGTTCGCATTCTCGGCAAGCAGTCTGTAACGCTCCTCGCCCGCCCGAATGGCGCTCTCGGAATGTCCGTGCACCATCTGGATCATCGTCGCCAGACCGGCTGCGTAGGCGATCGCCGATGCCGCCCCGAGCAGGGCAAAAGCGTGCGGAGAGAACGGAAGAGTGGGAGCCGCGGGCACAAGCCCGAGCGCCCCTAGAATCGCCAGGAGACAGAGCCCAACACCGGACGCCGCCGCGGCCCAAGCGACGATACGGCGGTCCGTGGCAAGCCCGGCTTCCAAGGGGACCACGACCAGCCACGGGATGAGCCCGGAGGTGAGGCCCCCAGTGAGCCACGAGCAATAAGTCACGAGGCCGGCGAAATTCACCGCGGAGATCAGGTGGGCCGTGGCGAACCGGCCGGTACGCGATAGAAATATGGCGATGGCAATCGGCGACAACAGCCACAGAAAGGCCGCAGCGCCGAGCAAGGACGGCTTGCCGCCCACCACGAGATAGATGGGAAAGACGCACAGGGCGAGAAGGCCGCCAAGCAGACGCGATGCGATGAAGGACTGGTGCCGCGCGATCGTTAGGGGGTCGCCGCGCGCGGAATCGTGAACCAGGGAGCCGAAATAGGCTGCCAGCCCACGAACACTCTCATTACCGAACACGCGCATCTCGGAGCGGCACCCAGCCGCTACGCCCCAATTGTATTGAACGTGGATTATTCGCAGCCCCGCTTTAAGGAAAGCATAAGGCGCCGCTGGAGCCGGGCGTGAGGCCGCTCTACCCTACAAGCCTGGAAACGCGCCAACGAGAGCGCCCGCGCCGGCACTATCCTTGATGATTTGCTTCGAACTTTATGCAAATTTTCTGAGAAATATAAAAGCATTTGAAACAAGTATTACCAAAGTCATACTCGTGTATTTATTAGAATCGACTGGAATTTTCGATTCAAACTTTATTGATTGCAGTGAAGGTCCTTTATTTGATTTGCGCTATAGTCCAACCATCTGCAGGGGAACGCAGGGAAAAATGCGGGAAACAAACCGCAGTCAACAGAGAGGGCAAACCGATGATGTTTCTTATCAGAACAGCTTTTTGGCTGCTGGTCCTGGTCTTGCTGGTTCCGACCGATAAGGATCAGCAAAGCCAGATTTACGGGACCGCTCAGGCAGCGATGAACGATGTGGTGGGGTTCTGCGAGCGCAATCCACAGACCTGCGCCACGAGTCAGGACGCCTTCACGGTACTGGTCCAGAAGGCTCAGTATGGCGCGCAGATGGTGATGGGCTTGGTCGAAGGGCAGACCGAAACTCTGGCCAACACTCTGCCTGATCCGATAGCGCCGGTGGCCATGACGGGCGACGGTGGCGTCATGCCCGTCCCGGCAGCCGTACCCTTGGAGCCGGCGACGTGGGGTGGCACCGCCACCCAGGACACTCTCAGTCCTGACGACCGCGAGGCGGCCTGGGGTGGACCGGGGATCTAAAGCCCCCGCTCCTTGCCAGACCAGACAAGTCTTCGAGTTTTGGCCGATCAAATCATCGATCGGTCCATTGGCAGCCCCCCGCCTGCCAAACGGGGCGCGCAGTTGGGAAGGTTTCTGCCCTTTCCCTCCCAAACTGCGCGCCCTACCCTTTTTGACGCAGACCCATCGCGGCGCGGCTCATGGCCGCCTATAATCCTTCCATGGACACGGTGACCGAAACACACGCACCCACCTTCGAAGAGATCCTTGCCGATTTCGAACTGCTCGACGAGTGGGAGGACCGTTACCGCTACGTCATCGAGTTGGGCCGGAAGCTGAAGCCCCTCCCCGACGACGACCGCAACGCCGCCAACAAGGTGGAAGGCTGCGTCAGCCAGGTCTGGCTTTCGACGAGTGTGGAGCGTGACGGCACGCCGCGCCTCAACTTTATCGGTGACAGTGACGCGCATATCGTGCGCGGCTTGATCGCTATTCTCTTCGCCATCTACTCCGGCAAAGCGCCCGATGAGATCTTGAGCGTGGACGCGATCAAAACCCTGGGCGAGCTCCATCTGAAGGAGCACCTAACACCGCAGCGCTCTAATGGGCTCATGGCGATGGTGAAGCGGATTCAAAGCGACGCGGAAGCGGTCAAGGCCGCGGCCCACTAGCCTCCTCCACACCGAGTTCGTCCTCGTCCTCGCGCCCACCGTCGATGCGCGGCCGATAGTCGGCCTCCCCCCAATGGCGCAGACCGCGCCGGGACGGCCTGCCCTCCGCGATCAAACCATAATGCTTGGCAAGCCGGGTCAGCGCAATCTGCAGCACGACCTTGCCGGCGCGTTGCGGCCATCCATTCGTCTTCTCTGCCTCCTCGAGGCCTTTCAACTCGCAACAGATATCGACGAGTACGCCCGACGTCTCGGGGCCCACGGCCATGAGCGCGCGGATCACGCGCTCCTTCGCCGCGAGCACCTCATCGCGAAGCGCCGCCGTGTTCGATGGCGCTGCACGCCGCGAGCGATCCGCCGGCGCAAGAGCCGACCAATTCGCCGTGACCCGCGGACTGAGATGCGCGAACCAGTAATCGGCGCGCAGCCGCTCGCCGGCCTCAAACTGTGCATCGCCCACGCGTTACAGCGCAGGCGGGCGAAGTCGAGACCCCCGAGGCTGGTCGTTAGCCATGGCGCGGTTGTCCGGGCTTGATCATTCACCTCGGGCCCATCTTTACCGCGCCACCTCGGGCGCCGCACCTCGTCCCGCCGTCACGAACGTCTCGCGAAAACGCCCCTCGAACGGACGAGATGATCGCATTATACGCGAGCTTTTCGGGGCGGGGATAAGGCCTCCAATCACCGTCAAATCCCCGGCCCCTCCCACCGGGTGCAGACTGAGCGCTCCCTTCCAGGAGTAAGGACGCACCCATGTCAGGAGAACAGCGACGCCACGGCCCGTCGCGATCGAGCCGCGGCGCCTCGGCCGCCAAGCGCATGTTTGCAGGCGCGGTCGTGGCCGGCGCCGGCGCCTATGTCCGGTCACGCGACCTGCCGAGACTGCTCGCGCTTTGGCCGCACGAACTCGAAGACCAATCAGAAGCGGGGCGGCAGCATTTGCTGGCGAAGCTGCGCCGCGCGCTCCGCACCGAGCGGCGCCGGGCCCGCGCGGCCCATTGGAGCTACGACCTGAACCGGCATCTGGGATTGCTAAGTGCCTATAAAGGCGAGCTCGCGAACCTTGGACCAGGCCGCGCGGAACAGGCTCAGCCGAACTGCACACCCAGCGCGGGCGAGACGGGGTCGGGCTGGCCGCCGGGATAGTGGCAGGCCGTGAACGCCTGCGAAGCCTCCTCGGCCACGCTCGGTCCGGCCGCATCGAGACAGAGAATCCGATCGACCTGCCCCCCATCGTCCGACAAAGGTAGCCGCAGCCAGAAGAGCACGACATGGTCTCGGCCCGCGGCGGGTCCCCGCACAACCCCGTGCGCCGGCAGGAATGTCCGCGCCACACGGTCGTGAACCCGGCCCCAATAGGCCGCGCACGGCCCGCAGAACACCTCGCAGACCTTCTTGCCTGTGAGTTCCTGGCCGTAGATGTCGCGCAGCCGCGTGCCGGCCAAGCGGAACAGGCCCCGGTCGAGACCGTCCCTGAAATCGATCAGGCCGATATGGGGCAGGAGCTGGGGCACTTTGAGCGGGTCGAGATCCGAGCGTGCCGGCATGGGCCGCTCGCCGGCGGAGTGAAGCCAATAGTCGAAGAGTTCACGCTGTCCCTGCATGACCAATTGGGCGCGGAAGGCGCATCCGGACAGCATGATATCCCCCCCTTATAAGCGAATCGCTTACCCCATGACTATGTGGAGTTCGCCTGTCACATGCAAGGGATCGGAGAGAGATTCCCTAAGAGTCACAAAGACTTGTAGAACGCGACGCGACGGCTACCCGATCTTGCGGGCGCCGCCAGCACGACGCGTTTTTGTATGCGTGTTGGGTGGTTATTGTGCGCGCATGGCGCGTTCGGTACGCCCTGTTAGCGGCGGCGTTGGCCGAGCCCCATGCGCTTGGCGAGATCCGAGCGCGCGGCCGCGTAATTCGGCGCCACCATCGGGTAGTCGTGAGGCAGGCCCCACTTCTCGCGATAATCTTCCGGCGACAGGTCGTAATGGGTCCTGAGATGCCGCTTGAGGGATTTGAACTTCTTCCCGTCTTCGAGGCAAATAATGAACTCCGGCGTCACGGACTTCTTCAGCGGGACGGCGGGTTTCAACTCTTCCTTGGCGGGTTGACCAGAGGCGCTGGAGGCTTTGCTCAAAGCATCGAACACATTGTGGATCACACCTGGCAGGTCCGTAGCCACAACAGTGTTGTTGCTGACATAAGCCGAGACGATCTCGGCGGTCAGTTCAACGAGTTCGTTTTTCTCCAGATTCGCATCCATGAATAGGCTCCTTGATCCTGCCCAATACCCGCCTGAGCGAAACAGACCACGAATCCGTGGGCCCTTGCGCATCTCCCGGGTCGAAGTGACTTCTTAAAGTCACCAGATTACGCCGTTTTTGTGACCAGAAACTACAATGTTACGCAACTAAAGAGCATGCACTGCATTGATGTTTTACTGATTTGTTCTCTATAGCACTTTTTCACAAAACTGCAACGGACCTCTTCTCGCGAAGACTGCACGCTAACCAGCGCAACTCAAAGGCGCAGAGCGTTTCTTTAAGCCTACACCACTCACATAGCTTCTTGAGTTAGCTGACAACTCGAACTCATCAGCGCAGCGAGGTGAGTTGCACCGCGTTTCTCGATCAAGCCTGCGTGAGAGCATGGCGACACCTCTTAGAGGGAAAGCTTGGCATCCCTATATTCTATGGCGACCCAGAACAGATCCAATCGAGAGTAGTGCCACGATGAACAAGACAGAGAAGACGACATCGAAGGAAGAGTGGGCCGAGAAGCTGTCGCCGGAGCAATTCCACGTCACCCGCGAGCATGGCACCGAGCGGGCCTTTAGCCACCCCTACAATTCCGAGAAGCGCGAAGGTATGTACCGCTGCGTGTGCTGCGGCACGCCGCTGTTCAGCTCGGACACGAAGTTCGATTCGGGGACAGGCTGGCCGAGCTTCACCGATGTCGCGGCGGCCGACACCGTGGTCAAGCACGAGGACAGCTCCTATGGCATGCGCCGCGTCGAGGTGCGCTGTGCGAACTGCGATGCGCATCTCGGTCATGTGTTCCCGGACGGCCCCGGCGAAACCGGCCTGCGCTATTGCATCAACGGCTGCGCGCTCGACCTTGACACCGGAACGGGGAGTGGCGAGACCTCCGGGTAGTCTCATCCGTCCGTCAGCACCAGAAGCCATGAACGAACAATCTCCCGTGGCGAGAGCGCCCATCGCCGCGCGCCGCCCCTCGACCTCGAACCATCACGGTATCGAGCGCGTGGATGACTATGCCTGGCTGCGGGCCGATAACTGGCAGGCGGTGATGCGCGATCCGAGCATGCTGCCGCCGGACATCCGCACTCATCTGGAAGCTGAGAACGCCCACACCAGGGCGGTGATGGGCGACACGGAAGCGCTGCAAGAGACCCTGTTCGCCGAAATGAAGGGGCGCATCAAAGAGGACGATTCAAGCGTCCCCGCCCCCGACGGCGCCTTTGACTATTACACGCGCTACGTGGTCGGCGGACAGCATCCGCTGTTCTGCCGGACGCCGCGCGGCGGTGGTGAAGAGCAAATCCTGATCGACGGCAACGCGCTGGCCAAGGATCACGCCTATTTCCGCATTGCCAACGTCGCGCACAGCCCGGACCACGGCCTGATCGCCTACGCCGTCGATACCAAGGGCTCGGAGTTCTACACCGTCAACGTCATCGAAGCGGCCACCGGCAGGCTGGTCGATACAAGCATCACCGACAACAATGGCGGCTTCCAATGGGCCGCCGACAGCAAGACGCTGCTCTATGTCTGGCTCGATGAGGAGCATCGGCCCCGCCGCCTGTTCGCCCACGCGGTCGGCACGAAAAGCGCTGACAGCCTGATCCACGAGCAAACCGACCCCGGCTATTTCCTGGAGATCGGCGCCACCCAGGACGAGCGCTATCTCCTGTTTGGCGTCCACGATCACGAGACCGCCGAAGTCAGCCTGATCGACGCCACCGATCCCACGGCTCCGCCCCGCCTCGTCGCGCCGCGCGAGACCGAGCACGACTATTCCGTGGACCATCACGACGGGCGCTTGATCATCCTCACCAATTCCGGCGGCGCCGAGGATTTTCGCATCGTCGAGGCCCCGGCCGACGATCCGGCGCCTAAGAACTGGCGCGAGATCGAACCCCACCGGCCGGGCCGGCTCATTCTCGATATCGTCGCCTACAAGGACTTTCTGGTGCGGCTGGAGCGCGAGGACGGACTACCGCGCATCGTCATCCGCCGCTTCGCCGACGGCGAGGAGCACGAGATCGCCTTCGATGAAGAGGCCTACGCGCTTGGCCTGTCTCATGGCTATGAGTACGACACGCAGACCCTGCGCTTCACCTATTCGTCCATGACCACGCCCGCGCAAGTGTTCGACTACAATATGCGCACGCGCGAGCGCACGTTACGCAAGACGCAGGAAATCCCGAGCGGCCACGACCCACACCTCTACGTCACGCGCCGCGTCATGGCGCCGGCAAAGGACGGCGAGACCGTGCCCATCTCACTCCTCTACCGCAGGGAGACCAAGCTCGACGGGACTGCGCCGCTGGTCCTTTACGGCTACGGCGCCTACGGCATCACCATGCCGGCCGCCTTCTCCACCAATGCGCTGTCGCTGGTCGACCGCGGCTTCGTCTATGCCATCGCCCATATTCGCGGCGGCAAGGAAAAGGGCTATCGCTGGTACAAGGACGGCAAGCGCGAGAAGAAGGCGAACACCTTCACCGACTTTATTGCTGCCGGCGAATATCTCGCTGACCAGAAGCTCACCGCGCGCGGCCGCATCGTGGCCCATGGCGGCAGCGCCGGCGGCATGCTGATGGGGGCCATCGCCAATATGGCGCCCGATCTGTTTCTCGGCGTGATCGCCGAGGTGCCGTTCGTGGATGTTCTCACGACGATGCTCGATGCGACCCTGCCGCTCACCCCGCCCGAATGGCCCGAATGGGGCAACCCTCTTCAGAGCGAGACCGACTACCGCACCATCGCCGCCTATTCGCCTTACGATAATGTGCGGGCGCAAACCCACCCGCACATCATCGCCCTGGCCGGGCTCACCGATCCGCGCGTCACCTATTGGGAACCGGCCAAATGGGTGGCCAAGCTGCGGGAGCTCGATACAGGCGACAATCTGATTTTGCTGAGGACCAATATGGAGGCGGGACACGCCGGCGCCTCCGGCCGCTTCGAGCGGCTGAAGGAAGTGGCGGCGTCTTATGCCTTTGCCTTGAAGGTCGCCGGCCTGGCGTGAGCCTGATCCTGATCCTGATCCTGGATCTTCCCGCAAACTCGGGGTCGATCAACCGTATGGGGCATTGATTTCTTGAACAAATTCTTCAAAAAATTACGCCAGCATTAAATGTATTGACGTTGTGATTACAAATGCTCTGTATGAGCGTTACATGATGTAACGTTCATGGAGCCATAGGAGTCACCACAATGAGCGCCGCTGTAGTGGAGCGCCCCGTCGCCAAGGGGAACAAGCGGCGGGCCAAGAATGAAAAGCGAACCGACACGATCAATCTCAGAGTACCGCCAAAAGTCCGGCGGCTCATTGATAAGGCCGCCGAGACGCTCGGAAAAACACGGACAGACTTCGTTCTGGATAGCGCCAAGAAGCATGCAATAGACGTGCTTCTGGACCAGCGCTATTTCGAACTCGACGAGGCCCAGTGGGCAACTTTTGAGGCAGTGCTAGAAAACCCGCCAATGCCAAACGACCAGCTTAAGAAGCTGATGTCCAAGGAAACCCCGTGGGAGAAGTCTTAGACCTGCAAAACCCAGGTGGGCCAAAATTGACCGGGCCCACGCCCATTCTTCGGGAGCACGACACATCCCGATTCCGCTGCCGACATGAACGGATGGACAGGTGGCTCAAGAACACCGCGCTACAAGCAGAATCGCGAACGGCCCGCACCTACGTGGTTTGCCCCAACAACAGCCAGGCCGTTGTCGGCTACTATTGTCTCGCCACCGGTTCCGTGGCCAGAGCCGAAGTCGGCAATGCCCTCGGCTTCGTTCCTGATCCAGTTCCAGCCATGGTTCTCGGTCGCTTGGCAGTCGACCTTGACTACGAGGGCAAGGGAATTGGAGGCGGGATGCTCAAGGATGCCCTACAACGTACCCTCTTAGTTTCCCAGACGGCTGGCGTCCGTTGCATTCTCATTCACGCCATCGATGAAGATGCGGTGAGCTTCTACAAGCGGTACGAATTTCTCACCTTTCCAACCGATCCCAAGATTCTATACCTGCCAATTGAGACGATTGCGGCCTCACTCACTTAGGCGATCCAAGACACGTCCACCATCGGCTGCATTGCGAAGTCGTTGGTGGGGTCCCGCATAGAATCCTACGCGCCGCCCAAGCGCTCTATATGGCCCTCTAGGCGGACCGGCGCGATCTATGCCAGAGTGCCGCCCATGCTGCTGTCCCGCGACAAGTCCCAAGTTCTCATTATCGACGTCCAGGAAAAGCTCCTGAGCGCCATCTCCGGCAAGGACCGGGTGGTCGACCGCTGCGTGCGCCTGGTACATGCCGCCCGCAAGCTCGGCATTCCCATCACCGTGTCCGAGCAATATCCGCAAGGCTTGGGCCCGACCCACGATTCCATTCGCGACGCCTTCGCCAATGACGGCTTCATCGCCGACAAGACTGAATTCTCTTGCGCGCGGAACGCGATGTTGAAGGACCGGCTGCATGAGTTGCGCCGCCAGGGACGCTCCCAAGTCGTGATCGGCGGCATCGAGGCCCATGTCTGCGTGCTGCAAACCGCCATCGATCTGGAGGCCCAAGGGTTCGAGGCGTTCGTCGTGACCGACGCCGTCGGGTCACGCTCGAAAGCAAGCTGCAAGCTCGCCCTTGCCCGCCTGCAAAAATCCAGCGTCGACGTGGTCGACAGCGAGATGGTCCTGTTCGAGTGGATGGAGCGCGCCGGCACGCCCGAGTTCAAGGCGCTTCAGGCGCTGGTCAAATAAATCTCCCTCTCCCCTGTGGGGAGAGGGTCGGGGTGAGGGATTGCAAACCCAAGAATTATTTCCCAAGAATTATTCTCCCCCTCACCCGCATCGAAGCCGCGGGCTTCGATGCGACCTCTCCCCAACGGGGAGAGGTCAATGCTCCGGATCGAACGCTCGCTACCTGAACGAACCCTGCACTTTCGGTTCATGTTGGGTTCAGGTGGGAAGACGCAAAGTCGAAAGCGTCAGATCCCTGCACTGGCTTTTAGCGAACCTTCCTCGGCACCGGGCGTGGAGTTCAGGGGCTCCACGCCCACCCCTTCCTCAAGCTTAAGCCAAGCTTCACGCGCGCTTCATGCTCCGGTCATCGGCGGAAGCGCAATATTTTCGCGCGCCCCGTTGCGCTTCCGAAAGTAACCAGCGCGGCAACCTCCCGAAACCACCGCGCTTTTGTTCATTTGCCGCAACGCCAATAGCCCGGCTTGCCTCGCTTTCAGGGAACCTTTAGCTTCCAGCGGTCTTTCCCACTTTCACCCACTCAAATTCCCCCGGAGACCCGCCGTGGCATTCGAACTCCCACCCCTTCCCTACGCCTACGATGCGCTTCAGCCTTATATGTCAGCCGAAACGCTCGAATATCACCACGACAAGCACCACAAGGCTTACGTGGACAATCTCAACAAGCTGATCGAGGGCACCGACTACGCGGGCAAAGACCTCGAGACCATCGTCAAGGAGAGCTTCGGCAAGGATGCCGGAATCTTCAACAACGCGGCCCAGGACTTCAACCACATCCAATTCTGGCCCTGGATGAAGAAGGACGGCGGCGGCAAGAAAGTGCCGGGCGCGATTCTGGCGCTGATCGACCGCGACCTCGGCGGCTTCGACAAGTTCCGCGAAGCCTTCATCGAGGCCGGCAAGACCCAGTTCGGTTCAGGCTGGGCCTGGCTGACGCTGAACAAGGACGGCAAGCTCGAAGTGACCAAGACGCTGAACGGCGAAAACCCGCTGGTTCATGGCGGCTGGCCACTGCTCGGCTGCGATGTCTGGGAGCACTCCTATTACATCGACTACCGCAACGCGCGGCCGAAATATCTCGAAGCCTGGTTCGACAATCTCATCAACTGGGAGCATGTCGAACAGATGTACGCGCAAGCGCCGAACAAATAGCGCCTCGCAAAGCGTAGATTTGCGGACGGGCGGCTTCAGGGCCGCCCGTTTTGTATTTACGCGTCCACCGCCTGATCCGCGGCCTCGCTCGCTTCGAGCCAGCCCGCTTCCGCCGCCGCGAGATCGCGCTCGATCTCTCCGCGCTGCTTCATCAGCGCGCGGGCCTCGTTCGCGGGCGCGGGCGCCGCAAGCTTTGCATCGATCGCATCGCGCACCTGCCCGAGACGCTTCATCTCGGCTTCGGCTTTCGCGATCGTTTTGCGCAAGCCCTTGGTGCGCTCGCGCGCTTCCGCCGCCGCGCGGCGCTCATTCTTGCGGTTGACCTTCTTCGCGGAGCCCTTGCCATTGCCACCTTTGCCGCCAGCGCCCAGTACCTGGTCGCGATAGTCGTCGAGGCTGCCATCGAACTCTGCCGCCGTGCCGTCGGCGACCAGCAGCAGGCGGTCGGCGATCAGCCCCAAGAGATGCCGGTCATGGCTGACCACCACCACGGCGCCGCCAAATGCAGCCAATGCCTGGACCAGGGCTTCGCGCGCATCCACATCGAGGTGGTTGGTCGGCTCGTCGAGGATGAGGATATGCGGCGCGTCCCTCGTGATGAGCGCCAGCGACAACCGCGCGCGCTCGCCGCCCGAAAGCTGGCGCACCGCGACCATGGCCTTGTCGCCGGAGAATCCGAAGCGGCCGAGCTGAGCGCGGACCGCGCCGGGCTTGGCGTCCGGCAACAGGCGCGCCATGTGCTGGAGCGGTGTGTCGTCGGCGATGAGTTCCTCGATCTGATGCTGGGCGAAATAGCCGACCTTGAGCTTGCCGCTGGCCGCGAGTGTACCCTCCATGGGTTCAAGCTGCCCGGCCAAGAGCCGCGCCAGCGTCGTCTTCCCGTTACCGTTGCGGCCGACCAGCGCAATCCGGTCGTCCGGGTCGATGCGCAAGTCGAGCCGCGACAGCACCGGCACACCCGGCACATAGCCGACCGAAACGTTTTCCAGCCTGACAAGCGGCGGCTTCACGTCTTTGGGGCTCGGGAAGTCGAACACGAGCGTTGAATCGCCGGCTGCATCGGCAATCGGCTCCATGCGCTCAAGCGCCTTCATCCGACTCTGCGCCTGACGCGCGGTATGGGCCTTGTAGCGCCAGCGATCCACATAGCTTTGCAGCTTCTTGCGCTTGGCCTCTTGGCTCAAACGCGCGGCTTCCGTCTGCGCCTCGCGCTCGCGCCGCTGGCGCTCATATTGCTCGTAATTGCCGGTGTAGAGCGTGGTCTTGCCGCCATCCACACGGACGATGTAGTCGACCACATTGTTCAACAGGTCGCGCTCATGGCTCACCACGATCAGGCTCTGGCGATAAGCCTTGAGGAAGGATTCGAGCCACAGCGTTGCCTCCAGATCGAGATGGTTCGACGGCTCGTCCAGCAGCAGCAGGTCCGGCTCGGAGAACAGGAGCGCCGCGAGCGCCACGCGCATGCGCCAGCCGCCGGAGAACGTGTCGAGCGGTTGATGCTGCGCCTCTTCCGGAAAGCCAAGGCCGGCCAGGATACGCGAGGCCCGCGCCGGCGCGCCATGGGCATCGATGGTGTTGAGCCGCTCATGGATCTCCGCGATGCGATGCGGGTCCACGGCATGGTCGGCTTCGGCGAGCAGCGCGGCGCGCTCGGTCGCGGCCGCCAGCACCGTCTCGAACGGCGTGGCCGAACCGCCGGGCGCCTCTTGGGCCACATAGCCGATGCGCAGGTCGGACGGCGCCTCGATCTTACCGTCATCGGCCTCATAGACCCCGGCGATCAGCTTCAGCAGCGTGGATTTGCCCGCGCCGTTGCGCCCCACCAGGCCGACGCGCGCCTTCGGCGGCAGAGCGGCGGAGGCGTGATCGAGGATGAGATGGCCGCCCAGGCGCAAAGATATGGAATCGAGTGTCAGCATTGGCGGCGTGATAGCACAGGAAGACGCGCTGCGGTGTGACCTAGCGCCGCCGCTGGATGCCGCCGAGCGTGCCGCGCTTGATGGCGTCCTCCAGCACCCGGGTCGCCATGGGCACGGCTGACCGGACGATAGACTTGCCAAGGGCGGTCCAGAACCCGTCGCTGCGCGAGCCGCCCGATTTCTTCTTGGCCACTTTCGCCTCGGACTCGGTCGTTTCCGCCTCGACCCGCGCCGCCGTGCGTTTCTGCAAAATCTCATAGGCCGAGTTGCGATCGAGGCGCTTTTCATACTCGCCCGCCACAGGGCTCGCGGCGATGACGGTCTTGCGCTCGGCTGCGGTGATCGGCCCCACCCGCGCATTTGGCGGCTTCACCAAGGTCCGCTCGACCATGGTCGGCTGACCTTTGGTGTCGAGCGTCGACACCAGCGCCTCGCCGATGCCGAGCTCCATGATGGTCTTCTCCGTATCGAAGGCGGGATTGGCGCGGAAGGTCGTGGCCGCCGCCTTCACCGCTTTTTGCTCAAGCGGCGAAAAGGCGCGCAAGGCATGCTGCACGCGGTTGCCGAGCTGCCGCGACACCGTATCGGGCACATCCATCGGGTTCTGCGTCACGAAATAGACGCCGACGCCCTTGGAGCGGATCAGGCGCACCACCTGCTCGACCTTCTGCAGCAACGCCTTGGGCGCGTCGCGGAACAAAAGATGCGCCTCGTCGAAGAAGAACACGAGCTTCGGCTTGTCCGGATCGCCCACCTCGGGCAGTTCCTCGAACATTTCCGACAGCAGGAAGAGGAGGAAAGTCGCATACAGGCGCGGGCTCTCCATGAGCTTGTCGGCGGCCAGCACGCTGATATAGCCGCGCCCGTCGCGCGCCACCCGCATCAAATCGTCGACCTTCAAGGCCGGCTCGCCGAACAGATGCACACCGCCCTGCTGCTCCAGCACCAGGAGCGAACGCTGGATCGAGCCCACCGAAGCCTTGGTGATATTGCCGTATTTGGTGGTGAGCGTGTCGGCCCGCGCGGCCAGATCTTCCAGCAAGGACTGTAGGTCCTTGAGATCGAGCAGCGGCAGCTTCTCCTCGTCGGCGAGCTTGAAGGCGATATTGAGCACGCCTTCCTGCGCGTCGCTCAAATCCATCAAACGCGACAGCAGCAGCGGCCCCAACTCCGTGATCGTGGTGCGGATCGGATGGCCCTTCTCGCCGAACAGATCCCAGAAGATCACGGGATAGGCCTGGTAATCGACCTCGTAGCCGATCAGCTTGGCGCGGGCCTCGATCCAGCCCTTGGCCACGCCCTTTTCGGCGATGCCGGACAAATCGCCCTTCACGTCGGCGCAGAACACCGGCACGCCCTGGTCGGAGAAGGACTCGGCCAAGCCTTGCAGGGTCACGGTCTTGCCGGTGCCCGTGGCGCCCGTGATCAACCCATGCCGGTTGGCCAGCCGCAGCAGAATATACTCAGGCTTGACGCTCTGGCCGAAATAGACGCTCTCGGCCGGGAGTTGCTCCGGGTCCAATTTGACCACGGTTTCCGCCGGGTCGGCTGCGCTCTTGGCCCGCGCCGTGGTCTTCCTGGGCGTCGCTTTCCTGGGCGTGCTCTTCTTTGGCGCCGCCTTTCGCCTAGTCATCCCCCGCCTCCTCATCGCTGCCTTGGGCGGCACTTTAGCGGGTGCGAAGGCCGCAAGCCAAGCCAGGCTTTGCGGACAGCGGCATCCACACGGGTTTCGTGCCGCGCGGGCTTCTGCTAGGAGAAAAAACCAGAACCACTTAGAGCTTTGATGAAAATGGCTGAACTTCCCCTGGCCCGAGACTTTCCGGCCGCCGATAAGGCGGCCTGGCAGGCGCTCGTGGAAAAGGCCCTGAAGGGCGCGCCGCTCTCCTCACTCGAGTCGAAGAGCTATGACGGCATCGTCATGGAGCCGCTCTATGGCCCCGCGACGGGCGCGGACGTCATTCCCGGACGCGCACAGGGCACGCCGTGGGAGGTGATGCAACGCATCGAGATCGCCGACGGCACGATCGCCAATAGCCAAATCCTCGAAGACCTCAACAACGGCGCAAGTGGCATCTCGCTCGTGTTCCAAGGCTCTGTCGGCGACTCCGGCTACGCGCTGCCGCCATCCGAAGCGTTCCTCAAGGATGCGCTCGACGGCGTGCATTTCGAGTGGGGCGTGCCCATCGAGCTGCAGCTCGGCCCGCTCTGTAAGGACGCGGCGTTGATGCTCGCCAACATGGTGCAGATGATCGGCATCCCGCCAAGCGATGTGAACATCCGCTTCGGATTCGATCCCATCGGCGTACTCGCCGCCAATGGCTGGAACAATATCGTCTGGCCGGAGATGGCGAACGTCTTTGCCAGTCTCGCCGGCGAATTGGTGGAGCAAGGCTTCACCAGTCCCATGGCAGTCGGCGATGGTAGACCCGTGCATGCGGCCGGCGGCTCGGAGGCCCAAGAACTCGCCTTCGCGCTTTCCACCGCGCTCGCTTATGTCCGTGCCGCCCATGACGGTGGCGTGCCGCTCGACGATGCGCGGCGCCTCATCTTCTTCCGCTTGGCGGCCGACCAGAACCAGTTCCTCACCACCGCCAAGTTCCGCGCCCTGCGCAAGCTGTGGTCGCGTGTGGAAGAGGCCTGCGGGCTGGAGCCGGAGCCCGCCTTCGTCACCGCCGAGACGGCCTGGCGCATGATGACCAAGCGCGATCCGCATGGAAACATCGTGCGCGGCACTATTGCCGCACTGGCCGCGGCGGTCGGCGGCGCCAATGCGGTAACGGTGCTGCCGCACAGCGCCGCGGTCGGGCTGCCGGATGCTTTCGCCCGGCGCGTCGCCCGCAACACCCAGTCAATCCTGCTTGAGGAATCGAACCTTTATCGCGTTGCCGATCCCTCGGCGGGCTCCGGCGCCATCGAAGCGCTGACCCAAGAGCTCTGCCTCGCGGCATGGAGCTTGTTCCAGAACATCGAGACTGCCGGCGGCCCGGCCGAGGCGCTGCGCGCCGGGCTGATTCAGCGCGAGGTCGCGAGCACGCGTGCCGCACGCGAGGCGGCGATCGCCAAGCGCAAAGACTCGCTCGTCGGCACCAGCGACTTCCCCGATCTCGCCGAGGAGCCGATCGCCGTGCTCGAGGCCGAACGGTCCGTGGCGTGCGAGGGCGAGCAGACAGCGGAGCCTTTGCCGCGCATGCGCCTGGCCGAACCGTTCGAGGCCTTGCGCGATCAAAGCGACGCCTATCGCGCCAAAACCGACGCGCGGCCGAAGATCTTCCTTGCCTGTCTCGGACGGCCCGCCGACTTCAACGCGCGGGCAAGCTTCGCCAAGAGCCTGTTCGAGGCGGGGGGCATCGAGGCGGTGACGGCACAGGCCGCACAATCGCCCGATGTGATGCTGAAAGCCTTCAAGGCGTCGGGCGCGAACCTCGCCTGCCTATGCTCCTCGGACAAAGTCTATGCGAGTGACGGTGCCGATGCTGCCAAAGCGCTCAAGGAGGCAGGCGCCAAGCATATCTATCTCGCCGGCAAGCCCAGGGATCTGGAAGCCGCGCTGAAATCCGCCGGCGTCGAAAGCTTCGTGGCAGCCGGCGGCGACGCGCTCGAGACCCTACGCGGCGCCTACGCAAATTTGGGGAATTAGGCGAGGCCCACCGGGCGCGCTAGATTGGTTGTTCAAGGATAAAGACGTGACTGGCATTCCGAAGTTCACCGAGATCGACTTTCAGGAGCCGCGCGAGCCCGCACTCGGCTCTGAAGCGCCCGCTTGGGAAACGCCCGAGGGGATCGCGGTGAAACCCGTCTATGGGCCGGACGACCTGAAGGGCCTCGACTTCCTCGATGGCATGCCGGGCGTGCCGCCCTATCTGCGCGGCCCCTACCCCACGATGTACGTGCAGCGGCCCTGGACCGTGCGCCAATATTCCGGTTTCTCGACGGCGGAAGATTCCAATGCCTTCTACCGGCGCAATCTCGCCGCCGGCCAGCAAGGCGTCTCCATCGCCTTCGATCTCGCCACCCATCGCGGCTACGATTCCGATCATCCCAGGGTGACCGGCGATGTCGGCATGGCGGGCGTCGCCATCGACTCCATCTACGACATGCGCACCCTGTTCGATCACATTCCGCTCGACCAGGTCTCGGTGTCGATGACCATGAACGGTGCCGTGCTGCCGGTGCTGGCGCTCTTCATCGCAGCCGGCGAGGAGCAAGGCGTGCCGCACGACCAGCTCTCGGGCACGATCCAGAACGACATCCTAAAAGAGTTCATGGTGCGGAACACTTACATCTATCCGCCCGAACCTTCGATGCGCATCGTCTCCGACATCATCGGCTACACGTCGAAGGAGATGCCGCGCTTCAACTCGATTTCGATCTCCGGCTATCACATGCAGGAAGCCGGCGCGACGGCGGACCTGGAGCTCGCCTACACGCTCGCCGACGGCATCGAATATGTGCGCGCCGCGATTGCTTCGGGTCTCGATGTCGATGCGTTTGCCCCGCGCCTGTCGTTCTTCTGGGCCATCGGCATGAACTTCTACATGGAGATCGCCAAGATGCGCGCCGCGCGCGTGCTGTGGGCGAAGCTGATGATGGACGAGTTTGCGCCTAAGGACCCGAAATCGCTGGCCCTGCGCACCCACTGTCAGACCAGCGGCTGGAGCCTCGCCGCTCAGGATGTGTTCAACAACGTGGTCCGCACCTGCGTCGAGGCCATGGCCGCGACCCAAGGCCATACCCAGTCGCTGCACACCAACGCGCTCGACGAGGCGCTCGCTCTGCCGACCGATTTTTCCGCCCGCATCGCGCGCAACACCCAGCTCATGCTGCAGACGGAAAGCGGCACCACGCGCATCATCGACCCGTGGAGCGGCAGCTACTACGTGGAACGCCTCACTTACGATCTCGCCGCGCGCGCCATGCAGCATATCGAGGAGGTCGAGAAATTCGGCGGCATGGCGAAGGCCATCGAGGCTGGCATCCCCAAGCAAATGATCGAGCAGGCGGCGACCGCCACTCAAGGCCGAATCGACTCCGGCCGCCAGACCATTGTCGGGGTGAACAAGTACCGCTCGGACTCAGATGCCGACATCGCCATCCTCAAAGTCGACAATCGCTCCGTGCGCCGCCAGCAGCTCGATAAGCTGGAGCGGCTGAGGGCCGAGCGCGACGAAGCGGCGGTTCAAAGCGCCCTTGACGCGCTCACGGAATACGCTGAGACAGGCAAGGGAAACCTGCTGGAAGGCGCCGTCGCGGCCGCCCGTGTCATGGCCACCGTCGGCGAGATTTCCTATGCGCTGGAGAAGGTCTATGGCCGCCATCGCGCCAACGTTTCGGCAATCACCGGCGTCTATAAAGCGGAAATGGGCCGCAAGGACGGAAACATGACCCGCGTTGCTGAGATGATCGAGAGCTTCGAGACCGAGCATGGCCGCAGGCCGCGCATCCTGGTCGCCAAGATGGGCCAGGACGGGCATGACCGTGGCCAGAAGGTCATCGCGAGCGCCTTCGCCGACCTCGGCTTCGACGTCGATATCGGACCCCTGTTCCAGACGCCGGAGGAAGCCGCACGCCAAGCCGTCGAGAACGACGTGCATATTCTCGGCGTGTCGTCTCTCGCCGCCGGGCATTTGACTTTGGTGCCGGCGCTACGCGAGGCGCTGGAGACCCAAGGCCGCGGCGACATCATGATCGTCGTCGGCGGCGTCATCCCGCCGCAAGATTACCCCGAGCTGTATGAGGCGGGCGCCAAGGCCATCTTCGGCCCCGGCACGCCCATCGCCGAAGCGGCCATCGACGTCCTCGGCAAGCTCGACGGTGCCAAAGCCGCCGCCGAGTAGCGTGCGCCCTCCCAGGACTTGCGCCAGGACTTGCACTTTGGCCGGTTTGCCCCTACCCCGCATGCCATGACCGGCAGCAAGACCCCCCAAAGTCTCGAAGACTTGGCGAGCGCCGTCCGCGCCGGCGATCGCGTGGCGCTCGGCCGCGCCATCACCCTGGTCGAGAGCACCAAGCCGGACGATCAAGTTCGCGCCCAAGAGCTGCTGGAAGCGCTTCTCCCGGACACCGGCAAGGCCGTCCGCGTTGGCATCAGCGGCCCGCCAGGGGCCGGAAAGTCCACGTTGATCGATCAGCTCGGCCTCAATCTCATCGCTCAAGGCCACAAAGTGGCGGTGCTCGCGGTCGACCCGACCTCGACGCGCACCGGCGGCTCCATCCTCGGCGACAAGACCCGCATGGGGCGGCTCTCCACGGAAGCGGACGCCTATATCCGTCCCTCGCCCGCGGGCACGAGCCTCGGCGGTGTCACCAAGACCACGCGAGAGACCATCGCCATCGCCGAGGCGTCGGGCTTCGACGTGGTGCTGGTGGAAACCGTCGGCGTCGGCCAATCGGAGACCGCCGTGTCGACCATGGTGGATGTGTTCGTGGTGGTGGCCATTCCTGGCGCGGGCGATGAGCTGCAAGGCATCAAGCGCGGCCTCCTCGAGCTCGCCGACATCATCGCCGTCAACAAGGCCGACAACGACAATGTCGAGCGCGCCAACCGCGCGGCGACGGAGTATCGCGCCGCGCTGCATATTCTGGCCGCCAGCAACGCCGCCTGGCAGCCGGCGGTGCTGACCTTGTCGGCCCGCGATAATCGCGGCCTCGATGAGCTGTGGGACAAGGTCAAGGAATGTCACGCCACCCTGACGGAGTCCGGCGTGCTGGACGGGCGGCGGGCGGATCAGGCGGCCGCGTGGATGCGCGAGATCTTTGAGCAGCGCCTGCTTGCCGCCTTCAAGGGGGGCCGCAAGGCCGCGCGGCAATATCAAGACATCGAGGACAAGGTCCGCGCGCGCGAGGTCACACCGGCCGAGGGCGCCGATGAACTCGCCCGTTTGGCCGGGTTGAAAGAGCCAGAATAAACCACGCCCGCGAATTCCCTTTCCTCGCCTGCGCACCCCTAGTAAGCCAAGATCATGGCAAGGGACACAGCACGGCCGCGCGTCCTTCTCACGGGCTTTGGCCCCTTTCCCGGTGTGCCTGAGAACCCCTCAGGCTGGCTCGCCGAGGCCCTCGCCGTGCGCGGCGCCCCCAACTGCGATGTCCGCGGCCATGTGCTGCCGACCGAATGGGACGCCGTGGCCGCACTGACACCGCACCTGCACGAGAGCCTGCAACCCCATGTCATGATTCACTTTGGCGTCAGCGCCGGCGCCACCGGATTGCGCATCGAACGCACCGCGCATAATCGCGCCGAGTCCCGCGCCGATGCCTGCGGCGCGAAGCCCGCCAGCAACACAATTGTTTCCGAGGGGCCCACGCGCCTCGAGACCGGGCTCCCCGTCACGGAACTCGCCGCGCATCTGCGCGCCCAAGGCCATGCCGCGCGCGCATCGCACTCATGCGGACGCTATCTCTGCAACTTCCTCTATTATCGCTCGCTCGAACAGACGCGGCGCGAAGGCGGCGACGCGCTGTTCATACATGTGCCGCTGACCCGCGCGCAAGGCGGCCAGCTTAGCCGAGACGCTCTGCTAGAGGCAGCGCAAGAGACGGTGAAGTTCGTGCTGGACGCCGCGCAAATCCCGCGCCCGCGTGCGGTAGAGCGCGTGACGGCCATCGACGAGGTGCGGCAATGACACTCGCGCGCCGTGAAGTGATGCTGGCCGGACTCGGGGCCGGACTGACCGCGGCGGCGAGCCCGCGTCTGGCGGAGGCACGCGAGGCCCAGATGCCGGAGGCCTTCAGCACCTATGGCATCGCGCCCGCGGACGGCGTGATCAGCCAGACCGCAACGCTGCAACAGGCCGCCGACGCAGCCGCAAGCTCGGGCACGCCGCTTTACCTGCCGGCCGGCACCTACGCCACCGACCGGCTCGTCCTCAAGTCGGGCACCCATATCCATGGCGTTCCGGGGCTCACCATTTTGCGCTACGCGGGCGGCGGGGCGATCCTGGAAACGCAAGGCACAGACAATGTCCGCCTGAACGGCCTCGTGCTCGACGGCGGCGGCAGTCCACTTGGCGAGAACGGCACGCTCTTGCGCGCAACCGGAACCACTCATCTCGACCTCTCCGACTGCCGCTTCATCGGCAGCAGTGGGGACGGTGTCACGCTGCGCAAAGCAGCCGGCCGCATCGCCAATTGCGAGTTCGGCGACATCGCCCAATCGGCGTTGTTCAGCGAAGACGCGGCCGGTCTCGAGATCAGCCACAACCATGTGCACGACTGCGGCAATAACGGCATCCTTGTCTGGCGTTCAGATGTCGGCGAGGACGGCACGATCGTCAGCGGCAACCGCATCGAGCGCATCGCCGCCAAGAGCGGCGGCACCGGCCAGAACGGCAATGGTATTAATGTGTTCCGCGCCGGCTCCGTGCTCGTGACGCAGAACCGGATTGCCGACTGCGCCTTCTCCGCGATCCGCACCAATGCGGGCTCCAATTGCCAGATGGTGTCCAATTCCTGCACGCGATTGGGTGAAGTGGCGCTCTACGCCGAGTTCGCTTTCGAAGGCGCGGTGATTGCCAACAATATCGTCGACACCGCCGCCATGGGCATCTCGGTCACCAACTTCAACGAAGGCGGCCGGCTCGCGGTGATACAAGGCAACGTCGTCCGCAATCTGTTCTTGCGCAAGACGGGCGAGATCCGCGGCATCGGAATTGGCGTCGAGGCCGACAGCGTGGTCACCGGCAACGTCATCGAAGGCGCGCCGTCTTACGGCATCCTCGTCGGCTGGGGCGATTATCTCCGCGACGTGAGCGTCACCGACAACGTGATCCGCAAAGCCCATATCGGTATCGGCGTGTCCGTAAGCCCGGCGGCCGGCACCGCGCTGATCACCGACAATTTGATCGATGGCGCCAAGGACGGCGCCATCCGCGCCATGAAGGGCCCGACGCCAACAGGCCCGGACCTCGCCCACGAAAGCGCGGAGTCGTATCGCAACGTCGCGATCTACGCCAACGTCGCCCGCTAGGACGTCTTCCCCGGCAGATCGGCAAGCGAACCTTCGAGCGCCGCGCCGGCGCCCATGCGCCCGACACGCAAGCCACGCCAATTGTGGAGCTCGCCGTTGAGCTCGTTTGCGAGCACGGTCCGCGCTTTCGGCAAATACGCCGCCAGCACCTCGGCCAGCGCCCGCTCCGCGCCGCGTTTGGCGCCGTCGTCGATCTTGAGCGCGATGCCGAGACCCAGTTCCGGCAGTGCCGCGCAATGCACACCCTCCGCCCCGCCTTTGGTGAACGCCGCCCCGGACAGCCCGCGCAACACAGTCGTGTCGAAGCGCCCCTCGCCGGCGACAAATACAGGCTTCGCGAAGCACGCCGCCATCAGGCGCCGGGCGGCACGCGCGCGTTCGGGCGCGAGGCCAGCGCCCGTGCCGAAGCGCGCGAACCCCTGCGCCAATGAGCGAAGCGGCATGGCGTAGGTGGGCAGCGAGCAGCCGTCGATCCCCATGCACCCGGGGTCCAAGTCGGCGCCGCAAGTGTCTGAAAGGACTCGCGTGATCATCGCCTGCAGGGGATGGCTTGGCGTCTCGTAGCCGCTCGAGTCGAAGCCGAGATGCATGGCGGCGGCGAGCATTCCCGCATGCTTGCCCGAGCAATTGTTATGGATCGCGCGCGGGCGCCGGCCGGCGCGCAGCAGTGCGCGCGTGGTCGCTTCGCTCAACGGCCAGTGCGCCCCACAGGCCAGATCGCGTTCGCGAAGATTGGCCTTGGCCAGCAGGCTCGCCACCGCGTCGAGGTGCACCTGCTCGCCGCTATGGGAGGCGCAGGCGACGGCGAGTTCCGCATCGTTCAGCTCAAAGGCATCCGCCGCGCCGCTCTCCACCAGCGGAATGGCCTGCAACGCCTTCACGGCGGAGCGCGGATAGACCGGACGGTCCACATCGCCGAGCGCCAGCAGGAGACGCCCGTCCGCGTGGACGACGGCGAGGGCGCCGCGATGGCAGCTTTCGGCGCGGTTCCCTCTGAACACATCGACGAGAACCGGATTGGCGGGATCGGGCGCCATGCTCAGCTGCGAGCGCGCTCGGGCGTCTTCACGCCCCCGCTCTCCGAAACGAGCTCTGTGGGTACGCCGGCCGCGTGTTTCGAGGCGCGGATCACGAGCGTGGTCTTCACGCTTTCCACATTGGGCGCGGCAGTCAGCTCGTGAATGATGAAGTCCTGGAAGGCGCTCAGATCGGGCGCCACGCAGCGCAGCAGAAAATCGATCTCGCCCGACAACATGTAGCAGTCGCGCACGATCGGCGACCCCGCCACCCGCTTCTCGAAGGCAATGAGGTCCGCCTCCGCCTGGCTGTGCAGCTTGATCATGGCGAAGGCGGAGACGTCGAAGCCAAGCGCCTTGTCGTTGAGGAGCGCGGTGAACCCCTCGATGATCCCCGCCTCCTCCAAGGCCCGCACCCGGCGCAGACACGGCGGCGCCGAGATACCAACCTTGCGCGCCAGCTCGATATTGGTGATCCGCCCGTCGGCCTGAAGCTCGCGCAGGATGAGCCAGTCGGTGGTATCGAGGCGGGCGGCGCGCATGGGTCTCTATGCTTCCCTGGACGATTGCGGGCTGGTCGCGTTAGAAGGCGCTAGGCGAGCGGATGAACTTCAAAAATTTCGCCTTTGCGCAATTTTACGTCCTTCCGGCAAAAGAATCGAAAAGAAATTGACCCTTTCCCATTCCGGAAGTTCTGACGGCCCTAGAGCCGCGACGGGCAAAGCGGCCGAAGGCGCCGCGGCGCTGATCGCTGAAAGCCGCAAGGCCCGCGCCGACAAGACCTGGATCATCACCGACGGCGCCGCGGGCACGGAAGCACAAGGCATTGCAGTGGCCGAGGCTGTCGGCCTGCCCTACGCCTTGAAACGGGTCCGCTCCAAGGGCGCCATGCGCCTCCTCCCGGCCGCGCTGCAGATCCTGCTCCCGCCCAAAGGGCTGCTCCGCGCGATCGCCTCCAGCGATCCCCTCGAACCGCCCTGGCCACGGCTGGTGATCTCCATCGGACGCCACGCCGTACCCACGGCGCTGGCGATCAAGCGGCTGTCGGGGGCCTACACGCTCCACATCCAGAACCCGAAAGTGCCCGCGCGCCTGTTCGATCTCGTGGCGGCGCCGGCCCACGACAATTTCGAGGGCCCGAATGTCATCACCACGTTCGGCTCCGTGCACGGCGTCACGCCGGAACGCCTCGCCGAGGCGGGAAAGAATTTCGCGCCGCGTATCGAAGACTTGCCCTGCCCACGCATCGCCGTGTTGCTCGGCGGCGACAGCCACGCCTTCAGCTTCGCCCCCGACATCGCCACTGGCTTCGGCGCGAAGCTCGCCAGTCTCGCGCGGCAGACCGGCGGCGCGCTGCTGGTCACGCCCTCGCGCCGCACCCGCAAGGAGACGGTCGAAGCACTGGTCAAGGCCATCGCCGACACGCCCCACTTTCTCTGGGACGGCAGCGGGGACAATCCCTATTTCGCGTTCCTGTCACTGGCCGAGGCTATCGTGGTCACCGAGGATTCCGTCAACATGGTCACCGAGGCCGCGGGCACCGGTAAACCGGTCTATGTCCAGGCCCTGCCCGGCCGCTCAAAACGCCTGTCCCGGTTCCACGCCCTGATGCGCGAGCGCGGCGCGACACGGCCCTTCGAAGGCCAGTTGGACTCATGGAGCTACGCCCCGGTCAACGACACCGAAGTTGTCGCCTCCCGCATCCGGCGCGCGCTCGGCCTTGAAACCAAAGCGGAAAACTAGACGCGCCCGAGGCGGGTTGCTTCTGCGCGCATGCATGATTACCTCTCCCCTCCCACGACCACTCGCGAGGCACGATTCATGGCTCCCCGTCACGCCAAAGTGATCATCATCGGCGCCGGCCCGGCCGGCTACACGGCCGGCATCTATGCCGCCCGCGCCATGCTGAAGCCGCTCCTGATCGAAGGCATTCAGCCCGGCGGTCAAATGACCATCACCACCGACGTGGAGAACTACCCGGGTTTCGCAGACGTGATCCAGGGCCCCTGGCTCATGGACCAGATGCGCGCGCAAGCCGAGCATGTCGGCACCGAGATCGTGTCCGATACCATCGTCGAGGCGGACCTCAAGCAGCGCCCGTTCAAGCTCAAGGGTGACAGCGGCGGCGAGTACACCGCCGATGCGCTGATCATCGCCACGGGTGCGAAAGCACGCTGGCTCGGCCTACCCACGGAGGACAAGTTCCAGGGCTTCGGCGTGTCGGCCTGCGCCACCTGCGACGGCTTCTTCTATCGCGGCAAGAACGTGATCGTGATCGGCGGCGGCAACACCGCCGTCGAGGAAGCGCTCTACCTCTCCAATCTGGCCGAGACGGTCACCCTCGTGCATCGCCGTGACGAGCTGCGCGCCGAAAAGATCCTACAGCGGCGTCTGTTCGACCACCCGAAGATCAAGATGCTGTGGAACCATCAGCTCGCCGAAGTGCTCGGTGACGAAGATCCGCTCGGGGTTACTGGCGTCAAGCTCAAGGACACCAAGACGGGCGAAGAGACGACCATGCCCATCGACGGCGTGTTCATCGCCATCGGTCATTCGCCGCAGACCGAGTTGTTCAAAGGCCAGCTCGCACTGAAGCAAGGCGGTTATATCCAAACCGCGCCGGGCACCACGGCGACCAGCGTGGAGGGCGTGTACGCGGCCGGTGACGTCGCCGACGACGTCTATCGCCAGGCGGTGACCGCGGCCGGGCTCGGCTGCATGGCGGCGCTGGATGTGGAGCGCTATCTGGCGGGCGTCAAACACATCACCGAAGCCGCGGAATAGCGAGAGCTTAGAACCACACCGAGACGACACCGAACAGGCTTTCGCCGGCGACGAGGCCCGCCGCCGCGCTCAACAGGAAGCGTGCGGCCCAGCGCGGCGCCAGCCAGTGCAGCAGGCTCGCCAAGGCGGCGCCGAGAAACAGCGTGATCGAGGTGCCGGCCGGGATCACGAAAGCCAGCCCCACGGTGGCGCCGCTCGGCACCAGCAAAAGATGGCGTCCGCTGAGGCGCCGCTCGATCAGAGCCAGCACGATCCCGAGTGCGCCCGCGATGGCCATGGCGATCAGGGCCGAGTGCGGAATGCCCGACAATCCGACGCTCAAGGTCTCCGCCACGGCCTTCCAGGTCGCCACCGCCGGCGCCGGCCATTCCGGCGTGAGCAGCTGCGTCGCGGGATCTGGGATCAGCGTGAGATAGACCAGGCTGCCCACCAGACTGCCCATGACCACACCGGCGCACTGCGCCACCACCTGCCGCGCGGGGCTCGCGCCCACCTCGTGGCCCGCCCGGAAGTCATTCAGCAGGTCCGCGCTCTGCCCCGCCGCGCCGCCGGCCACATTGGCGGTCATCAGGTTGGTGATGGGCTGGCCAGGCGCCATGGCCCCGAACGCGAGCTGCGAGACTTTGCCGATGGCGCCGATCGGGGCGACCGAGGTTTCGCCGACGACGCGCGCCGCGACCGTCGCCAAAACGAAGGCGAGCGGGATGGCCACAAGCGCCATGGTCCAGTGGATATCGAACAGCGTGATCTGCAGCACGACGGTGATCGCCGCCGCCAGAAAAAACCCGCCGAGGCGCATGACCGTGCCCTGCTCCTTGCGCGGCTGCTTCTTCGCCCCATCTCTACCGTGACGGGATGAGGCGAGCACCGCGCAGCCGAAGCTGGTCAGGCTCGCCGTTACCATCATGGTGACGCCCGGCCAGAGCAGCCAGCCCACCAGAGGCTGGAACCAGCTCTCGTCGGCCTGCGCGACCTCGACCATCCCCCGCGCGATCAGCTCAGGGCCAATGACGCCCCACGCGATCAACGCGCCGCACAGCAGTCCGAGCCCGGCGCGCAGCCCGATAATGGCGCCGAAGCCGAGCAGGAGTAGCGAGGGGTCGAAGGCGAGCGTCAGCTTCTTGGCCATGAGCGAGGGGGCGAAACGCGGGATCTGCCACACAAAGTCGTCGATGAGATTGAACAGCACCGCGCCGGTCAGGCTCGACATCAGCACGCCCACGCGCTTCATCGCCTCGCGTCCGTGACTGAACATGTCGCGCATGGTCTCCGCCGTGGCCATGCCGGCGGGAAACACGAGGTTCGACTGGACGATGAGGCGCGGCCGCAAATACCAGCCGACCCACACCCCGAGAAAGCTGACGGCGAACACCCAAGCAGCCAGCGTCGGCCATGGCAGATTGCCGCCGGTCATCATCGCCAGCGCGGGGATCGGCGCCACCAGCCCGCTGGAGGTGATCGCCGCCGCGGCGGACGCGGTCGTCTGGTTGATATTGCTCTCCAACATGCCCCAGGGCGCGAGCCCCATCAGCCGCCCGAGTGGCACCCAGAAGGCAAAGGCGAGCAGCAGGGCCGTGATCGACATGTTGAACGACCAGCCAATCTTGAGGCCCGAATAGACATTGCACGGGGCCAGCAGCGCCCCCAGCACGATGCCGGTGGCCAGCGCCCGCGGCGTCAGCTCGCGCACCTCGCCGTGCGAAATGGAATCGTTCACAGCCGTCATTGCCGGGCTTGGTGCCACGAAGCTGCGGCTACACCAACCCTCGAGGCCGGCCCTTAAACCAAAAGGCCGATCTTGCGGCCCTCAGCGCAAGCCTTCCTTAAGGGCCCGAACATAGTGTCCGAGGCGAAAAATGCTGTAACCTAGGGCCATTACCAAGGCGCGCCGAGAGGCCGCCGGCCACAAAACCGGGCTTAAGGGGAACCTATGGCAGACAACCAAATGTTCGAGATTCCGACCGAAATGCGTGACTTCGCCGAGAAAAACGTGGAGCAGGCGCGCGTAGCCTATGGCCAGTTCATGGAGTTCATGAGCCAAGCCATGAATGCCTGGTCCTCCTCCGGCGGGCCCGAGGCCGGAAACTTCAAGGCCCTGCAAGAGCGCGCGATCACCTTCGCCAAGGAGAACGCCGAGCGATCCTTCTCGCTGGCCAGCGACCTCGCCAAGGCCAAGGACATGCAGGAGGTGGTGACGCTCCAGAGCCGTTATGTGCAGACGCAGATGCAGACCGTCGGCATTCAGGCCCAGCAGCTTTCCTGGCTCATGGCCGACGCGTTCCGCAACATGCAGGCCAAGGCGCCCCAGAGCTGGAATCCCAAGAGCTGGACTCCCAAGGGCTAGCCGCCAAGGACCAAGTCCCAGGGGCTCAGGTCGAGAGCCCCTAGGCGGCCTGCCGGCCTTCCGCTTGGCGGCGCACCAGCCCGTGGACGAAGCCCAGCTTCTCCACCACGGCCGCGTGCAGGACCTCCGGGACGACGTCGATCAGCCCCATCTCGCGGTTGAGCTCATTGAGCACGAACCCCAGTCGCCGGTAGTGGCCGACCAGGGCGTTGAGATCACCGAAATCGACCGCGCCGATCAGCCCCATACTGGCGGCGGTGTCGAGCACGCTGGTGATATCGAGATAGAGCGCGAAGGTCTCAGCCCAGTCTTCCCAGGGATGCATGGTGGCGTAGGCGCTGACGAACCGCTCCCGCCAGTCGGCCGGCGCGCCTTCCGCATAGTGCCGCTGAAGCGCTTCACCGTAAGGCGGGTTTTCGTGGTCACCGAAGGCGCGCTTGAAGTCGTCCTCGCAACGGCCACGCACCAGCAAGTCCCAGTAATAATGGCCGATCTCGTGGCGGAAATGGCCGACCAACGTGCGGTGCGCCTCGCCGAGATCGACGCGCCGCTTCTCGCGCTCCACGCTATCCGCCTCGCGGATATTGATGGTGATCTTGCCGTCCGCATGCCCCGTATAGACGCGCTCGCCCGCGCCCATCCAGCGCCATAGACCTTCAGCCGGAATCGTGTCCGCCTTGAAGTCGAAGGCGAGCGGCGGGTCGAACCCCTCGTCGGCCGAGCCGTAAGGCAGCCCCAAGAACTCGAGCGTATAGAGCAGCCGCCGCTTCGCCGCCTCAAGCTCGGCCCAGCGCTCGCGGTTCCCGAGCACGGACAGATCGGGAATGGTGCGGTTGAAGCGGCAGGCGTCGCAGAGTCCGCCATTGGCTGGCGGCACCGGCAGGCAGCGGTTGCACACATGCTCAAAAGCGTAGTTCGTGCATTTGACCACAATGGCGCCGCACCCGGTATTGGCGCATCGATAATTGCCGTCGCCGAGCGACTCGAGCGCGGCGATGGCGCGGCAGGACGGACACCAGCCCACCTCGCGCCCGCACGTCTCGCACGCCACGTTGTCGAAGAAGAGCGTCTGCTCACAGACGCAAGAGAAGGTCCGCATGATCCCGCCCCTACTCTACCGGCTGGGCCGGTTGGGCCGGCTGCGCCGGCCAAGGCAAGATCGGCACGGCGCTTACCGCGTTCGCCGGCGAACCGTCGATGATCTTGGCGCTGATCGCCAGATAGACCAGCGCGTTCCGCTTCATGTCCGGGATGCGGTAGATGCGGGTCTTCTTGAAAAAGATGCTGGTCTTCTCGGTGAAGGCCTCCTCGCGCTCGGGCAGGCTCTTCAGGTCCACCGTGACCGGGCCCATCTGCCGGCAGGTGACCGAGAAATTGGACGGATCCTCGTTGAGGCCGAGCGGCTGGCCCCAACCGCCTTTGCGGGCCTGGCTGATATAGCAGGTCACGCCCGGCACCTTGGGATCGTCGAACTCGCTGATGCAGACCTTGTCGTTGGGCGACAGAATGCGCAGCGTCGTGGACACGCATTCGAAGTCCTCGGCCTGCGCAGGGCCGGCGACACAAGCGAGCCAAGACGCAAGCATGAGTCCGCAAGTCCTGAGAACGATTCGCATTTCGCTTGGCCTCTCGGTGAAGGGGACGGCGCGTTGATTTAACGCCCATGGAGAAGATAGGGTTCGCTTCCCCCAAGAACCAGAGGGTCACGGCGCCGCGCAACCAGTATTAGCGGGTGAGCCGCCGCTTATTGGCGCGCACGCGCGAGCGGTAACCGCGCACGACCTTCTCCGCCGAGCCGCCCATGGCAACGGTCGTGGCGGCTTCCATAAGCGCCACGCCCTTCTCCGTTACCATGCGCGTCGCCTCAGTCTGCGCAATAGCGCCACCACCCGCCAGCCGCATCATGCGCAAAGTCATGACGACTTGCGCCTCCTGCCAGGCCTGGGCAGAGGTCAAGGCCAGCCTCATCCACGCCTGCATCATGGCCGCGGCTAACGCCGCGCGGTCGAAAGCGCGCCGAACAAAAAGCCGATGCCGAGGGCAATGCCGATCGCCATCAGCGGATTGCGCTGTGCGGCGGCGTGCGCTTGGTCATAGCCATCGACGGCCATGTCTTGGGCCTTGGCGAACTGCTCTCCGGCCATGTCGGAGACCCTGCCGGCGGCCTCGCCGAGATCCTCGGCCATGGACTTGGCGTTTTCGGCGGCGCGGCGGCCGGTCGGCGAGTTGGCGGCATTTCGGAAAGTGTCTTGGGGGGTCGACATTTTTTACTACCTCCTGGTGCACGGGGCAGCATGAGACGGCACCGGCACTAATCAACGTCGATCTTCGCGGTCTGTTCCGTGAAGCGGGCAGGGAGAACTCTAATCGTCGCAGAGGGAGACGAACTCGAGCCCCTGCTCGACGCAGATGGCGTAGGCCTCGTCCTCACTGTCCGCCTCGATGAGGACCAGCAGCGGACCCTCCAGCGCGCAGAACGTCACCCGCTGGGGGCGCGGCATGGGCCGCTGCCCCATCCGGACGACGCTCAGAGTCATACGCTCGGTGGCGAGCCTGGATCGATCTGCCATCCCGGAATCATGACTGATTCGCGGGCTTTTGGCTTCCCGCTTACACGATTGCCAAGCCCCAAAGCCGCACGGTAGAAATGCTTAAGCGGGGGAATCGACGCGTCCTTGAGGACGGGACAGCAAGGGCGCCAAGCGCCCGAGGACTGGCCTGGCCTTCGAGGGCGGACATCCGAGGCTCGGAAACTCACAAGGATGGCGGTTCGGCTGCGCGAGCACACCGGGCCTCCGACAAAACGGAAGGCCCTCATGACGCAGACCCTTATCGTGCGTATCCGGTTGCTGGCGCTTGCCGCGGCCGGTCTTTGCTTCGCCGCGGCCTCGGCCGACGCCGCCCCATGCGGCAACAATTCCGCCGGCTTCGAACGGTGGAAGCGCACCTTCACCCAGGAGGCCAAGGCCAACGGCATCGGCCAGCGCGGCATCAGCGCGTTGCAGAGCACCGGCTATGCGAGCGGCACCATCCGCGCCGACCGCGGTCAGCACAGCTTCAAGCTCTCCCTCGATCAGTTCATGAAGAAGCGCGGCGCCGCCACCATCGCCTCCCAAGGCAAAGGCAGGAAGCGATCCAACGCGGCGCTGTTCAACGCCATCGAGCGTCAGTACGGCGTGCCGGCTGGTCCCTTGATCGCCATCTGGGGCATGGAGACGGCCTTTGGACGCTATATGGGCAATCAGCACACGCTCTCCGCCGTGGCCACGCTGGCCTATGACTGCCGGCGCAGCGAGTATTTCACCGGGCATCTTTACGCGGCGCTGCAACTCGTCGACCGTGGCATGTTGAACCCGTCTCAGCGCGGCGCCATGCATGGCGAGGTCGGCCAGACTCAGTTCCTGCCGAAATCCATCCTGCTCTACGCGGTCGACGGCGACGGCAACGGCCGGGTCGACCTCAACTCCACGGCCGACGCGCTGGCCTCCACGGCGAACTTCCTGCGCGGCCATGGCTGGCGCCCCGGCGCCGGCTATCAGCCGGGCCAGCCCAACTTCGCCGCGATCCAGGGCTGGAACGCCGCGGGCGTCTACCAGCAGACCATCGCCATTGTCGGCCGGCAGATAGACGGCGGCTGATGGCCCGGCGGAAGTCCTCAACGCGCGCCAGCAGCGCCCGCAAAACCACCCCAACAAGCCGCAAGCGCACACAGTCGCCGGCCAAGCGCGCACAGGCGCCGACCAAGACGCTTGCCAACCAGCTCGGCAAGGTCATCGCGCTGGTCCTCGTGCTTGGCCTCGTGCTGCTCATCCAGCGCTATTGCAGCGTGACACCGGAGCCGTTCGGGCCGGACGCCAACATCGTCTCCATCGACGGCGATAGCTTGCGCGCCGGCGACGGCGCCGATTATCGCATCTTCGGCATCGACGCGCCGGAGCTGAAGCAATCCTGCAAGGAGGCGAACGGAGACGACTGGCTGTGCGGCCGCGCCGCCAAGGTTCGGCTGACCAAGCTCATCAAGGCCGGCAACCTCACCTGCGCGGTGAAGGACACCGACCGCTACGGCCGCCACGTGGCGCTGTGCAGCGCCGACGGCCTACCGGATATCGGCGAGACCTTGGTGCGCGAGGGCTACGCCATCGATCTCGGCGGCAAGACAGGCTACGCCTACGCCAATGCCGAACGGGAAGCCCGCGAGGCGAAACGCGGCATCTGGCGCGGCACCTTCCAGCGGCCCTCCGCCTGGCGGCAGGATAACCCGCGCAGCGATTAAGGGCCCGTTTTGCAGGGGCTCCCACCCCTCCGCTTCCAACGCCAGGGCAGGTGTGCTTGAATTCTGGAGGAGGCGCACGCGAACCCAAAACGCGTACAGAGGATTGGGGGATCCAATGAAACGACTTGCGCTTGCTCTTCTGATTTCGGGCGCGGTGCTCTCGGTGGCAGACGCCGCGCACGCCGAAGGGCGCAGAATGATCGTCTTCGCACTCTATGGCGCAGCGGGCACGACGGGCAGCACGGCCACCACCACGGTGATCGATTTCACCACTCAGGTTGCCTGCCGCGAGGCGCGGGACGAACTCCGCCGCAATGCCAAGGCGCCGGGCTTCGGCCTCTACGCCACTTGCGTGGAGCCGTAGGCGCGCGGACTTGGTCCATTGACCTCGGGCCATTGACCTCGGGTCATTGACCTCGGCGCTATTGCGCGGGAGCCTGGTCTTCCGTGAAGGTCCAGTAGCGGCCGTCCTTCGTCTTCACCGGTGAAAGCCGCGAGCGCTTATCCGGGCGCTTGCCATGCAGCATCAGGTCACGCAGATCGCCGAGCACGGAATCGGAATCGGCATAGTAGCTGTGGCCGACAAAGTCCGTGCGGATCGCACTGGCATCGATCGTGTCGACGCCGGGCGCGATGGTCACGCCGCCTGCCGTGTCGCCTGCCCGGCGATAGCCGGCAAAGGTCTTCGAGGCCATCAGCGCGTAGTCGCCGGACGAGGCATAGAGCGTCGTGCCCGCTTCGCCCGCGAGGATCCTCGGCGCGATGTCCCGCTTGAACGTGTCGGCGTCGATGTCGGGCGCCGCCAGAATGATCTCATCGAATTTGTCGCGGATACTGGGATCTTCGAGCACCAGTTCCTTGAGCGCGCCGGTCAGCACGCGCGTCCCCATGCTGTGCGCGACGAGATAAATGTGCTCTGCGTCCGACTGCGCCGCGAAGTCCTTCAGGAAAATCTTGAAATCGAGCCGCGACCACTCTGCGTTGGTCTCGTCGACCTTGTATGAGGCGTAGCTCGCCTGAGACGGCCAGCTATAGAACACGGGCGCGCCGTCAAAGCCGAGATCGTAGGCCATTTGCGCCGTCCGCCGGGCAGCGTCGGTGAACGTCACGTTGTAACCGTGAACGAAGATGAAGGCCGACTTGCCGGCCGAGTCCTTCACCCGGGCCGAAACGTCCTTGAAGAACTGGGCCTGGTCCAGCTCGTCGACCGAAAGAAGCACGACGAAGCGCTCCGGATCGTTGCACCACTCCAGCCGCCAGATGGACGGCGTCTCCACAGCCCCCGCGCGGTGGTCGCGCGGGATGCTGACCGTGGCGGAGCCGAGGGTCAGCGGCCCACGATCGCCGGCATAAACTTCCGCCGGATCGGCTGCGCCGGTATTCTTGCGGTCCGTGGCGTAATAAACCTTCACCACGGCGTAGGTCGGCTCGACCTCCATGAAGGCGAGCCGGCGATTCACTTTTCGCGATTGCTCAAAAAGTTTCTCGGCCTCCGCCTTGCGCCCCATCTTTTGATACAACCCGGCAAGCGCATCCGTCGCCTCGACGACCTTGTCGTCCCGGCTGCCGTAGACCGCTTTGCGAATCGACAAGGCCCGCTTCAGCATCCGCTCGGCCTGCTTGTTGCGGCCGGCCGTCGCATATAGGCGGCCCAAGGCAAACGCGCTGTCGGCGACCTCGGGACTGCGCGGGCCGAACGCCGCGGTGCGGATCTTGAGCGTCTCCTTGAGCAGAGCCTCGGCTTTCGGCACGTTGCCCTGCCACTCAAAGAGTGTCGCGGCTTCGAGCAGCGCCGGCACGACTCCGGGCTGATCGGCGCCGTAGCGCTCTCTGGCCAGCGCCACATAGCGTCGGGCGAGCTTGGCTGCTTCGCCTTCCTGGCCGCTCCAGTGAAGCTCCCGAAAGCGTCGCGGGAAGGCTTCAAGCACATTGAGACCGACCGCCTTCGTCCGGGCCTCATTGGCCCGCGCGGTCAGCGCCTTGGCCTCGGCCTCCCGGTCTTGTTTGTAGTAGACGGCGGCAAGATTGTTCAGGCTGGTGGCGACCAGGTGATGATCCGGCCCAAAACTCTGCTCGCGAATGACCAGCGCCTGCTCGAGCAGAGGCACGGCCTCCGCGGAGCGGTCTTGCTTCTGGTAAAGCCAGCCGAGCCAGCTCAGCGCCGTGGCGAACTCAGGATCGTCCTCGCCGTTTGTCTCGCGCGCGTCCGCCACATAGCGCTCGGCAAGCGCCGTGGCCTTTTTGGTCTCGCCTTGTATGGCGAGTTGCGGGATTTGACGGCTGACTTCCGCGAAGTCGTCCTGGAAGTCGTCCGGGTCCTGGCCCTGGGCCTGTGCGGGGACGCAGACAAACACCAGGCCTTGCGCGATCAGCACGCAAACCACGAGGGCGCGCGCTGATCGCAAAGCCTTGCCGAAATAGCGGCATGTCAAACGCATACACGGCTCCCCTTCGGGGAAGAGGGATCGCCGGAGTGAAGCCCCCTTACGCGGCCTTCGCGTAGTACGACTTCAGCTGGTTCATCACCTGCTGCTTGTCGAACTCCGCGCCCATGGCCAGCATGGAGTCGGCGAAGCGGCTGGCGATCTCGGTGATCTGCTCCGGGCTGAGCTGGTTGAGGATACCGATGCGGACCTGCACCGGCTCCGACAGGGTCGGCCAAATACCGAACCCTTGCGCGCGGGCGCCCTGCACCAGTTCCTTCTCCTTGCCGGCGAGCTTGCCCGGCAAGTTGAGCACGATGAGGCTCGGCATGTTCGAGGTGACCTCGCAGCCCATGGCCTCGACCGCCTGCTTCAGCGCCTTCTCGTGGTACTGATAGTCCGTCGCCTTACGGCGGCGACCGTAGGCCAGAAGAATGCGCAGCGCCTCGTGGAACGCCGCCACTGCGTAGCAGGAATGGGTCTGGTGATAGGTCGGCGTGTCGACATCCTTGCCGTCGATGATGCCCCAATGGCGCGCATCAAGGATCGGATGGTTCACATAGGTGTAGCAGCCGCGCTTTTTGACCAGCTCGATGGCCTTGTCGGTGAAGCTGACCGGCGCATACGTGAGCGGCAGTGACAGCACGCCCTTCTGCGGACACGACGCCCAGGCGACCACGCCCGGATAGTCGTCGATGTTGAAGTCGCCGACGCCGAGGCTCGACACCGCATCGACGATGCCCATCACGCCATGCTTCTCGCAAGCATCCGAAAAGCCCTTGAGGTCGTTGATGCGCCCCGAACCGGTCTCCCAATGGGCCATGAAGGCCCACATGGGCTTGTGCTCCGCGAGCGCCTTCTCGACCGTCTCACCGGAGACCGA
>Ga0307378_10000657_pt1 | contig 59812 bp, 53 predicted proteins | sample UN1MG_FD_202238 | JGI IMG/M metagenome (GOLD analysis project Ga0307378, IMG submission 202238) | Soil microbial communities from Risofladan, Vaasa, Finland - UN-1 | ecosystem: Environmental > Terrestrial > Soil > Coastal area > Acid sulfate soil | place: Finland: Risofladan, Vaasa | collected... | reverse complement strand
CATCGCCCTGCCCAGGATCGGACGGCATGGCGACCTGATCAAGGTCTACAAGATGCGCACAATGCATCCCTATTCAGAATATATACAGGATTATGTCTATAGCCTCCATGACCTCCGGGAGGGCGGCAAATTCAAGAATGATTTCCGAATTACCACATGGGGTGTCCTCTCGCGAAAGATCTGGCTTGATGAACTACCAATGCTTATAAACCTTTTCAGGGGTGATATGAAGCTGGTAGGTGTAAGGCCACTCTCCAAACAATATTACAGTCTCTATTCCAAAGAGCTCCAGGAGCGGCGCATAAAATTCAAGCCGGGGCTTGTTCCACCATATTACTACGATATGCCGGCTGACCTGAAGGAGATAGAGGCTTCTGAGATGAGATATCTTGAGGCGTTCGGGAAGCACCCCTTTCTCACTGACTTCAGATACTTTTTTGTGTCGTTCTTTAATATCATTTTCAGGAGAGCGAGATCAAGCTAAATGAGTGGGTACGAAGGATAGTTGATAAAGTTGACTGAGTTTTTGTCCGGGTGTGTTGGGGTAATGGTGTGTTGGAGTATTGGATGATTTTAAAAACAAATCGTCATCACAAGAGAGCTCTGCCAACTAACGCGACGCCTTGCTTCGCCAAATATGCTACGCAAGACGCAGTAGGGAGCAAATAGGCATCGCCAGATAAAATCACCTGCAACACCTTGCACCGTGTACCGTGAACCGTATACCAAAAATCGTTAAATTAGCGCCGGTAATTAATTGCACAGAATGATCCCTCACCAGACAATTGAACAAATCCTTAATACCGCGCAGATAATCGACGTTGTGCAGGAGTTTGTCTCTCTCAGGAAGAGGGGGGTTAATTTCCTCGGGTTGTGTCCGTTCCACAATGAAAAGACACCCTCCTTCACGGTGTCGCCCACCAAGGGTATATTCAAATGCTTTGGCTGCGGGAAGGGTGGGAATGCAGTAAATTTCATTATGGAGCATGAATCGCTCAGCTACCCGGAAGCGCTCAAATACCTGGCAAAAAAATATAGTATCGAGGTAGTAGAGAAGGAGCTTTCGGCTGAGGATATCGAGAGGGAAAATGAGCGGGAGAGCATGCTGGTGATCTCATCATATGCTGCCCGTATTTTCGAGGAAAATCTGTTCAAATCAGAGGAGGGCGCTGCAATAGGATTATCCTACTTCAAGCAGAGGGGCTTCAGGCAGGAAACACTCAAGGCATTCAATGTGGGCTACTGTCACGACAAATGGGACGGATTTACCGAAAGAGCGCTCAAAGATGGGTATAAGCTCAATTACCTTGTCAAGACAGGCCTTTCAATCCAGAAAGATGATCGTACCTTCGACAGGTTCAGCGGCAGGGTGATATTCCCTATCCATTCGTTGTCGGGACAGGTGCTGGGATTCGGTGGCAGGACACTCAGGAAGGATCCCAAAACAGCCAAATATGTCAATTCCCCTGAATCGGATATATACCACAAGAGCAGGATCGTCTATGGCATATACCAGGCACGCAAAACAATCCTGAAGGAGGATAAATGCTTTATCGTTGAAGGTTATACGGATGTGCTGTCGCTTCATGAGGCCGGGATCGGGAATGTGGTGGCGTCATCAGGTACAGCCCTGACGGTGGAGCAGATAAGGCTTATAAAAAGATTCACCTCCAGCATTTCAATCCTGTACGATGGTGACGAGGCCGGTATAAAAGCATCACTCAGGGGTATCGACCTGGTCCTGGAGGAGGGGATGAATGTAAAGGTCACGCCCCTCCCTGAAGGTGAAGACCCGGACTCATTCTCAAAAAAGAGCAGTAACGAGGAATTCCTCTCTTTCATCATGGCCAACGAAACAGATTTCATCCGTTTCAAGACAGCGCTGCTGCTGAAGGAGGCAAAAAAGGACCCGATACAAAAGGCCAACCTGGTGAAGGATATAGTAAGGTCAATTGCAGTGATACCTGAATCGATCACACGCACAATATATATTCAGGAGTGCAGCAATATGATGGGGCTATCGGAGCAGATACTTTACAACGAGGTAAATAAACTGCAGCGTAACAAGGCATTCCAGGACAGGAACAGGTACCCCAGTGTTTCCGACCTGCCCAAACCGATAGAGCAGAAGGCCCAACCGGTGAAGCTCCGTGACGGTTCCCTTTATTCCGAAAGGGAGGTGATACGTCTGCTGCTGAAATATGGAAGTAACGAATTTGACAGGATAGTGAACAGGGACGAGGGTACAGAGGAGGTTTTATCTATTGCCCAGTTCATTGTGAGGGAGATCACCTCTGACGAACTGGATTTCACCGATCCGGTATACAAGATCATATTTGATGACTATGCCTTCCATATAAAGGAGGGTATATTCCCGGGGGAAAAGTTCTTCGTGATGCACCAGGATCCCGAAATCAGCAGCCTTTCTGCCGACCTGCTTGCCGAGTCGCACGAGCTGAGCAAGATATGGTCTTCGAAAAAAGCATATGTTGAGACCGAGGATATGATCCTGCAGGAGCTGGTTCCTGAGTGTGTCCTTAAATTCAAGAGCGATAAGATACAGGTGATGATACGGGAGGTGAAGGGTGAGATTGCGGTAGCTCAGAAGTCGGGAGAAAGCGAAAAGCTTGATAAGCTACTGAGAAAACAGATGATGCTGAGTTCTATGCTTACTGTTATTGGTAAGAGGCTAGGGAATCGGATAGTCTTATAGCAGGGGGCAGGGGGCGTGGAGCATGGAGTATTTGGTGCTGGCCCCGTGAAATATGGCCAGGATTGGGGCTTTGTGCAATTTCACGGGGCTGGGTTCTGGTTCCTGTTTTCCGGGGAGGGAGCATATTTAAAATGCATTGAGAGAATATAATAAGATAGTTGGTAAAATATATGAAGATTATATCCGTAGTAGGTGCGAGGCCCAATTTTATGAAGATTGCTCCTTTTATGAGGGCGGTTAACCGCTATAATGAACTGAATAAACCCAATATTGAGCATCTGCTGGTTCATACCGGTCAGCACTATGACGAGAGAATGTCTGAATCTTTCTTTCAGGCCCTTGGCATACCTGAGCCCGACATAAACCTGAATGTAGGATCCGGATCGCATGCAGAGCAGGTCGGGCAAACGATGATCGAGTTTGAGAAGATGCTGAGAAAGGAAAAACCCGATTGGGTAGTTGTTGTAGGTGATGTTAACGCCACACTGGCCTGTTCGGTCACAGCAAAGAAAGAGGAGGTTAAGTGCTGCCATATTGAGGCCGGTCTGCGGTCAGGTGATATGTCGATGCCCGAAGAGATAAACAGGCTGGTTACTGACAGGCTATGCGACCTCTTACTCACACCTGATGAGATATCCGGACAAAACCTGATCAAAGAGGGTGTGGCAGAAAGAAACATTGTCTTTGTGGGAAATATTATGATTGATACGCTTGAGGCAAACCGGATGCAGGCTTCAAAACTTATAATTGAGGAGATAATTAAGAAGAACTGTATAACGGTACCCGGTGTCCGGTGTCCGGTTCCCGGTGAACACTATGCGTTGATGACCATGCACAGGCCATCAAATGTGGACAGGAGGGAGGTGCTGGAGCCTATCGTGAATTTCCTTGCCGATGAGGTGGCTGAAGATATGCCCCTGATATGGCCACTGCATCCAAGGGCAGAGAAGCAGCTGAAGGAGTTTGATCTGTGGGAAAAAGTTATTTCCACAGACAACATTATCCTTCTTCATCCCCTGAATTACCATGAAATGCTGCGCCTGAATACGGATGCAAAATTAATGCTGACCGATAGTGGCGGCCTGCAGGAGGAATGTACCATACTGGGAACTCCCTGTCTCACCCTCAGGTGGAACACAGAGCGACCGGTTACTCTCCGGCAGCATGGCGGGGCAAGCGTTCTTGTAGGTAATAATGTTGAAATAATTCGTGATGAGTATCAAAAAACGCTGCTCCTTGACCGCAAGCCGGAAAGGCCCCCGCTGTGGGATGGGCAGACAGCATCAAGGTGCCTGAAGGCTATTCTTTCTTTCAGCAAGATTGGGGCTGCCGACCAGGCTTTGTTGAATGTTTAGGCTAACCATGTACCCTGCACCGATAAATCATGGATAAAAGAATTGTTGATTTCATAAAAAGGCATCATGTGTTAACGATTGCAACTACGGTGAATAATGAACCGTGGTGTGCCAATTGTTTTTATGCTTATGCAGAGGATGAGAACATGTTTGTATTTACCACTGACGATGATACCAGGCATGGGGAGGAGTTTGAGAAGAATTCCATGGTGGCAGGGTCGGTGGTTCTTGAAACAAAAATAGTGGGTAAGATACAGGGTATACAGTTTCAGGGAGAGGTATCCAGGCCTGATGATGATCTATATGAAAAAGTAAAAAAAGCATACCTGAAAAGATTCCCCATCGCTGTACTAATGGATACATCCCTATGGGTTGTCAGGCTGACCCACGTTAAGCTTACCGATAACAGGCTCGGCTTTGGCAAGAAGCTTGTTTGGGAGAAAGAAAAGAAATGGTGAACCGGAGCGCCTGCCTGTCGGTTTACCTGCCGGAGGCATGGCAGACAGGAAGAGGAGCCTGGCGAAGTCAAAGACCAAAGGTTTTAATCATTCCAATAGTTACTATTGTGAAAATAATACTTAATAATTATGATACGATATCTTAATCTTCTGCTGTTTGCCGGGATGATATTTATGAACTACCTGGCCAATGCCCTTCCGATGAATAATAAAACTACCGGTGAGCTATCAGATTCCTACCCAAACCTGTTCGTTCCGGCCGGAATAACCTTCTCAATATGGGGCATCATCTACCTGCTGCTTGCCGGGTACTGCATTGTTCAGTTCACAGATCGCTCAAAAGAGATTGCCCTTAACATTGGCTGGTTGTTTGCACTTACCTGTCTCTTCAATGCCCTCTGGATCGTAGCATGGCATTACCAGAAGCTGACCCTGTCGCTGCTTATAATGATGGCCCTGCTGATAACACTTATTTATATTAACACCCTTACCAGGGATCTTCCTTTTGGTGTGGTTAAGGCCGCTTTTGGAATCTACCTGGGCTGGATATGTATTGCTGCCATCGCCAATGTGACCGCCCTTCTTGTGAACTTCAACTGGAGCGGGTTCGGGATCCCGGAGCAGGCATGGGCCATAATTATGATCGCTGCAGGTACCTTAATAGTAATCCTGACACTGCTAAGGCTTAATAACCCGTTTATCGGTCTGTCCGTAATATGGGCTTTTGCCGGCATCATTATAAAACGTTCGGGCGATTACAGGATCATAGCCATTGCTGCAGCCGTTGGCATTATTTTAGTTGGTGTGTTTACCGTAAAAGAGTTTCTTGGATTTAAAACGACCGCTTCCCTGACCTGATTGAGTGGTCTTCGGTGCCCTGTAGCAGGTATCCGGTGCCCGGGAACCGAATATTTATTCTCCCCACCGGAAGGTGTCAATGTTAAAGCCTGCATGATCCATGATGCGGTCTATGACGGTGAGAAGGAGGTCGTTCATGGTTCCCGGCTTGCTGTAGAAGGATGGGGTCGCAGGCAGGATAATAGCTCCTGACTCAGTGAGGAGTTTCATGTTATTGATATGTACAAGGTTGTAGGGTGTCTCCCGGGGGACAAGTATCAGCTTCCTGCGTTCCTTGAGCATCACGTCGGCTGCCCTGGTGATCAGGTCATCGGAGGTGCCGTGAGCAATACGCCCCAGCATACCCATGGAACAGGGACAGATGATCATGGTATCGTACCGTGATGAGCCGGAGGCAAAAGGTGCAAGGAAGTCGCTGTTCCGGTATATCTTAACAGGTCCCGTTTCCCGGAGGGACTCCCCCACCTCGTGCCTCCAGATATCTTCGGCATTGCCTGTGAAAATAACAGCAAGCTCTGAAGGCAACTCCTCAAGACCAAGGATACGGCCGATAAGCAACCGGGCATAGGGGGCTCCGCTGGCTCCCGAAATACCCAGGACTATCTTTCTTTTACTCTTTTCCATACATCTCTAACAACCGGCGGGTCAAAATTTCCACTCCATTGCCCGCTTTTTCCTTAATAACCTCTACATGGCGGTCCAGGGGTATCTGCACATCGTTAGGATCAATAAGCCAGAGCGACGCCCTTGAGGGAGCATAACCTATGAGTCCTGCCGCGGGATAAACATTAAGCGATGTACCAACTACCACGAAGATATCGGCAGAGGCAGCAAGCCATGCTGCTCCCTCCATAGCAGGTACAGGCTCTCCAAACCAGACAATATGCGGTCTTAACTGGCTGCCCTTTTCACACTTGTCGCCCATCTTAAGTTCCCATCCGTCAATATCATAGATCAGACCGGGATCAGTGGTACTCCTTGCCTTTTTAAGTTCTCCATGCAGATGCAATACCTGTGTGCTGCCTGCCCTCTCATGAAGGTCGTCCACATTCTGTGTAATGACATATGTGTCGAAATAGTTCTCCAGCGCAGCCAGCCCACGATGTCCATTGTTTGGCTCACACTCATACAGCTGCTTACGCCTGGCGTTGTAGAAGCGCTGAACCAATTCAGGATCCCTGTCCCAGGCCTGGGGTGTTGCCACCTCGTAAATATCATACTCTTCCCAGAGTCCACCGGATTCCCGGAATGTTCGGATACCGCTTTCGGCAGACATGCCGGAACCGCTCAGGATTACGAGTTTTTCCATAAAAGAAATTTATTACGAATATAGATATTTTAAACAATAAGGTTGATATGGGGTGGTGGGGTGGGGAATGTAGCTAATATAGCAGAGTCGTTTAGAAACAGACGGTATAAAAAGCTATTTATTTCAAAGCTGTCTGACTGTGAGGGAGAAGCAGCCGAAGCCCAGGTATGGATAGGATTTGCACCTGAATGTGAATACATTGATAAAGTTATTCATGACGGTCTGTTTGCCAGGTATGACCAAATAATAGGAAAGGTTGTAAACATGATAAACTCTGCATCGTGGAGCAAACAATATATTGGCTGACAGAAAAACACTGCCCCAATACCGGAGAAGGTTAAGATGACACTTCCATAAAGAAAACAGGTTGCATAATTACCTGAATACATCTATCTTTGTGATCTTTTAAAATGAAGTAAGTATAAAAGGCAATAATTGATCTATGGCAAATAAATTTCCTGAATATAAAGGTCTTGACCTGTCGGGGGTGAATAAGCAGGTGCTGAAGTGGTGGGATGAGAATGACACTTTTGCGAAGAGCGTGAGGAGCAGGAACGGGAAGGGTGAATTCATTTTTTATGAAGGTCCGCCCTCAGCGAACGGAATGCCTGGTATTCACCATGTGATGGCCCGTACCATCAAGGATATTATTTGCCGTTTCAAGACACAGTCGGGTTACGAGGTGAACCGTAAGGCGGGATGGGACACGCATGGACTGCCGGTTGAGCTGGGTGTGGAGCAGTCCCTCGGAATTACCAAAGAGGATATAGGGAAGAAGATCTCCGTTGAGGAATATAACCAGGTATGCCGGGTCGATGTGATGAAATACATCGATATGTGGAAGGAGCTGACCCGTATAATGGGATACTGGGTCAATATGGATGACCCATATATTACCTATGATAACAGATATATAGAGACCCTGTGGTGGCTTCTCAAAGAGCTGTACAAAAAGGAATTCCTCTATAAGGGATATACTATCCAGCCATACTCCCCTGCTGCCGGTACCGGTCTGAGCTCCCACGAGCTGAACCTTCCGGGCTGCTACAAGGATGTGAAGGATACAACATGCGTTGCCCTGTTCAGGGTAAAAAGGGATGAGCTCTCGGAATTCCTCTATAAGGATATTGATACCGGGGATGTTCACATAATGGCATGGACAACCACTCCATGGACATTGCCATCAAATACCGCCCTGGCAGTTGGAGCAAGAATAGACTATGTAAAGATCAGAAGTTTTAATCCCTATACGGGTGATCCGATCACTGTGATAATGGCAGAAGCCCTTCAGAACAGTATGTTCCCCGAAGCGAATGCTGAGCTGAAAATAGAGGATTACAATACCGGCGATAAGAAGATCCCGTTCGAAGTGATCAGCAGGTTCAGGGGAAAAACCCTTAAAGGCATCAACTACGAGCAGCTTATAAACTGGGTAGATCCCGGGGAGGGAGCATTCAGGGTACTGACCGGCGATTTCGTTACTACAGAAGACGGAACGGGGATCGTACATATAGCTCCAACATTCGGTGCCGACGACCAGAAGGTGGCAAAGGATAACGGTGTGCCTCCCCTGATGGTAAGCCTGAAGGATGGTTTTCTGAGTCCCCTAGTCGACAAGAAGGGACGAATGGTACCGATCGGAGATATGGACCCGGAGTTTGTCAATTCAATGGTGAACAAAAAAAACTATTCGGCTTATGCAGGCAGGTGGGTGAAGAACGAGTACAGTGACAACCTTACCGATGATGACGATACGCTTGATGTCGATATTGCCGTGATGCTTAAACAGGAGGGTAAAGCATTCAGGATCGAGAAGCAGGTGCATACCTATCCTCATTGCTGGAGGACCGACAAACCGGTACTATACTATCCTCTGGATTCATGGTTTATCCGCTCCACGGCCTTCCGTAACAGGATGATCGAGCTTAACAACACCATCAACTGGAAGCCGGCATCAACAGGCTCGGGAAGGTTTGGCAAGTGGCTCGAGAACCTTGTCGACTGGAACCTGTCGAGGTCAAGATACTGGGGTACTCCTCTGCCCATATGGATTACCGGGGATAAGAGCGAAGAGAAATGCATTGGCTCGTTGGCCGAACTGAAGGCAGAAATAGAGAAGTCGGTGGATGCCGGACTGATGAAGGAGAATCCCCTTGCAGGTTTCGTCGAGGGCGATAACAGTGATGAAAACTATGCCCTGTTCGACCTGCACCGTCCCTTCGTGGATAATGTGATACTGGTGAGTGACAGCGGTCAGCCGATGAGGCGTGAGCCCGACCTGATAGATGTGTGGTTCGACTCAGGGGCTATGCCCTACGCGCAGGTTCATTACCCCTTCGAAAACAAAGAGGGATTTGATAAATTCTTCCCATCCGATTTCATTGCCGAAGGAGTGGAGCAGACACGCGGATGGTTCTTTACACTGCATGCCATAGCCACCATGATATCCGACTCAGTATCATTCAGGAATATAATTTCCAACGGTCTGGTACTCGACAAGAATGGCAACAAGATGTCAAAACGCCTCGGCAATGCTGTTGACCCGTTTGAGACAATAGAGGAATTCGGGTCAGACCCTCTGCGATGGTACATGGTTACCAATGCACAGCCATGGGATAACGTCAAGTTTGATATTTCGGGTGTTGATGAGGTGAGAAGGAAATTTTTCGGTACATTATATAATACATATTCATTCTTCGCCCTGTATGCAAATATCGACGGCTTCAGTTATGCCAAACCTGAAGTGCCGATGGAAAAGAGGCCTGAGATAGACAGGTGGATAATCTCGCTGCTCAACTCACTGGTGAAAGAGGTAACTGACTGTTACGAAGATTATGATATAACCAAAGCCACCCGTGCAATCCAGTATTTTGTGATCGAAGATCTGAGTAACTGGTATGTGCGGCTGAACCGTAAGCGCTTCTGGGGTGGTGAGTTTGATGAGGACAAGCTGGCTGCGTACCAGACATTGTATATGTGCCTTGAGACCGTAAGCAAGCTGGCAGCGCCGGTGGCACCATTCTTTATGGACAGGCTGTTCATCGACCTGAACCAAGTTACCGGGAGGCATCAGGAGGAGTCGGTTCACCTTACCCTCTTCCCTGAGTGGAATGAAGAATATGTCGATAACAAGCTTGAGAAGAGGATGGATATCGCAATGAAGGTATCATCTATGATACTGGGACTGAGGAGGAAGGTGAACATCAAGGTTCGCCAGCCATTGGCCAGGATAATGGTGCCTGTGTTGAACAAGTCATTCAAGTCGAGGTTCGAAGCGGTGAAAAACCTGGTTTTGTCTGAGGTTAATGTGAAAGAGGTGGAATATATCGATGATACAACAGGGATACTGGTCAAAACGATAAAACCGAACTTCAAAACACTTGGCCCGAGATATGGTAAGATGATGAAGCAGCTATCGGCAGCTATAAGAGGGATGAGCCAGGAGGATATTGGCTCGTTCGAGGCAAGTGGTGTGAAGGATATCGATATTGATGGAGAAATAGTCAATCTTACACTCGGGGATGTGGAGATCATATCCGAAGATATCCCCGGGTGGCTGGTTGCCAATGAAGGTCAGCTTACAGTGGCTCTTGATGTGACCATTACGGATGAGCTGCGTCATGAAGGGATTGCACGCGAGTTCATCAACAGGATACAGAACCTCAGGAAAGAGAGCGGATTTGATGTTACCGATAAGATCAGTGTGACAATAGAGAACCTCGAGGAGATCAGTGAGGCAGTCAGGAAGTACAGCAACTATATTGCATCACAAACACTTGCCAGTCATATTGAGCTATCATCGATAGATGAGACGAAGGAGGTGAACCGGGTAGAGATAGATGAATTGACTGTCAGGATACGTATAAGCAGGATGTAACTATTGAAGGCAAAAGACGAAAGGGTTGCAGGTTGCAGGTTGCAAGTCGCAAGTTTCAGGTTCGGAGAATACCATAGTCATCTGATTGAATTCCGGAAGGATTGTATAGGGATCGTTTCAAGTTGCAGTTACAGGCTATTTGTGCGTTAAATGAGAAAGTTGCTTTTTAAAATGTGCCCAATAACCCATAAGCAGAGCTTAGCACATAGTTAGGGTAAAACCGAGCAAAAAAGAGGTTAATAATTAGCATGGAACAAATAAAATATTATCTTTGATACAGAACAAAAATCAGAGGAGTCATGGCTGAGAAGACACGATATACGGATGTGGAGCTTGAGGAGTTCAAACAGATCATACTCACTAAGCTGGAAAAGGCCAGGGAGGATTACGAGATCCTGAAAAGCAGTATCACGCACGAGGAGAGCAATGATACCATGGACACATCACCTACCTTCAAGGTGCTGGAAGAGGGTGCCACGACATTATCAAAGGAGGAGGCCGGCAGGCTTGCACAGCGACAACTGAAGTTCATTCAGCACCTGCAGGCAGCATTGGTAAGGATTGAGAACAAGACTTACGGTTTGTGTCGCGATACAGGGAAACTTATACCGAAGGAGCGTTTGAGAGCAGTACCTCATGCTACGTTGTGCATTGATTCAAAGAAAGCCCAAAAATAAAAGTACGAATAAACACGAATTATAACGAATAGATGAAGGAGCTGACTGAAAAGTCGGCCCTTTCTATTAGCAGGAGATAATAAGAAACCGTGCATCCCAGCCTTCGGCAGGCAGGTTGTACCGTTTTTATTTATCTTTGTTTATTGTTAATTATCAAAAGAAAGAATTATGTTCTCAGGTATTGTCGAAGAGGCTGCTCCGGTAGTAAAGCTGGAAAAGGAAAAAGAAAATCTGCATATAACAATGAGGTGCTCCTTCACCAGTGAGCTGAAGGTGGATCAGAGTATCTCTCATAATGGCGTATGCCTTACAGTAGTGAAGGTAGAAGATGACACCTATACCGTGACAGCTATAAAGGAGACCCTTGTAAAATCGAACCTTGGTGACCTGAAGGCGGGCAGTAAGGTAAACCTGGAAAGAAGCACCCGGCTCGATGCACGGATGGATGGTCATATAGTACAGGGACATGTCGACCAGACAGCTGTATGCACCAAAGTGGAAGAGGCCGGGGGGAGCTGGTACTATACCTTTGAATATGAGCCTCTCCGGGAAGATTATATTACAGTAGAGAAGGGCTCGGTTTCGGTGAATGGCGTTAGCCTGACAGTTGTGAACTCAAAGGACAGATCGTTCCAGGTAGCGATAATACCCTTTACCCGGGAGGTAACCAATTTTCACCAGATAGTACCGGGAACAGTGGTGAATCTGGAGTTTGATGTGATCGGTAAGTATGTGGCGAGGTACCTCCGTAATATGGAATTGAGGAAAGCATGAAGTGTTGCCGGGTACCTTTAAGAAAAATATTTTGAAAAAGAAGAAGCTTTCCATAAGCAGTGTTGCCTGGCTCATAGCGGCAGGAAGCGGGATAATAATCCTCGCTGTATCGCTATATCTTTATTTTGACTCATCGGGGGCAAGTATTTATCTCCTGGCCGGATTACCAGCCGGATCAGTCATAATAATCTATTTTATTACCGGGTTTATTCTCAACCGTTTCCTGAAGGATCAGATGAGCCCTGTCTTTGAACCTGTAAATGATATTGTCCACAGTAAAAGCCACATTCCGGACAACAGCGATAAGGATATTATATCAGAGGTTGAGGAGGAGGTGCACGACTGGGCTGAAGAAAGGAAAAAAGAGGTGGAAAAACTCAAGGACCTTGAGAATTACCGCAAGGAATTCCTGGGCAATGTGTATCATGAGCTGAAAACCCCGATCTTCAATATGCAGGGTTATATCCTTACCCTGCTTGAAGGGGGTATTCACGATAAGTCGATCAAAAGGCTTTACCTTGAGCGAGCCGAGAAAAACATTAACAGGATGATATCCATTGTGGAAGACCTTGAGACAATTTCAAGGCTGGAGTCGGGTGCAATGAACCTGAATATAGATAAGTTTGACATCAGGAAAACAGTAGAAGAGGTGTTTGAAGCGAATGAGATCAGGGCCTTGGAGCAGAAGATAAGGCTTGAGATGGAGCCTGCAGAAGGGGAACAACTTATCGTAAAGGGCGACAGGAAAAGGATATATCAGGTACTTAATAACCTGGTGATAAATTCTATCAACTACGGGATAAGAAACGGTAAAACAACAGTCTCCCTTTCAGTCAAAGGGGAAAAAATAGTTATCGAAATAAAGGATACCGGGATAGGAATAGGCAAGAGTGATGCAAAGCGTATATTTGAAAGATTCTACAGGGTCGATAAAAGCCGGTCGAGAGATTCCGGCGGTACAGGCCTGGGATTATCGATTGTTAAACATATTGTTGAAGCACATAAACAGAAAGTTAAGCTTACCTCCATACCGGGGGAGGGTTCAACATTTTCATTTGCCCTGGACAGGGGTTAGATTATTTTCTTTTGCTCTTTTTCTCAACAGGCAAATCAGCCTCCTTCCATCCTTTCATTCCTGAATCCAGGACATACAGGTTTACAAAACCCAGCTCCTTAAGATGCTCAGCAGCAGCACTGCTCCGGGTTTTAGCAGTACAATAAAGATATAAAGGAGTCTCGTGGTCAAGGGTGTCGGCCATCTGATCAAGGTCTTTCCTGTTGCTTACATTCAGGGCTCCACCAATCCTTCCACTTTTGTATTCTGCTTTCGACCTGGCATCAATTATGAAAGCATAAACCTCAGAGTAAAACCGATAGTTAAATTCATCGACAGACAAATAGGTTATTTTTCGCTCCCGGATTATCTCCTGCTGTGCCTCAACTGGCTGGAAAGAGAGAAGTGAAATAGCCTGCAGGGTGAGAAATACAATTATCATCATCTTTCAGATTTGTTATTAATATCCTCAAATTTACTAAACCCTTTCCAAAATTTGAGCATTTATCCTATCAGGATCATTAGTATTTTCCTTGTTTTATATTATTTTCTTTTTACCTCTCAAGAACTGGCATTGATCACCTGTTGATATGCATTTAACAAATAATTGAAGCTATTGATCAAAGTGCTATACCATATTAGTAATGAAGTTCTTATATTTGTTTACAGTCAATGTCGAAATGAGCCCTCTTGTATGAAAAAACTTGAATTACTGCGTTTGCAGAAGAGGATTATCGTTCTCGCAAAAATTCGAAATACCGGATCTGTATCTGTACTGGCTTCAAAGCTGAGTGTCAGCGACAGGACCCTGAAGCGTATTATAAAGCAGGTGCGTGACTCAGGGATCCCCATCTATTTTGACCGGAGAAAAGAATCGTACCGGATTGATGAGTTTTGAGCGGTGAGTGGTGAGCGTTCGAAGGGTTTCAATCAGTACCCAGGACCAAGTACCCAGTACCAAGTACCCAGAACCGTGCTGATTGATGATATTTGGATTCTACGTGATGAATTAACAAATTACCGGGAATTTACTATTTTTGTCGCAGAAAAAGGGGCATTAGCTCAGTTGGTTTAGAGCACTTGCTTGACAGGCAAGGGGTCACTGGTTCGAATCCAGTATGTCCCACAGAGAATGCAGAATATCGAATAGCGATTTCCTTCGGTGAGCTCACATCCATCCCTGTGCAATGCGCCCTATGTCTCGCGCCAAATAAAAGATGATATTTATGATGGGTCTTAATGCCTATTTTTGATGTGTATTTGATCCCCGTTAAATTGGGCACTTAAGCTACCGATTTGTAACCCTTTCCATGCTTAATTTTGAAGTTGCAACCAAAGGTAGAATTATGCTTGACCTTATTATCGATTCGCGCAAGCCAAAGAGGATTATTACCTCAACTGCCAATATTGAAGAGACAACCGGTGACAAGCCAATTGTCAGCCTGCTGAAAACCATGTCATGGAGGCTTGTGGGCACACTCGACACCATGGTTATCAGCTATGTTATAACCGGTCAGGTCAGAAGCGCCATATCGATCGGAGGGATAGAGGTTTTTTCAAAAATGATCCTCTACTACTTCCATGAAAGATTGTGGGAAAAGATGAAAAGATCAAAGCCCCGTAAATAATCACGGCATTATCCCGGAAGATGACAATTCAGGAGATCTCACACCTACTCATGGGGAAGAGTATAGCTGAAAGGCTGACCAGGCTGGCTGAAATTTTCCCGGACAAACTTATTTTCACCACAAGCTTTGGGGTCGAAGATCAGGTGATCACTGATATAATTTTCAGGAATGATATCCCGGTAAAAGTGGTGACACTTGATACCGGCCGTCTTTTTGAATCGACATACAAGGTTTTTTCCAACACCCTCAAGGTATATAAGAAACCAATCCGGGTTTACTCCCCTGATCGTCATAATATTGAAGATCTGCTATCACGTAAGGGGCCACACAGCTTCTACAACTCAGTTGAGGAGAGGAAGGAGTGCTGTAACCTCAGAAAGGTCAAACCTCTTGAAAGGGCACTGGTGGGAATGGAATGCTGGATCACAGGGATCAGGGCCGGTCAGTCGGGCGGACGAACCGGCATACAGAATCCTGAGCTTGACGGCAAGAGAGGGATTATCAAGTATCATCCCCTGTTTGACTGGACGCTAAAGCAGGTCGAGGATTGGCTTGAGGAGAACCATGTTCCATACAACGAATTGCACCATGAAGGCTTTATCAGTATAGGTTGTGAACCATGTACCAGGGCCGTTAAGGAGGGTGAGGACTTCAGATCGGGCCGTTGGTGGTGGGAAGATCAATCGGGTAAAGAATGTGGTTTGCACAGTAAATAGGATCACAAGACAGAACAATTTAGCAGCTATGACATCCAATATCGAGATCAACAGTGAACACATAAAGGAGCTTGAGAACGAAGCGATCTTCGTAATGCGCGAAGTAGCTGCCCAGTTTGAAAAACCGGTACTCCTGTTCTCAGGAGGCAAAGATTCGATTGTTCTTGTTCATCTTGCCAAAAAAGCTTTCTGGCCCGCGAAAATGCCTTTTCGCCTGCTGCATATTGATACCGGACACAACTTCCAGGAAACACTGAATTTCCGCGATGACCTGACAAATGAACTTGGAGTGGAGTTGCTGATCCACTACGTTCAGGATTCCATCAACAAGGGCAGAGTGGTTGAGGAGAAAGGTGTTAATGCCAGCCGGAATATACTGCAGACTGTTACACTGCTTGACGCCATTGAGGAAATAAAGGCTGATGTTGCCATAGGCGGAGGCCGGCGTGATGAGGAGAAAGCACGAGCCAAAGAGAGATTTTTCTCACACAGGGACGAGTTCGGACAGTGGGACCCGAAGAACCAGAGGCCTGAATTATGGAACATATTTAATGGAAGAAAGAACATTGGGGAACATTTCAGGGTATTTCCCATCAGTAACTGGACCGAACTGGATGTGTGGCAATATATCAAATACGAAAATATCAGGTTACCCAGTCTCTATTACACCCACAAGAGAAAAGTATTCAACAGGAGCGGAGTATGGCTGGCATGGGCTCCGTTCATGCAGATGAAATCCGATGAGCAGGTGGTGGATGAAGATGTAAGATGCCGTACAATAGGTGATATTACCTGCACCGGTGTAACTCTGTCGAAGGCAAACAGCCTGGATGAGATAATTTCCGAGATTGCTGCCACACGATCGACCGAGCGTGGAAGCAGATATGACGATAAAAGATCTGAAGCCGCGATGGAGGAGAGGAAGAGAGAGGGGTACTTCTAATAGCAGGGAACGATTTTGAATATCGATTTTTGAACTGTTTTCGGACAAATCAACCCTGCCTGCGGCAGGCAGGAAATCAACAGTAGAAATGAAGATAAATGGCAATGGTAAGAACAAGAGCCTGCTCAGGTTTACAACAGCAGGCAGTGTGGATGATGGGAAGAGTACCCTGATAGGAAGGCTTCTGTACGACAGCAAGTCGATATTCGAGGACCAGATGGAGCATATTATTGAATCAGGGAAAAGGAGGGGCAGGAATGAGCCGGATCTTTCACTGCTAACCGACGGGCTTAAAGCTGAAAGGGAACAGGGCATCACCATCGATGTTGCCTACAGGTATTTTGCCACACCAAAAAGGAAATTCATAATAGCCGATACACCCGGTCATATCCAGTATACAAGGAATATGGTTACCGGAGCTTCGACCGCCGATCTGGCAATCATACTTATCGATGCCCGGAACGGTGTACTTGAACAAACAGTGAGGCATACCTATATTGCCCGGCTGCTTGATATCCGCCATATAATATTCTGCATCAATAAAATGGACCTGGTTGATTTCAGCCGGGAGGTATATGGCAACGTGCAAACCGACCTTCTGAAACTTGTCAGGAAACTTGAAGTTCCGGATTCTTACTTCCTTCCAATAAGTGCAAAACTGGGCGATAACGTGGTTGATAAATCGTCCAACATGCAGTGGTACAGCGGTAAATCGCTGATAGAGCTGCTCGAAACGGTGGAGATAGTAAAGGATAAAGATCTTGAAAACCAGCGTTTCCCGGTTCAGTATATCATCAGGCCCCAGTCGGATCGCTACCACGATTACCGCGGGTATGCCGGCAGGGTGGCTGGAGGCGTTTTCAGGACAGGTGACGCGGTTACCGTGTTGCCCTCGAACCTTAAGTCGCGTATTAAAAGCATCGACACCTTAAACAATAGCATTTCCGAGACCAGGGTTGGTGAATCGGTAACTATTACCCTCGAAGATGATATTGACATCAGCCGTGGAAATATGATAGTAGGATCGGACAATATTCCCCATTCTTCACGGGATATAGAAGCCGTTGTTTGCTGGTTTAATGAGCGTCCGCTGCAGGTAAGAGGCAGGTTTATCCTGAGACATACCAGCGTCGAACTGAAATGTATCGTAAAATCGATCGACTATAAGCTGAACATTAATACCCTTGAAGAGGATACAGAGGATAAGGATATCAAGATGAACGATGTTGCAAGGATCTCCATCAAAACCATGCAACCTCTTTTCTTTGATGAATACAGGGTAAACAATAATACCGGCAGCCTAATCCTTATTGACGAGGCAACCAATGAAACCGTTGCCGCCGGTATGATCGCAGTGAAGCTGGACCCTCCCGCTCAGGTATGATCCTGTAGATCCATCCGGTCTTTATGCAGCAGCCATAACAGGCATAACACAAATTCTCAGGGTTGGCGGCATACAGGCTATAGGTTCAATGTCGTTCGGAACGGGGTCAGTTCCGGCTGTTGATAAAGTATCCGGTCCCGGGCACCAATATGTTACCGCGCCAAACAGGTAGCAGCCAAAGAGGTAAAGGATGAGATCGGTAAACAGATCCTGCTGTAGAGGGATCGGAGGAGCCGGGGCCTGTAATAATGGAGCTGGCTAATGCAGAGGGACTCGACGGGCATGCAAATGCCGCAAGACAGAGGATGGGCTGATCAATGACCTTGTTTTGAGGGGTAGCCATGCTTACTACAGCGCCGTCGATACCCTGGCTCTCAAGGGCCCATATCCTTGTATCGGTCACAGGTGCTATCTGTGTATTCATGCTGCCTGAGGCAAGTAATTTACCGTCGGGGGAGAAGTCAAGCGACAGAACAGACCTGTCGTGGCCTACCCATGCTTTAAAGGGTTCACATGAAGGGATACTCCATATCCTTATGTAGTTATCATCCCCACCTGATGCCAGGAACCTTCCCGATGGGTGAAAGTCAAGTCCCCGGGTACCGCCTTTATGGGCCTCCCACGACCTGATAACTGTGCCTTCGGCAACATCGATAAGAAATATTTTACCATCTCCCTTGCTCACGGCGAGGTAACCACCACACCTGTGGAGAGCACATAAACCAGTGTCCTGTTATCGGGACCTATTGCCACATCATAGATATTCAATGATCTTACCCTTCCGGTAACCGACCTTGCTGCAAGATCAAATATCTCCATCCTGCCGGCCTTTACCATTGCCAGATAGCGCCCGTCGCCACTGATGCATGCATCGAGGATGAGGTCGGTAGCAAACTCCATACCCTTTTCGGCCGAGCTATAGATAAGGGAGCCATCGTTTGAATTGAAAATCTTAAGGAATCCGCCCGAAAGCAGCCAATTATTATCGGGCGTGAATAATACTATCCTTACCGGTTGCCTGCCGGGCTCGGTCTGTCTCTGAAAAGGATTGAGGCCGGGATCAGGACCCAGATGGAGCCGGTGAGTGTGATACAGTTGACGGGGTCGTTCAGGTTCTGACAAAAACCAAGGCTCCAACTATATTATTGACGGGACTTTCTGGCGAAGAGTCTTTTTCAGTCTTGTTGATATCTGTCGCTCCCCCTGAATACAAAGTCTTAGCCTCCATGGCTGATCTTGCTCAGCATGTCATAATCCAGGATCTCTATTCCCTTTCCGGTAGTCCTGATAATCTTTCTCTCACTGAATTCTGAAAGTATCCTGACGGCACTCTCCATTGGCATCCCTGCCAGGTCAGCAAGATCTTTTCTTGTGAGGTACTTATATATACTGTCTTTCCCAAATTCCTCCCTGTCCAGGTAAAGAATAGAATCAGCCATTCGGCCATGAAGTTTCTTAAATCCAATTGTCTTCAGTTTTTGAAATACTTTACCATAGCTTGCACAGTACCATTTTGTAAGTTCAAGTGCAAAGTTCCCATTCGCGACAAGAAGTTCAACCACAGAATCCCTGTCAATTGAACAAACAAACGTATCGGTAAGGGCAGTAGCTGAATAGAAATAGGTGGCATCACCGCAAATAGCCGACACCCCAAGAAAGTCTCCCGCTTTTTGGATCTTTACTACAATGTTCTTTTTATCTGGCCCTTCAACAAATACCTTTACATATCCATCGAGAATATATTTGATGCATGAGGAAAAACCACCCTCCTTACAAAGGGTTTCTCCCTTCAGGTATTTTACCTGAGCAGTATGCATATTTCTGATGTCAATCTCTTCAGCCACTAATTCCATGAAGCAGTTAGATACATATCTGCACTCATGACAATTGAAAGATCCTGATTGTGTGTTCATTTTGCACGTTAATACTTAGGAAAGAACTTGACTAACCAATTTATGAAGTTAGAGTAAATTTTCAAATTATTCCATGAGAAATCTCATGGACAGACGAATAAAAAACGGGCTGTAAATAATAATAACTCGAAGAGAACACATAGATCATTACCTGGAAAACAATTGCCGGAACAATTTGAAAAACATTTAATAACTTTAATCCCGGAAAAAAGAAGGATAGAAAAGATATTTAGCAAAGGAAATAAATAAAAGAAAACAGTTGTTAACCAGTATAAAAAATAGTTAAATCTGTCAACCTTATTCAGGGATATACACCATGTACCGTGTGCCGAATAGCGTTCGCCGTTAGATATTATACAAAAAAACCCGATAAATGAAAATTCCTCCATCGATCTTCAATAATGTGATAGGGCCGGTAATGAGGGGGCCAAGCAGCTCTCATACAGCTGCTTCAGTCCGGATCGGACGACTATTATTAAGGCTTCTTGGAGAAGAGCCGGAGAGTGTCAAATTCTATTTTGATCCTAATGGATCAGTTGCTGCAACCTACAGGGGACAGGGCTCGGCTATGGGCCTGGCGGGCGGATTGCTGGGAATGGAGATCTCCGATCCTGACCTGGTAAAGGCAGAGGATATCTGTCGTACAAAAGGTATTGATATAAGCTATATTGTTGAGCCGTACGGAGCCATTCATCCCAATACCTACAGGTGCGATGTAACAGGTATTTCAGGCAAAAACCTTAAGGTAACGGCACTCTCGACCGGTGGTGGAATTGTGAAAGTTCTTGAAATCGATGGCAAAAGTATTGATGATGACCTTGACTATATTAATGAGCTGATGCCTGTTAAGCTGAAGCGGGATGTGAAACTACCATTCAATGATATTGATGAATTAACCGCTATCCTGTCTGAAAAAGGGGGAAAGCTTTCAGATTACGCATTAGAATATGAGTCGGCGCTGGGCAATATCAGCAGTGAGGAAGTAATGTCGCTCGGCATCTCCCATGCTACGATAATGAGAAATGCCATTGAGAACGGACTCAGTGGTACAGTTTATGATGACCGTATCCTGCATTATCAGTCGCATCTTATCTCAAAAGCCTCAGAAAAGAGAAAGATCATCCCTGCCGGAATAATAAATAATATTATTGCTTCCGTCTCCGCTATTATGGAGACAAAAAGCTCCATGGGTGTCATTGTTGCTGCTCCTACCGCAGGTTCGTGCGGTACTGTCGCAGGTGTTGTTATGCCGGTATCAGACCTGAGTGGCAACAGTGAAAAGGAAACAGCAAGGGCCATTCTTGCTGCCGGTCTGTTCGGCCTCTTTATTGCACAGGATGCGGGTTTTGCTGCTGAAGAGGGTGGTTGCCAGTATGAATGCGGCGCTGCCTCGGGAATGGCAGCAGCAGCGCTTGTGGAATTATCTGGTGGTGATGCAATTACCGCAATAAATGCCGGTTCGATGGCCCTGCAAAATATGCTTGGCCTGATATGCGATCCGGTTGCTGACAGGGTTGAAATACCGTGCCTGGGTAAGAACATTATGGCATCACTTAATGCCCTTGCCGCAGCCAATATGGTTATGGCAGGTTACGACCATGTTATTCCGGCCCGCGAAGTGATCAGGGTGATGAAGGATGTTGGCGAATCGATGGACCACAGGTATCGGTGTACATGTAAGGGAGGATTGTCGGTAACGCCTACGGCTCAAAAAATCTACAGAAGAATTTAAAAGTAAAGACCCATGGGAAGGGAGGAGTGGGAGAAGGGGATTTTTCGCTTCGCTCAGGATGACATAATTTAAAGGATATAATGAATAATAAGTACATATATTAAACTATATTATAATATTATAGTTTATTGGACTATACAGGGAAAGGGATATCTTTTTACCGATGCAGGGTGCGCGATTCAGAAACTGACCTTAAACACCCATACATAGTCCGGGGGGTGTTCTTCTTTCAATTTTCCACCTGTTTCAATCCTGAATCCCTCACCATGGTTACTCCATTTGAGTCCTCCCCTTGACCCCAGCATCTCCACCTTCGATGATCCGGGAAGATTAATCCCTGATATACCTATCTCCGCCGGCATCTCTTCCTCCTGATCTGCCATATAGTAGAGATAAAAAGTATCCTCCCCTTTCGCGGTAATGCATACCTTCCCCTCCTTAAAAGGCGCCATAGCCCGTGTGCCATAGATCGCTTCTGAGTTTACATCCATCCATTGTCCGATCTCGTTAAGAAGGTCATAGGCCTCATCGTGCCACTGACCCTCTGGCCCGGGGGCAATATTAAGCAGCAGGTTTCCTCCCTTGGCAACAATATCTACCAGCATCTGCACAGCCTGTCTGCCACTCATATATTTTGCATCCGGATTCCATGACCATCCCCCTCCTGCTATTATGCATGATTCCCATGGATATGGAAGAGCCTTTTCAGGGACCCTGTTCTCAGGGGTCATATAGTTTTGATTTTTACCCCGGACAGCACGGTCGACAACGATCAGCCCCGGCTGCGCCGCTCTGGCTTTCTGTACCAGTTCGTCCATCCTGATATCCTGGTTTTGGATTCTCGCCGGTTTATCCGGGTTCATATTTGCATAATACTCTTTGATCTCGTCATCGGTATACTTCCTTACCCATCCCCCGTCAAGCCACAGGATATCTATTTTCCCGTATTCTGTCATTAGTTCCATAATCTGGTTATGTGTGAACTGTACAAAGTTTTCCCACCTTTCGGGATATCGGTTGACACTATAGTTCACATGCCGGTCGGGAGTGGCAAAATTTGGCCACCAGTAGTATTCGCTGTGCCAGTCGGGTTTCGAAAAATATGCTCCGGCCCATAGTCCCTCACTCCTGAAAGCATCGAAGATCTCTTTTGTAATATTTGCCCCCGGGCTGGTGTGGAACGGAGTTTTGAGGTCTGTTATCCTGTAATCGGTGAATTTTGTATCAAACATACTGAACCCATCATGGTGTTTTGTAGTAAAAACCACATATTTCATTCCTGCTCTTCCGGCCGCCTTAGCCCATCGTTCAGGGTCGAAATCAACAGGGTTGAAGGTAGTCTGCAGATCTTCATACTCTTTCCTGTATTCTGTATAGTTTTCACTTCTGCGCCGGCACCACCCTTCATCCTCAGAGCAAATCGACCATGATTCCACTATACCCCACTGACTGTATGGCCCCCAGTGCATAAGAAGGCCAAACTTCAGATCCTGCCACCGTTCAAGTTTTTCGAGAACCAGCGAATCTGTTTCAGGGACGTAGGGAGATAGGTCGTGATTTTGGGGAAGAAGAATTGAAGTTGTAAGTGTTAACAGGGTTAGCAAGAGTAGTTTCTTCATAATTATGTAATTCATATAACATTAGTTTCTATCCGCATTCGTGTTTAAGACACAGATTTGCATAAGGAGAAAAATTGTTGAATATTTAATCTGTATCCAATTCCCCATCAAGGATAAGACACAGAACCGTCATGTGCTCATCGAGAACTTCCCCTGGCAGGTCGATAAAGATCAGGCCGGAATGGTTGCTCCAGTATGGCTTAAGGTATTCCCTGTATTCTAGCCTGGTCCCATCGCCGACAACGTAGATACGATTAATCTTATTCTTTACCCCTTCAACCATTACCTGGTTGTCGGCAGGTCGTCCGGGTACAAACAGATATAATTTTGTGCTGTCGGCCGACAGAGTTGAAGGCCCGTGGTAATATCCTGCCGGGAGTCCCGCGTTTGTCCCGTAAATTGCCTCATTATGCTTTGAGGTCCAGTGCCCCAGTTCCCTGAGGATCTCTTTCTGCTCAGGAGGTATTGTCCCGTCGGCCATCGGTCCTATATCCAGAAGCAGGTTGCCTCCCATTGAGACAGACTCGGCAAAGATCCTGATTATCTGGCCGGGTGTTTTATAATTTCTGTCGTTGTGCTGAAATCCCCATGAGTCGTTCATGGTCATGCACAGTTCCCAGTATTTACTTTCAGGAGCGGTAACCGGCAGTCCCTGCTCAGGCGTGGCATAATCACCATAGCCCTGCAGTCTGCTGTTTATTATGGCTGCCGGGTTTGCTGACAGGATCATCTCCCTGATCTCTTCAGCCCTCCACCATTCGGCATTTTGCTCCCAGTCGCCATCGAACCAGTAAAGATCGGGGTTGAAGTTATTGATAAGTTCCGAGATTTGTCCATGATTGAACCTTGTGAATTTCTCCTGCCTCTTTTCATCCCTATTATATCTCTTTTTTTCCTTTGTAAAGTTCGGATAGTCAGGATGCGACCAGTCGAGTAATGAATAATATAATCCCACTTTCAGATCTGCTTTCCTGAGCTCCCGCACGAAAGGTTTTACAAGGTCTTTCCCGGCAGCTGCTTTATCGACTGCGTTCAGGTCGCTCATCCTTGTATCCCAGAGTGCCACACCATCATGATGTTTTGAGGTAAGTACAGCATACCGGGCTCCGCTTTCTTTGATCAGGGATGCCCATTCTGCAGGAAAGTATTTATCGGCTGTAAACCCGTCGAGCTGTTTCATATAATCCTCATATGAGATGTACCCGTTATAGAACGACCATGATTCGTCTATACCATTCACCGCATATATCCCCCAGTGAATAAAGATCCCGAGTTTGGCATCCCCGAACCACTCCATTCTTGGATCATCCTGAGATCCCGGTTCCTGCGCCGGTATTATGCTGCTTCCGCAAGAAGATATTAGAATAATAATATACAGCAGTATCCTCATACCTGAATGATTAAATGTTCAACATGACTTCCAGGAGCTCTCTTTTACTAGGTAAAGTCGAAACCTGATATGAATGCAGGGCTTTCATAGAAAATATCTTTCTCCTCATCTGTAAAGTTGATGAAGTTGGCATATACCAGGCCCGGTTTTGCATTAAGCATCCTGTTTATTACTCCCATTTTTATGTCGCCCCGAAGCATATCATAGAGGTCGCTTCTGTCGTCGACCCATGTTAGTCCGGTATTGAATCCTTCAGTGGCACAGACAGAGCCCATAAGTGTTTCCAGTACTTTCTCCCTTCCCTTTTTGCAATAGATCATTCCCAGTGAAAGGAAGTTGAATTCACCCGGCTGGAAAAGCCTGCGGTAATATGGTATAAAGGGAAGAACATTCATAAAGACCCAGCCCCATACCCCTGGCATATTCACAATGGTGTATGAAGATGGGATGGCACTTATTCCTGCAATGATCTCATCACCTTCCTTCATGACATAGTATCTGTTGTCGTGGAATACGAACTCATCCGTATAGAATGAATAGTTATCATAATAATCCTTCAGAAGATCAGTCATTCGTCCTTTGTCCTTCTCTTCAATCGGGCTAACCCCCGGATCAGCTTTGGGACTAAAACGGCTGAATGCAACAGTAAGGAAAGTGCGTATATGTTCAAACCCAAACTGATGTATAAGGTTTTTAGATCTCTCGTTCTTACTCTCGATATAAGCATACATTACATGCTTGTCGTCCTTCTCGTATCCCGGAAAATCGAGCATCTGTGGTTTACTGAAGAATGTAAGGACTTTGCTTTTAAATGAATCGGTATCTCTTTTTCTGTGGCGACTTTTGTCCAGTCCACGAGCATCAAGGGCAGCCTGGAACCCTGGTAAAAAAGAGAGGTATCTGAGGTATGAACTATGGTACGCTTTATGTCCGGTCCAGATTCCCCTGTAGCATAAGCCAATTGTACCTGCAATCCTGGTACCCATATAAAGTGTTATAAATCTGATGTTGTTGTAGGCGGAAATTCTTCTGGCAATACCCCTCAGTGTATATCTCATGCCTCCTTTTATGCCCAGGATGGTGTTGTCCAGAAGGGATGTAATACTATCATTTGTGTCGCTTGTGAGTTTTGCTTTAAACCCTTTATATTCAATTATTACTTTCCCTTCCATTTTAATAAACGGTTAGTTATTCATTGTCAAGGCTGCCAAATACCTTCTGCAACAGGGGTGTTACCCTGGCACTGATATCCTTTCTTATTTTGAGCTCCTCTTCTGCCACTTTAAGGAACATGCCATCAAGTGCTTTATGGGTAAGGTAATCACCCAGCCTGGTCTCCACGGGGCTGAATCCTGCAAGCCTTCCTGCAAGTGACGTGGCAAATTTATTCCATTGTCCCGTTAGTGCATCCCATGAATCCTGTGTAGAGATATTTCCTACTATATCCTTCTCTACCGATGTCTGAATACGTGGGTTGTAAAGATTGAACAGATCATTGTAGGTCGTCCTGTGCAGGTATTGTGTTGCAGCATCATCCTCGCCTTTCAATATCCCGAATGCATCACCAATTGTCATTTGCCTGACACTGTTAACGAATATCGGAGCCACCTCCCGTGCGGCATCTTCAGCGGCCCTGTTTATCTTCAGGATCACATCCTGCACCAGCTTATCCCCCCCGGGAATTTTGGTGATATTATCCACAATGATCTGCGCCTCTTCAGGCAGCAGGATCCTGATCGCTTCATCTCCAAAATAACCATTCTCTGCAGCCAGCCGTTGTGCAGAATTCCTCGCACCGGTAATAAGGGCTTCTTTAAGTCCTTCAACAACTTCTCCTTCAGTAAGGGATGCGGCAGTTGTGACAGTATCAAGCACAGTCATCAATTCGGCACAGGAGCCAATCATGAGTGACACAATTATTGTGAATGAGATAATAGTCCTTTTCATTTCAAGTGTAGTTTAGTGACTCCTGCAAGTTATGAAAAATAAGGTGATATGATATTTTACCGATGGGTAATTGAGTAAAAAGGAGTGAAAGGTTATTGTTTTGAAAGTAACGTCTCAGCAAATGCGAGGTCTTCAGCGGTGGTTATCTTGATATTCTCACGGTTACCTTCTACAAGGTTTATTCTGATACCGGCAGCCTCCAGAACAGTAGCATCATCTGTGAATACAGGGGAGTATTCCTGTTCATAAGCTTTGAGGATCAAATCAGATTTGAATACCTGTGGTGTCTGTATAAGCTTTACATTGCTCCTGTCGAGCGAGCTGTTCTCCCCTTCGGCTGTATGAATCCTTACTGATTCAGGTGGCGTCATTACCGGTATGGCATTCCCTTTCTTTTCGGCTTCATTGAAACACCTCCTGATAGTATCAATATTAACCAGCGGCCTCACTGCATCATGAATTGCTACAAGTGAACCGGCCCTGATCCCGGCAAGTCCGTTCCTGACCGAATGAAACCGCTCTTTTCCGCCCTCAACGATATGATCAAATTTCCTGAAGTTGTATTTTTCAGAAAGTGTATTCCAGTAACCAATCCATTCCGTCGGCAATACAATAATTATCTCTATCCCCGGATCATACTTTACAAATCTTTGAACCGTATGTATCAGAACCGGCCTGCCGCAAACGACAACAAATTGTTTGGGTATTTCCCCTCCCATCCTCTTTCCGGCACCGCCGGCAACCACAACCAGGTATTTTTTCATAATAATCAGATGACGGGCTTAAGCGCCTACAGCATATACATTAACAGCAAGGCTGCTACTGAAATTATGTTCACCAGGGTAAAGAAATAGTAAAAGTTCTCACGTTGTTTTCTGAAATGACCCAACTTTCGGGCAAATATTCCGATCGTAGGGGCAAAAAGAACAACCAGGAAGGCAAAGAATTCAATATCCATAAATACCTCATCCATCCCACCTTTTACCAGGCTTGACAGGTAAATAATAATCAATAATACGAGCAGGTAGAACAAGTAACTTGCCTTCAGGAGAAGTGTGGAGACAGGATATTTCTTATGTACCCTGTGTGGTTTCAGATATGCATATGCAAGCGACATTACGATTACTATAAAGAAAGCCCCAAGGATATAATTCAGTACTTCAGGAAAATTTGTCATATGGATTGCGATGAGTTGTATAGAGTTACAATGTATTAATTTCTTTCTTAATTGTCTAATTATCCATCGGCTATTTAGCTGCCATACTCACCCCAGGCAAGGGCTGCAGCTCCCAGTACTGCAGCATTACATTCAGAGATACCCGAAGGCATGATCTTAACAGTATCTTTCATTGAAGAGTACATAAATTCATCAACATATTTTTTGAGCGGCTCAAACAGGAGATCGCCGGCATTGGCCAGTCCGCCAAACAAAAAGATTGCCTCAGGGCTTGAAAAAACAGCTGCATTAGCAATTGCCTGTGCAAGCATCTCGGCCGTATAATCGAAAGCCTCGAGGGCAATATGATCACCCTTAAGAGCCGCATCAGAGATCTGGCGGGAGGTTAGCTCTGCAGGATGGATCTTTCGAAGGGCCGACTCCTCTTTTGATTCACTTAATAACCACTGTACCGTCCTGACGATCCCGGTAGCCGAAACATATGTTTCAAGGCAGCCCTGTCGCCCACATCCGCAATCGCGTCCGCCCGGTACCATTATAACATGCCCATATTCACCTGCCAGTCCTGTATGGCCATACAACACTCTTCCGTCAATTACAATTCCACTTCCCAGTCCGGTGCCCAGAGTGAGTATTATGAAATCTTTCATCCCCTTTGCTGCACCAAACTTCATCTCACCAAGAGCTGCAGCATTTGCATCGTTTGTTAAAACTACCGGCAGATCCAGCTTCTTTTCAACAAGGGCTGCCAGAGGGACTCTTCCTTTCCATTGAAGATTGACGGCTGATTCTATGGACCCGTTATGGTAGTTTCCATTCGGTGCCCCGATCCCCACTGCTTTTATCTGGTACTCTGTGCTCTTTACCAGGTTCATTATTTCATATCCGAGCTCATCCACAAAGTCGTCAACAACAGGATAATCAGCAGTAGTGATAGTGGTTTGGGCAACAATCTCTCCCTGTTCGGTTACTGCTCCAACCAGTGTGTTTGTTCCTCCGATATCAACTCCTATCGCAACTTTTTTCATCAGTTAATAATTTATTTTCAAAGGTCTTATGCCTGCCTGCCGGTCCTCCTGACGCTTACGTTAAAGTTTCAGCGGAGGCGTGCGGTCATAGCCTCAGGCGACGGCTCGCGGACAGGGAACTCAAATATTTTGAATTACCCTCTTCCTGGTGTGCCGGAGGATGGTCTGACAGCTTTCCCTTTCTTCCTTAATCCTTCAAATTCCCAGTCCTCCTCAAGCTCCCAGTTAACTTTAACATCTATCTTTTCCGGATAGTATGTCACCGGTTCTGCCTGACGATGCTCATCAAAATCACCGGTAGTCCATTTGCCATTCCCATCCAGATCAAAGATAGCTTTGAGAAGATACTGCCCCTTATCCAGATAATCAAACCTGATCTTTGAATCACGGGGAAGAGTGATCTTCCTTTCTCTGACAACTTTCTCATCGGGTTTCAGGAGATGAATTATTAAGTTCCCGTTAAACCCGGAAAGATTAATCGTAAATGCACCATATTTATCTGAATTCGCTACCTTAAACCTAACAGCTGTCGAATCCATAGTATGACCATAGATATCAGAAAAAGCCTTTCTGTCAACAGACAACAGGTAGCTGTTGCCGGACACAAAATCGGCTTCAAGATAATATCTGTTATGAATAACTGAGTCGGCATATATATTCAAAGGCTGTTTGATCAATATGGTATCTTTAGATAAAAAGAGTTTTATTCCGGATGTGTCCGGAGAAACAACCGGTGTATCAAACTGGTAGTAAATAGTCTGCCCGGGTTTATGTTCCGCTCTCGCTGACAGGTTAGTTTTGAATGACAGTTTCTCCGCTTCAGGTTCTGATCTTCCCCTTGACGGACGGGGTGCAATAAATCTGAGAATTATGGTATCTGTTGTCAGTGATATTGAGCCTGTTGAGTCGGTTTTAGGGTAAGTTAGCAGTGAAATGATCCCTGGATTATTATATAGTGTTGAATCGGTCAGCCATATCCTGAAAGTATCCCTTTCGGGGTTAACCTGTGTCAGAAACTGCGCGTCAGGATATTCAGGAAATCCAATGTCAAATGAAGCTGAATCCACTGGCTTTGCAAAAGCGAACCTCAGCAAGTATGGAAAACTACGGTCGGATGAGGTCAGGTACTGGATCCTGTTACCCGCAGTAAAAAAAAATAACTCATATTCTGCTCCGGGTATACGTTCATATCTGGCCGAGTCGCTCCCGGAAAGCAAAGTATCCGGTTTTTCCGGGATGAAGTTATTGGATGCGGTAATAGTGATCGTGGAATCGATAAAGGCAAAAATCTCATTCGGAAGGTCATACATCTTATTATTGTTCATGTCGGTCAGGCCATAAATGCTATAGGTGCCACCTGAAATATTATCAATCCTGAAACTACCATCCTTTGCCGCCCTGGTAATATAATTTGGCATAGTTGTTCTCGGTATAGTGTCGTGATGATCAGAATAGAGCATGACAAACAGCTCATCCCCGGGATTAAGTGAGTAAGCATCATATATTTTCCCTGTTACCGATAGTGAGTCAAGGGTTGCGCCTGTAGAAAATACATATTGGAAATTTTCGAAAGCATTTCCTTCATTCAGATCCTTTATTGCATCCTGAAAATAGAATGAATAGGTAACATTTTCGTTCAATCCCTCATCAAATTCAACTAAAACCGATTTGCCCCTTGTATTAACACTGGGTTGTTCCTTTAACGGGGGTGAGATTTGTAGTTTCTGAAGCACATTATCAAGTAAAACATATTCATTAAATGTAACCTCGAAAGAATTCCCGCTGAAATTTACTGTCCCGTTGGGAGGATCGCTTTTTACTACAACCGGGGGGTCTTCATCGCGGGGTCCGCCCTGAGGTGCGCTTTGCCTGGCACATCGTACCGTAATAATTAAAATTAAAGCAAAGCACAAATTGATGTATCTCCGGGCTGTCATTAAGTGTTTACCTGTTAGTGATCTACAAACCTACATCAAATTTTTAAATTTTTCTTAATTTTGAACCTTATCATAAAAAGAGACATCATGACTTATGTAATAGTTCCCTGGGATGTTAATCCGGAAATCTTCAGCATCGGTAATTTTGCGATCAGGTGGTATGGATTGCTTTTCGCATCATCATTTTTATTCGGCTATCTGATCTTCCGAAAGATCTTCAAAAATGAAGGTATTAAGGAGGAGGTGCTCGACAGGCTTACCGTTTATATGGCAATCGGAACAATTATAGGTGCCCGTCTGGGTCATTGCCTGTTCTATGAGCCAGCCTATTACCTAAAAAATCCTGTGGAGATCCTTATGGTCTGGCAAGGCGGACTGGCAAGTCATGGTGCTGCAATCGGTATCCTCATTGCCCTCTGGCTATTTGTCAGAAAAGAAAAGAGGCCCTATATATGGATCCTTGACCGCATTGTGATCGTCGTTGCTCTGGCAGGATTCTTTATCCGCACAGGTAATCTCATGAATTCAGAGATCTACGGTGTTGAGACAACATTGCCATGGGGATTTGTATTCCTGAGGAACGGTGAAACTGCACCCAGGCATCCTACTCAGATATATGAGGCTCTTGCTTACCTTGCTGTTTTTATTCTTCTGTTAAAGCTGTACTGGAGAAGGAAGGGTGAAACGATCCCCGGATTGTTTTTCAGCCTGTTTCTAATTCTGGTATTCCTGTTCAGGTTTTTCGTTGAGTATGTTAAGGAGGACCAGGTTGCCTTTGAATCAGGGATGAAACTGAACATGGGTCAGTGGCTGAGTATCCCGTTTATACTGGCTGGCCTTATATTGTTATATTTCAGCCTCCGGAGTAATACGAAGAAGATGGCACCCGGATAACTATTTCCGCACAATACCATAAAACAGGATATCGATAATAGCATCCAATCTGTGTTCTATCGATCCTTTGCGCTTTTCCCAGAACAGGGGCCTTTCAAGGCCTTTGAGGGCTGTCTGAACTGCCAGAGCAGCAAGTCCGGTGTTCTCAAGGTTAAAATGTCCTGATTTTACCCCTAACCACAGCATATATCTGAGAAGAGCTATCTCCTGCTTATCATGTTTTTCGCGCTGCCTTTCAATAAAGTCAAAATAATCGAGGTCACGGTTGAATATTGCATTATAGTAATTGGATAGTTTTTCGAACGAGTTCATTCTTACCAGTACATATCTGCGTAGCCTAAGTTCAGGATTATCTGTGCTTTTTATCGCCATGGTAAGCTCATTTTTAAGGATTTGAGCCTCGTTATCAATAACAGCTTCGAAGATCTCTTCTTTACTTTTATAATAATAATATATGGAACTTTTGCCTTTTCTTAGAGCCAGTGCAATCTCCCCCATAGTGGTCTTCTTGAAGCCAAATTTGCTGAAGATCTCACTTGAGACCTTAACTATTTTTTCTCTAAATTTTTCCTTATCAACCATTTGAGTCATTGCATAAAATATCTGTCCAATATATATATATTCTTCATAAAATGAAATGCCTTATATCATTTTTAGAATTTTCCGGTCGATAATTCGAAAATTCATTGAGCCATTCGATAAATTTCTCTGAACACAGTATAACGCTGTGGTAAAATATTAAGATAATCACACTTTTTTTCTAATTTTAAGCATCGAATTGGTAAAAGAGTGAGTTAATGAGGATCGGGGATAAACATTACAGATCCATCTGGCTCGATGATGAGGATAAAAAATCTGTTATGGTCATCGACCAGTCCCGGCTGCCATTTAAATTTGAAATACTGAGGCTCCGGTCTGTTGAAGAGATCTTCAACGCCATAAAGAATATGAACCTCCGTGGGGCTCCGCTTATAGGAGCTGCAGGCTCGTTTGGCATGTACCTTGCCACCATGGAGATCACAAGGTATACCAAGCCACGGGAATTTCTTTTTAACGCTGCCAGATGGCTCATGTCGGCAAGGCCAACAGCGGTTAACCTTGAGTGGGCTGTAAAGAGACAACTTGATAACCTGTTGGCAGAGCCTGACAGCAGAAAACTCACCTCCCTTGCCCTGAAAAACTCACTCGCCCTTTGCGAAGCTGAGGTTGAAAGCTGCAGGTTAATCGGGGAGCATGGCGTAACTATTATAGAGGAGATAAGCAAAAGGAAAAATGATGGCAGGGTAAATATTTTAACCCATTGCAATGCCGGCTGGCTGGCCTGTGTTGATTATGGAACCGTTACTTCTCCGATCTACCAGGCCCATAATAAAGGTGTAAAACTGCATGTCTGGGTTGATGAGACCAGACCCAGGAACCAGGGTGCCCGGCTAACTGCTTTTGAGCTTGAGGGCCATGGGGTAGATCATACCCTGATAACAGATAATGCTGGCGGTTATCTCCTGCAGAGAGGAATGGTTGACCTGGTGATGGTTGGTAGTGACCGGACCACACGCACCGGGGATGTGGCGAATAAGACCGGTACCTACCTCAAAGCACTTGCAGCCTATGACAATGAGATCCCATTCTATGTTGCCCTGCCAACCTCATCAATTGACATGGATATTGCAGATGGCCTGGAAAATATCACTGTCGAAGAGAGAAGCGAGGATGAGGTGACCCATGTGGAAGGCAGTTTCAATAATGATATTGTGAATGTCAGGATATGCCCTGAAGGAACCAGGGCCTCTAATCCAGGATTTGATATTACACCTGCAAGGCTGGTGACTGGATTTATTACAGAGAAAGGCATTTGTGGTGCGAGTGAAAAAGAAATATTAAATTTATTCTCCGATAAATAACTTATAATGCAGGGTTTTGTAAAATTCAATTGTCACTGGAATCAGTCGGGACCTGTAATCACCGACGAGCCTTTTTCCATAATTAATTACTGGAGAGAGGTACTTTTTAACATGGATCTTATAGGCGCATATGAAAATGGTGTCGGATTCGGGAACATCAGTATACGCATTGGTCAATCGAACAGGTTTTTTATTACCGGCTCAGCCACCGGGGAGATACCGGTTCTCGAACCATCGCACTATGTCCTGGTTGACGGATGTAACTTTGAGGACAATGCCGTTAAATGTACCGGCCCTTTAAAAGCCTCTTCTGAATCCCTTACGCACGGTGCTATTTATCAGGTTGATCAGGGAACCAATGCCATAATTCATGTCCACAGCCATGAGTTGTGGGAGTCGCTACGAGACGTGGAACCGACCACCAACCCTGAGCATGAATATGGTTCACCTGGTCTGGCACTTGATATATTCAGGCTATTCAGTGAGACAAAGGTTATTGAAAGAAGAATTATTGTCATAGCAGGCGACGATAGCGGGATTATCACTTTCGGCCACGATATGGACGAAGCAATAAATATCCTGATGTCATATATTGGTGTGTAGTAATGGCAAAAAAGATCGGTATAATAGGAGGATCGGGGCTTGAAGATTCTTCCATACTAAGCAACCCAATTGAGCATACTGCTTATACTCCTTATGGAGATCCTTCATCCCCACTGCTTTCAGGAGTGATCAACGGTGTAGAGGTGGTTCTCCTCTCAAGGCACGGCCACCAGCATACAATACCTCCTACTCAGGTTAACAACCGTGCAAATATCCGGGCACTTAAAGATCTTGGGTGTACCCATCTTCTTACCACAACTGCATGCGGAAGCCTGCGGGAGGATATTGGCCGGGGCGATATTGCTATTGCAGACCAGTTTATAGATTTCACCCGCCACCGCCAGGTCACATTTTATGACACCTTCCTGTCCGGCAAAATGAAACATGAACCTATGGCCGATCCGTTCGACAAAGGTATGAGATCGGTACTGATCGAAGAAGCAAAGAAAGCCGGCATTCGTTACCATCCTTCAGGAACAATAATAACAATCGAAGGGCCAAGGTTCAGTACCCGCGCCGAATCGAAAATGTTCAGGATGTGGGGTGCAGACCTTGTCAATATGTCTATTGCACCCGAGGTTATCCTTGCCAAAGAGGCCGGACTTCCCTACGCTACAATCGCAATAAGTACTGACTACGATTGTTGGAAAGAGGATGAAGAACCTGTCTCATGGGAGGAGGTCATAAAGGTATTCAACAGGAACGTGGAAAATGTAATTGATCTGATTATCTGCTCAATCAGGGGATTTTGAACAAGGCGGGCGCTCAAGCGGGAACCTGATCTGTACTCTGTTTTTTGTTCTTTTCTTCCATTTTTGTGTGGTTAAATTGTTTAACATTAATTCAAAAACCACACCTTAAATTTATAGATTTACTGGTAAACATTTGGCTGACGATTTACAGTATGGATTAACCGCAGGTATGATCAGGGAAGTTGTTAACATCTACCAGAAAGGGATAAAGGTGGGTGAGTTCTTTGAGAACCAGAGCATTTTTGATGTTGTTGTATGGGGTTCTCCTGATGTGAGGGCTAATGTTGTGGCCCTGCAGTCGCTTATGGTAGATATCCCCACCGGCGGAATCGTCCCTCTGAGAGAAGTGGCAGAAGTACAGATAATGCCTGTTCCTAATCTGATTACGAGGGAATTTGCTTCACGTTATACAGAAGTGACATGTAATGTTGAAGGGCGCGACCTCGGAAGGGTAGCACGGGATATTGAGGCCCGTCTTGAAACAGTGCCTTTCGATCGTGGCTACCATCCTGAATTACTGGGTGAATATGCCGCACAAAAAGAATCAAAGAATCGTATCCTGGCAATGTCGATCCTGGCTCTTCTTGGGATATTTATTATTCTCCAGGCCGATTTCGGGTCTTCAAGGATTGCCCTGCTCATATTTTCAGGATTGCCATTTGCCCTTACGGGGGGAGTGATCTCTGCCCTTCTCAGCGGAGGGGTGCTTTCTCTTGGCTCATTGATAGGATTTATTACCGTACTTGGTATTGCAGCACGAAACAGTATTATGCTGATAAGTCATTACCGCCACCTTGAGGATAATGAAGGGATGGAATTTGGGTTGCCCCTGATTGTTCGCGGAGCCAAAGAAAGACTTATGCCGATATTACTTACTGCTATGACAACTGCCCTTGCCCTGATGGCTATAATAATAGGAGGTAACCGTCCGGGTCAGGAAATAGAATTTCCAATGGCACTGGTAATCCTGGGGGGTCTTATCACTTCTGCGATAATGAATCTGTTCATTATGCCTCTGTTCTACTGGAAGTTCGGCAAAAAACAGTTATTTGCCCGCTAACCCCGCCGCAAGCAGCGGGGAACCGGGTTTACGACTCCCCTGATCTGTTTATCGCTTCCAGGACCCTTTCCGGTGTCATCGGAAGCTGAAGCAATCTTGCTCCGGTAGCATTAAAAATGGCGTTTGCTATTACTGCTCCCATACAAATGATCGCAGGTTCGCCACCACCCTGGGGCGGATCATCTTTTGCATCAATAAATACTGATTCTATCTTTGGTATCCATGAAAATCCAGGTATCTCATATGTGTCGAAATTCCTTGTGTGCACCATTCCTCCCTCAAATTTAACATCCTCACTCAAAGCATAGCCCATACCCATGGTAATACAACCTTCAATCTGTAGCTTTGCCCCTTCAGGATTAATGACCAATCCCATGTCCTGAACACAGACAACCCTCAGAATTTGAACTTTTCCTCTCTTTTTATCGATATTAACCTCGGCCATTAATGCCACATATGTTCCTGCATCAATTCCACAGGCTAGTCCGACCCCATGCCCCCCCTGTAATTTGTCGGTCGGACCGAATTTTTCACCAATAGTTTCCAGGACCCTGATCATCTTCTTGTCCTTAAGGTTCATCAGGCGGAATTTCAGTGGATCCATACCAGCTTTACTGGCCATAATATCTATCTGTGATTCCCGCGCAAATGAATTTGTATTATTTGCCGGCGCACGCCATGCACCAACGGCAAGAGGGTGTGATGATGATGATCCGCTCCATCCCGGACCATGGACCTTTGTAGCATGGTGAGGGAAATCATAAAATTGCTGGGACCCTCTTTCTCCTGCACAGAAAACACCATAATCCCATAAGGTGAATTTACCTGATTCCTTCATTCCTGATCTTATTTTTACCACACCGGCCGGCCGGAAAGTATCATAAAAGAATTCTTCTTCCCTGGTCCATGCAACTTGTACAGGCTTTCCTGTCAGTTTAGCCAGGCGTGCCGCCTCAACTGCCTGCCGATTTACACTTTTCCCCCCGAAGCCTCCACCAACAAAGACCGGCTTTACCCGTACATTCTCCGATGGAAGGTCAAGAATATCCGCAACTTCTTCCTTGGCCCTGAAGGGTGTTTGTGTGGATGCCCACACTGTTGCTTTCCCATCCTCGATTACAACTGTTGCCGTATGTGGTTCAATTGGAGCATGTGCTACATAACCATCTAAATATTCCTTTTCAATAATTATATCAGATTCCTCACCACCTCTGTTCAGGTCGCCGTTTTGCGCAACAATTTCGCCCTCCGGGGCTACTTTAAGCAGATGTTGAAAGATTGTTTCTTCATTTAAATCCGATCCCGGTGTATCATATGTTGCTGTCACCTTTACGATCGCTTCAGCGGCAACATCAGGTGATTCATGTAACACAGCTATAAAATCCCCATCATGAACAACTTCAAGACCTTCGATATCTTCAACAGCAGACAGGTCAACACCTGTCAGTTTCGAATTATGGGACGGAGGTCTTAAAATCCTTGCATAAAGCATACCGGGAGGCTGTATATCGCCGGCAAACCTTGCCTGTCCTGTCACCTTTTCAAAAGCATCAGTCCGCAGTGCAGCACTCCCCATTAATTTTAGTTCCGGTGGGTTTTTAACAGGTGTCTTTTGGTCAAGTACCCTGGCAATCTTCTGACCTTTAGAGATTTCAGCGTAAGAGACCCTGTTCTCGCCATTCTTTATATCATAAACCACACCATCCCTGGTTTGCAACTGATCTGCCGGTAACTGCAACCGCCTTGCAGCAAGTTCAATAATGGTTGCCCTTGCCTCTGCACCTGCTGCCCTCAGCGGTGGTCCGAAAAAGCGTGTTGACATTGACCCGAAGGTACCCATATCCCAGGGACACAGGTCTGTATCTCCCATGATCATTTCGACATTCCCGAGTGAAACATCCAACTCGTCTGCCAGCATTTGTGCCAGAGAGGTAATAACACCCTGACCCATTTCAATTTTACCGGTAAAACACTTTACGTTCCCATCCTCCTCAATTAACAGATAGGCATTAAAATCAGAAGGCATGCTCCTCTGTGCGAGCAGTTCATTCCCGCCGATCGTAAAGGCTACCACTATACCCCCGGCCATGTACTTAAGAAAATCACGCCTGTCCAGATCATACCGGGACTTAATATCCTTAAAATCTTTTTTCAGGTGTCTCTCTTCTTTCATAACTTCTTCCCTCCTTTCAATTGTTCTGATACATCTTGAATGGCCTTTATCACTCTTAAATGTGAACCGCACCTGCACAGATTGTCTTCCATTCCCACTATGATCTCGTCGTACGAGGGATAAGGATTTTTATTCAGCAAGCCATAAGCATTTAATATCATCCCTGGTGTACAATAACCACATTGCAGAGCGTCCTGCTTAATGAATGCTTCCTGGATAAGATGAGGTTTTCCGTTACTGGCCAGGCCCTCTATCGTAATGACCTGCTTCCCGCCGGCATCACTTACAGGCACCATACATGATCGCACCGCTTCTTTGTTTATCAGAATTGTACATGCCCCACAATAACCGATTCCGCAGCCAAATTTTGTTCCTGTAAGACCAAAATGATTCCTTAAAACCCATAGAAGAGTATACTCTCTATCCTGAACAAACTCTACAGGTTTCCCATTTAATTCAAAAGTAAGAATATTATTCATAATCAATTACTTTGATTTAATTCGTTCTCATATTCATCAATTGTATCAATGTCTCTCAATATATCCGTTGTATTGACTTCAATCTCAAATATATCTTCGTGATGATTCGAAATAATGGTATGCAGGCTTTCTTTGCCTCCCAGGTTCAGTATTTCCCGGAAGTATCTTCTGTCCAGAAGCATAGGATGGCCACGTTTCCCATCATTCACCGGGATAATAATCCTTTTTGATTTACTGACAAAGGTATCGATAAGTTTGTCAATTACCCAACTCTGTATCATTGGTTGATCCCCAAGAAATATTATTGCTGCAGATACCTTTTCGGGAAGCGCCCGGATCCCTTTTTGGACTGATGATAACATTCCTTTCCTGTAATCTTCATTAATGATGGTGTGTATTTTAAATCCCTTCAGTGCTTCCATAAGTCGTTCATGGTCAGATCCCAGAACGACCAATACTTCATCTGCTTTTGAATCCAGGTTCCTTTGAACAATTGTCCCGATTATCGATTCCCTGCCATAAGGCAGCAGCAGTTTTTGTTTTTTCATGCGTCTGGCTTCGCCGGCCGCCAGGATGACAGACCAAATGCTGATATCCCTGGCAATTACCTGTTTTTGTCTTCTGACCTGTATGATTTCAGCAGCTATACTAACAGTGATCTCCTGGATTGTTTTTGACATGATCGGCAATCCGATAGGGGCATGTACTTTGTTAAACTGATTTTCAGTTGCCCAACCCCGCTCCAGAAATTCTTTTTTCATAAGAGCAATCTTGCGATTGCTGCCTATCATCCCGATATAAGCAGCTTTTGAATCAATGCATTGTCTCAGGGCGGTGGCATCATTGATGTGTCCGGTTGTGACAATAACAATATAGGTGTCCGGTGTGATCTTCAGGGAACCCACTGCATCTTCAATATTATCAGTGATAATTCTGTCTGCATCCGGTAATTCGATCCTGTTGGCATAATCGGGCCGGTCATCGATGACTATTACTTCGAAATCCAGAAGGCTTCCAAGATGTGAGAGGGCACGACCAATATGGCCAGCGCCAACGATTACCAGTTCGGGTGCCGGGAATAGAGGTTCCAGGTAGACCAAATCTACAACGGAATTCTGAAATGTCTCAGTATCTTCAGCCTTAACAATTCCCGTTGTTCTCGTTTCATATGAGGATAAAATATTCCTGCCTGAAAGCCAGGAGGGTAGGCCGGTCACCGGACCAGATAGTAATCCATCCTCGTACCACCGTCTTGTAAGTGACGCCTTTTCTCCTTTCACTCCTGCTATATATGTTACCAGCACACCTGCTTTATTTCTGACAAAGGATCTTTCCATCTCCGAAAAGACAGAGAGGTCTTTATGCCAGGTTGTGTCCAGAAGTATCCGTGCCTGTCCCCCGCATATGGCGCCTTTTGATTCTGATATATCTGCATTAAGGTGATAGGTGAACAGAGATGAGGTTTCGGATCCGATAATACATTTGGCTTTTCTCCGGGCCTCAAATTCCAACAGGCCACCTCCCAGTGTCCCCATCTCAATCCCATCAGCCGAGAATATTGCTGAAGCACCGGGTACCTGAGGAGCTGAGCCCATAGTTTCAATTATTACTCCTAATACCAGGTGTTCGCCTCTGTTTTTATGTTCAGATAGGTACTTAAATATTTTTGCCATTACTTTTCTCCGATAAATCCCTGAAAATTTTTGTTCTCCCTGTTTGCGGGCAGCATCCCGGGATAACTTCAGGTATATTCATCTTTATTAAGGACCATTGTAAAAGTTGTTCCGGACTTTGAGGCTAAGATAGTAATTAATGGAGAACAGGACAAGATCATACTGGACAGCATGATAGTTATCCGGACGGTTATAACTAGGTTTTCTCCCCTTAAAAAAGTTGCAAAAGTTACTAAAATGTAGTAGTATTGCAGTCCGAAAATTCAGGGCCCATAGCTCAGTCCCGATCTGACGAAATCTACGATTTCGAATCAGATCGAGGATCCTCGAAAAACGGGCGAAGATTACTTCGCAGTTTTTCGGGACTGGTCAGGGGCCTGATAGAGGTCAGAGGACAAATTGTTTTAAGAGAGGGCCCATAGCTCAGCAGGTCAGAGCACCTGACTCATAATCAGGGGGTCGCTGGTTCGAGCCCAGCTGGGCCCACAAAACAAAAAGCCGCCGCGTGCGGCTTTTTTGTTTTGTTTGTCGGCGGGCTAGAAGCCTGTCCGCCGTAGCAAACGACAGTTTGCGAAGGAGGAAGCCCAGCTGGGCCCACGCACAGGCAGCCATAACTGGCTGCCTTTTCATTTCTGCTGGTCCCGAAGCCTCCGCGGCAGTCTGTCTCCTCGGGGAAATGATCCCCCGGATCATTTCAATTCCCTCGGTCCGGTTCGAGCCCAGCTGGGCCCACAAAACAAAAAGCTGCCGCGTGCGGCTTTTTTGTTTTGTTTTCGGCGGGCGAGAAGCTATGGTTTATTTGGCTACGCCGAGCTCTCCACCATTCGGCGGGTCGGTTCCCCGGGGCTTATCCCGGAAAAAAGGGTCCGGGGCTTGCCCTTGGGTTTAATACCATTTATTAATCCCGCACAGCTACGATAAACCTGCTCTGGTCAATATTTCCTGTCCACGACTCCCTGATGTAAGAACCTTGAGTGGTGCATTTAGATCCCATCTCTAAATCGCTTTCACATCGACAATATTATTTTCCGGATTTCTATCTATTAAGATGAAGTGTGGGTCGATACCTGCTCCAACTGGTTTTTTATCCACTATTATATCAAAGGTCATCTTGTTTTTACCAATTTTGTGTTTTGTCAGGTATAGTACTTCATTATTCTCACCAAAAACACCGATATTAATATTATCATTCACTTGTATTTCATTCGGATTACCCATTCCATCAACCCTGAATTTTTGGCTGGATATAGTCAGGTTAATCCTAAATTTTCCATTGGCTAATTTTGTATAAGTCGCTGATTCTGCTCTATTTTCATACAATATAATGCTTTCGAATAAATCTTTAATCACATATTGAAGACTATCAGGAGTGACTGACCTGAACTCTTCGATTAAATCCAAGCTGGTCGGGTAAGGAGCATCTTTAAATCCATATTTTTCAACAATGGTTCTTAATGCTGTATTAACGGCCCCTTCTCCAATATAATCCTGTAAAGCATACATAGCAATAACACCTTTACGATAACTTAAATATCCCTGTCCCTCAGAATAAATTAATGGTTGCTCCTCAAACATTTCACTACTCCTTGATCGTAAATAATCACTCATCTCATACTTCAGATATTCCCGGGTTTTTTCTAATCCTTGCTCTTGCCTCATACACATAATTTGCACCCACATTGCCATTGTTTCAACTATAAATTCAGAACCTTTAACAGCTGCTGGTCTTACTGTATACCCCCACCACTGGTGCGCCATTTCATGGGCAGCAATTGGAAAAACATTGTCAGGTACACTTTCATTTTGGAGGTTGTCAATAAAACCTGCATCCTCACACCATGAAAAATTAGTTGGTGTTGACAGAGCTCCTGTCAGGAAAGCCCAGCAATTGGGAACTTCCACAACTCTTATATCTTTGTATGCATAAGGGCCAAAATTCAATGAACAATAATCATACGAATACTTAATGCCATCCATTATTCGTTGAATGTTGTAAGCATGATTTTTATTATAATATACTTCTATATTTAAATCCTCATAAGCTCCTTTCGTTACCTGATACTCTCCGGATTGAATAACCAGGTTATTATTAACCGGAGATCCGGTTTTGTAGTGATAGTAATTTCTGTCATTTTCAGACCATGATTTTATCAGATCCCCATTGGTTACAGCTATCTGTGATTTGTCTGTACTGATAACCGCTTCATAGGTTACTAAATCACGAAATACAGCAGTAAATAATCCGATGCTGTCTTCCAAAGAAAAATATTGATTGCGTGCCGGTAAGCTGTATTGTTCTCTGTCATAATGATTGCTCAATTCCAAATATTGATTATAACCGATTTGAGGTAAATATTCAGGAGGGAGGAGAGGGAAATTAGTAATAACTGTACCGTTGTTTGCCAGTTCATTTTTAGGATTGTTTATGGAAAAACCACGGGTGAGAATCTCAAAACCGAAATCAAGTCTGATTTCAACTCCTGGTGATAGTGGTTCCTGAAGATGATAAATATAAAAACCATGCTCTTTATCTTCGCATGCAAGTTCTGTTTCCGATGAAAAAGCGAATCTGTTGATCCTGGTAATCTTTCTATCAGATAAACCAATGTAAACATCACTAATAATATGATGCGTGTTGTTTTTTAATATGAAAAAGCCATCAATAAATACATCTCTGTCTTCAGGATATAAATCCACCCTAAGATTAACATGTGTGACACTTGGCTGCGGAGAGTTCTGATATTGCCTATACTTTTTTTCATAGGTTGCCAGTTTTGATTTTTGCTCACTCCCGGTAATGAATTTATTTAGGACGTGGTTATTATAATAGATATAACAGCCCGTGAGCAACCACAAGATTGTTAAAACCGTTAATGACAGTCTGCTTTCCCTGTTGAAATTGTTTACTGCATTTATAATTCTGAATTTTAGTCCCGTTTCATTACTCCTGCACCACAGTATACTTGTAATCATAACAATGACACATGCCATACAGAGCCAATATATGTGGTACCAGATCAGCATTGTCGCAAAATGACCGTATCCGTTGAGATTCGAATAAATATAATTTGGGAGTGTTCCGTATTGAAATAAGCTTATATCAGAATCAATATATTGAGGAACAACGGTACCTATCAATATTAATAAGGCACACACTAAGTAACCAACATATTTGTTGTTGGCAAGATTTTGCACAAATATAAATAAAACAGCCAGGTAAAAATAACCTGGTAGTTGGATGCCAACCAGTGATTTAATATAAAGACCCAATTCTATTTTTGAATAATCATAAATGACTACCTGCGTAAAAATCCCTAATAAAATACAGAGAATTAAGACACTCAATTGCATCGCTACAACCGAAATAAGTTTTGAGAAATATGTCATCCAATTTGGCAAAGCAATAACATCATACAACTCATTCGATCTACAGTCCCTTTCTCTCCAGACAACTATGCCGCAAAAAATCAACGTTAATGAAATAAGAAACAGGTCAATATTTTTGACCTGATCCAAATATGTAGATGTAAGAGGATATTTAATACTTTCCATCACATCGTGACCGGTAAAATTGACAATGATTTGAAGCATTGCCAATATCGTAATCAGGATAAAGGCCGGATGAAACACAATCCTTTTGAACTCTATAATAAAAAGATTATAACATTTTTGAAGCTGAGTAACATACGAATCATCAATTGCAGGCGAAGGAATACTATCATAAACCTCAGCAATCCTGTCTTCCGAGGCTTCCTTCTCCTTCGATAGCTTTTTCTCTTTACTCTCTAATTCGGATACAAATTTGAACTTTCTCAATGTGAAAACAAGAATAATGAAACTGACAGAAAGCCAGATGACCCGATTCGTAATAATAAGCTTATTAAGGGGAACCAGGTTATGGTTAATATCTGCAATTGTCCAATACTTTGATATAACTTCTAAAAATCCAATCCCAAACGGATCGGCAAGCACCTTAAAGGTTTCATGGCTTTTACCGGCAATGCCAACAACTACAATAAAATAAATCATTAAAAAGGCTACACTTATAATATAGGTAGATACCATTTTACGTGTGAGTGTTGCTAATGAGAAGAAAAGGCTGCCAATGATAATTATGTTTGGTATGAGAATGATAAACATCGTAAATAAATAGGCAGAAAGTTGATGAGGTCCGCAGTATTTATCATCTATAACCAAACAACCAATAATAATTCCTAATAAGGATCCGATATAGATAATTATATTAACAGTGACGCCTGCAAAGAATCTTCCACCCAGATAGGCTGTTTTACTCATCGGAAGTGTAAAATAAAAATCGTGGATATTGGCCTGAAAATCTTTGGCGACTGATCTTCCTGCCATCCTCACAGTAAACAACAGAGTAAAAACAGACATAATTGCCATGAATCGTGCGATGAATAACGGTGCATTATGCAGCGACTGCCCATGCTGGATTATTACGACCATACCGGGGCTGGTATTTGAAGCATTTAGAAAGGCGAGGCAAAACAGGACGACGGCGAATACATAAAAAGAGATACTTTTAATGCTTTCTGATAATTCATGGTTGTAAATAGCCTGGAACATCACGAATATTCTTTCATATGATTAATTCCTGCTCAGGTGATAAAAATAGCCATCTTCCAATGTGGGCTGACTAATGGAGAATCCGTTCGCAGGATTTTCTTCGTAATGGATGCGAACGATAGTTTTTCCTGAAAATAATCTCGTTGAAATAACGTTGTATTTATCCTCATAGCCGGATATTTCAACTTTTTTGATTTCTTTTTCCCATATTTTTCCTTTTAAAGCCGAAAGAATATTAAGTGGCTTTTCAGTTAATAGAATTTCACCTTTATTGATAATGGCCATATTGGGACACAGGACACTCACATCTTCAACTATATGAGTAGAAAGTATAACCACAATGTCTTCACCAATTTCACTTAATAAATTATGAAAACGATTTCGCTCCGCCGGATCCAGACCGGCTGTTGGTTCATCAACTATAATTAGTTCAGGATTCCCAGTCAATGCCTGTGCAATGCCAAAGCGCTGCTTCATCCCACCCGAATAGGCGCCTAATTTTTGCTTTCTGGCGTCCCAGAGATTGACCCTCTTTAGCAGATGTTCCACAATTTGTTTACGAGTTTTTCTATCCGGTATTCCTTTAAGCCTGGCAAAATGATTGAGCATGTCTTCCGCTTTTGTCTTTGGATAAAACCCAAACTCCTGTGGCAGATAACTCAATACTTTTTTCAACCTGATCTTTTCTTTCCTGATATTTATATCTCCGAGATGAATATCCCCTTTGTCAGCTTCCAACAGTGTTGCTACTATTTTCATTAAAGTGGTTTTACCAGCGCCATTAGGACCTAATAATCCGAACATTCCTGCCGGGATATCCAGGGATACATTTTTCAGAGCCACAACACCGTTAGCATAAGTTTTTGACAGATTTCTAATTTCTAAATACATGGCGATTCCTTTCATTTAAACTTTTCAGCTCTTAATTGAACAATAATCTTCGCCTCTGCCAGGCAGATATCTACATCGTTTTCAACATCCGGTCTAATAAATGGTATTAAACCATAACTTCTCGTCCGCCGTAGCGGAACGCGAAGGAGGATTAAAAAATAATTATTTCCCGTCAGGAGCCTTAATGAAGCTACCATGTTCATGATTTTCTGTTGATACAACTCATTTACCTGACTTCTTTGCCCAACTGGGCCAATATTCACCAGCCGGGTGACTGGTCAGCCGTCGCTGGTTGCTGCCGTCTGAATTCATGATATAGATTTCGTAATTACCGTTACGGTTTGTTTGAAAAACAATCTGCTTCCCGTCAGGCGAGTAGTCCGGACAAAGATTATTGGCATCTCCGAATGTTAGCCGATGCAAATTGCTGCCATCGACATTAATGACGTATATTTCATGGTGGCCGTCCCGCGTAGAATAAAAGGCAATCTGTCCGCTACTTATTTTAGTCTGACAACTGCATATGGAAAATAATAATGCTAATATTACAAAACCAAATGGTTTCTTCATTTTTCCTACCTTATATCTTCCATGTTTCAATTTGAATGTTTGTGGTGCCTGCTGTGGTTTCATTAAGTTTCTCATTTCCCTTTCTTCCATTTGAAGTTCCTTTATCATTTTTCCGGTATTACTATTTTTAAGGTCAAATCTCAGTGATCTTTTATGACTACAAATCTCTTACCCTGCCTGCAGTTAATTGAAAACCAATAATTTCATCCCTTTCATTTCTAAAGTAACGGATATAACCTGTAAGTAGAATAAAAGTTTCATCCGATGATAATATGCCTGACAAGTCGAAAAGTTACAATGTGTTATGTAATTGTTTACAAACAGGGAATGATCTTATAAGGGTGGTCACGGCTAATCAAGGTATACTCCCGAACCTCGTTTCGTACGGTGCAGACGCAATGCTCTTATCGAATCATACTATGATGAAGAGAAAAAGAATACTATTATAGTAATAGCAAGTATAACGGATATCAGTACAGCTATTAGGATGGTGCGCAATATAATTAACCGTATTGCTTTCCTGTAGGTTTTCATTTTATCATCCCGGGTAAGCGGAACAGGAACATCTCCCGGTTTTTCCATTGCTGCCAACTGCCTGGCGACCATAGCGAGTTCAGGATCGGTTTCCAGGTATTTTTCAATAAGTGCACGCGTATCGGCACTCACTTCATTTGCCAAATACAATGGCAACAAATCAAGAATTATATTTCGTGTCATTTTCATATTTCGTGTTTTTCCCATGATTAAAGAATCTCTTTATCGATACATGTTGCGATTAACTTTTTACGAACACGATGTACCTTTACTTTGGTAGCTGTAAGGGATAGCCCCAGGACGCGGGCAATTTCATCGTAAGGAAGGTCGTTCTCGACACGCAAAATAAAAGCCGTACGGTCAATTTCCGGTAGAGTCTGAAGAACACGCTGAACTCTCAATAATTTGAATTGAGCATCTACCAGCTTGTCTGGTCCGGGAGCAGGGTCAGTATAAACATCTTCAAGGGCAACCTCGTGCTTTCTCTTTCTCCGTTGTTCCAGAAATACATTACGTGTGATCGTGAAGAGATATGCTTTTAGAGTTTCTGTGCGAATAGTGTTGTTGTGTGCCCAGGCGCGAATAAACGTCGCAGAAGTGATATCTTCTGCTTCGTGGCTATTACCAGAAAGCCGAAGGGCAAACCTGTAAATCTCAGCTGCATAGGACTCGTATAGATCCTGAAAGTTAAGCATATACTTCTTCTAATAATATACATAACCAGGCGAAAAGTTACAATATGCTCCAGAATAGTTATTAAATATACTTTGATACCGTCTCAGTTGTAACAATTGTTATATCCTGGTTATTGTTTTAGTTGTATTATTGTATCAAAATTACTCAATAATGCACCAAATTTTAAATTATGTCCGCTGAAGCTTTTGTACACTCAACGATCTATAACCTGAAAGACTCAGTATCATATTCAGAAAATTCTATTGTAAGCAAGGTTATTGCGAAAAGTGAGAATGTCAATTTAACCCTGTTTGCTTTTGATGCAGGCCAAAATCTGAGCAAACACACCTCCCCCTTTGATGCAATGATACAGGTTCTGGAAGGCAAAGTGCAGATTGAGATCGGTGACGACAGGTATGACCTTGAAGAGGGCAAAATGATAATTATGCCTGCCAATGTTCCTCATGCAGTGGAAGCCGCGGACAGGTTCAAAATGTTGCTAATAATGTTCAGGATATAGCGTATTGTTTAATGTATGCAGATAATATTCAGGCAGGTACCAGCCTGTCGGGTTGTAATGGGAGGATTGTCGGAGAACAACCAGCTTCGCCAGCCGCATTATTCCTTTACCATAAACAACCACATTAAATGTTATCACGGAATTTGTTTACTGTTTCTACAAGAGCTTCAATGTCATCAGGTGATGTGGCGTAATTTGTAATGCATGCGCGCAGGGTGTTTTTGCCATTTACGGGGTAAACAGAGATCCACGCTTCACCTGATTTAATTACCCTGTCACAGACCTCCCTTGCGAAATCAGTATTTCCTTCATGTTCCGGATCGGTAAAGCATACCACCGGAAGCGGTGTCCTGTTCTTAACTATCCATCCGTTCTTCCCAAGCAGCTCCCTTAGCAGGTTTCCCATCTCAATCTGGTGCCATATTACTTCGGAAAATCCTTTCCAGCCGAATATCAGAAGGGATAAATACAATTTCAAACCAATAAACCTCCTTGACCATTGTATTGAATGAGAATAGGGATCTGTTATCTGAAGCTTATCGGCCTCCTTTGGCATATATTCGGTATCAATCCGGAAAGTTTTACCTAGTATCTCCCTTTGTCTTGTAATAAACATGCTGGCACTCATGGGAACAGACAGCCACTTATGAACATCAAGTGTTATTGAATCCGCCCTTTCTACCCCTTTTATCCAGTGAGCAGATTCAGAATTCAGGATAGCTGCTCCGCCATAGGCAGCATCAATGTGAAACCACAAACCAAACTGATTTGCTAATTCAGAAAGAGTGTTAAGGTCGTCAATAGACCCCGTTCCTGTAGAGCCTGCTGTTCCGATGATCATAAAAGGAATCGATCCTGATTTAAGGTCTGACTCTATGGTCATTTTTAAATCCACGGTCCTGATCACCATATTATCGTTTACCCGTATCATCCTCACCGATTCCTTCCCGATACCGACTGATCTGGCAGCCCTGATCACAGAGTGGTGGGCTTCCGATGAACAATACAATAGCGGTCTCCCATCCATTCCAATTAAACCTTTATTGGCAAATCCTGGGACAGAATGGTTCAGTGCACACAGCACAGCAGTCAGGTTGGCTTCTGCCCCACCGGTGGCAAAAACACCATCTATATCAGAGGTATCATAGCCCAGCTTTTTTCCAAATTCCTGAACAAGGTAGTTTTCAGTCTCAGAGGCATATGGCGAATGGCTCCAGGCTGCCAGTTGCGGGTTAAATGTAGCGGTAATCAGGTCTGCGATAACAGAAGGGAAACTGGCTCTTGGATTAAACAATCCGTAATAGCGTGGATGAGGTGTGTGGACAATGTATTTTTTCAGTCCTTCAATAACCAGGCTGGCGGCCTCAATTTCATCAAGGGGTACTTCGAAGTTGTGTTTCCTGATTATCTCCCGTATTTTTTCAAGGTTCAGTTCGGGTGTCACTTTCAGTTCAGAAGTATTCCGGTAATATTCCTCAAGCTTACCGGCTACGGAGCTGAACAGTTTAGCGCGTTTTTCAGTTGTCAGATCAAAATTTGTCATATTGACCGCCATTCCCTACCGTTTGTCAAGAGGAATATATTCCTGCAGTGATGCAACAAATTTATATGCCGGCCTGATGATCCGCCTGGCAGAAAAATTAAGTTCTTCGAGACGGTGGGCTGACCATCCAGCTATCCTGGCAATTGCAAACAGGGGTGTCCATATCTCCTTTGGAATCCCTATACATGAATAAACCAATCCTGAATAGAAGTCAACATTTGCACACAGCACCTTGTTGCTATCTTTCTTGAAGTGCCTGAAAGCTTCAGGGGCCAGCCTTTCAACCATGCTGTACAATTCATACTCCTCCTCCATGCCTTTTTCTTTGGCCAGGTCACGGGCTTTATTTTTTAAGATGAGAGTACGGGGGTCCGATTTGGTATATACTGCATGACCAATCCCGTATAGTTTTCCGGTGCGGTTATGTGCCTCCTTGTTCAATATCTTAATGAGATATTCGAGCACCTCATATTCATTGGTCCAGCTCTTCACATTCTCCTTAATATTGTCCATCATTCCCAGGACCCTCAGGTTGGCTCCTCCGTGATAGGGCCCCTTTAATGATCCGACTGCCGATGCAATAGAGGAATATGTATCTGTACCGCTCGAGCTTGTTACCCTTGTGGTGAATGAGGAGTTATTACCGCCACCGTGCTCTGCATGTAAAACCAGGGAAAGGTCCATCATATCTGCATCAAGTGAAGTATAATTCCCCTCTCCTTTCAGCATATACAGAAAGTTCTCAGCTGCGCTTAAATTATACTCCGGGTGCCTGATATAGAGAGTCTTCCTGTGTTGCCAGTGCATCATCCCATGGTATGAATATGCAACAATCGCCGGGAACTTGGCGATAAGGCTAAGGCATTGTTCAACCAGATTTATCTGCGATGTATCTTCGGCTTTTTTATCAAAAGTATAAAGGAATAAAATATTCCTTGCCAGCATATTCATTATATCCGAACCCCGGTTAGAGATCATGTTTGTTTTAATGAAGGCCATGGGAAGGTCTCTCAGGGATGCCATATATTCAGTGAATTCCACCAGGGTTTTTTTATCAGGAAGTTCTCCTGTAAATATCAGGTAGACAGTTTCCTCGAAACCGTGTCGCCTTTCTTTCTGGAACCCTGCAGCCAGATCGTTTATATCAATTCCCCTGTAAACCAATCTCCCTTCGACTGCTCTGATCCCTTCCCCGGTTCTCTCATACCCAACCACATCACTGATATTCGACAGGCCAACCAGAACACCCGAATCGTCTGCGTTCCTGAGGCCTCTTTTCACCTGGTGCTGAATGAAAAGTTCCGGTTCAATATCACATGATGTATGTAATTTTTCTGCTACTATTTCTAAAATATTTCTGCTCATCTCCATGTGTGTTTAAGATAATTTTTCATTCAGCCTTTTCTCGATTGCATTCAGGAATTCCTGTGTATTAAGGTAGTTTTCTTTTTTAAGATCGCTCCCATAGATCAGCAATGCCAGATCTTTTGTCATTTTACCGCTTTCAACGGTCTCCACGCAGGCCTTTTCCAGCTTATCGGTAAAACTTGTCAACTCAGTGTTGCCGTCGAGTTTTCCCCTGAATGCCAGCCCCCTTGTCCATGCAAAAATGGAGGCTATCGGATTTGTTGATGTTTCCCTGCCCTGCTGATGAAGGCGGTAATGCCTTGTTACCGTACCATGAGCTGCTTCAGCCTCCATCGTTTTTCCATCCGGGGTGATCAGGGTGGAGGTCATCAACCCAAGTGATCCGAATCCCTGGGCAATGGTATCAGACTGAACATCGCCATCATAATTTTTACAGGCCCAGACAAATCCTCCTTCCCATTTAAGAGCTGCAGCAACCATATCGTCAATCAGCCTGTGTTCATAATGAATTCCGGCAGTCTTAAATTCTTCTTTAAACTCATTTTCGTATACCTCCTCAAAGATATCCTTGAAACGCCCGTCGTACCTCTTTAATATAGTATTTTTTGTTGACATATACAAGTCCCATTTCTTGTTCAAAGCCTGGTTCATACATGCTCTTGCAAAACCATAAATGGACTCATCGGTATTGTACATCGCAAGCGCCACACCATCACCTTCAAAATCATAAACATTATAGGTTTCAGGTGAGCCCGACTCCGGAGTAAAGGTTATTGTGAGTTTTCCCTTCCCTTTTACAAGAAAGTCAGTGGCCCGGTACTGATCGCCAAATGCATGACGGCCTATGCAGATAGGGGTTTTCCACCCCGGGACCAGCCTCGGTACATTACTGATCATGATAGGTTCCCGAAACACAGTCCCTCCCAGAATATTACGGATAGTGCCATTGGGGGAGCGCCACATTTCCTTTAAACCAAACTCTTCAACCCTGGCTTCATCTGGGGTAATCGTTGCGCATTTTATTCCAACGCCATGCTTTCGGATAGCATGGGCTGCATCAATAGTTATCTGATCGCTGGTGTTATTCCTGTTCTCGACTCCCAGATCATAATATTTAATGTCAAGTTCCAGGTAGGCCAAGATAAGTTTCTCTCTAATGAATGCCCATATTATTCGCGTCATCTCATCCCCATCCAGCTCAACTACCGGATTGTTTACCTTAATCTTCTTCATGTGCCGTTTACTTATTACTTTTTGATATTTCTTTTCTTATAATATTAAGTGCGCCACCTGCCTTAAACCATTCGATCTGAAGTTCATTATATGTATGACCAACCCTGATCTCATCCTGTGATCTGTCTTTATGTACTGCTGTAACACTTAGCGGTTTACCCGGAGTCATCTTGTTTAGTCCGGTAATATTAAATGTATCATCCTCCAGAATCCGATCCCAATCATCCTTATTGCTAAATATCAGGGCAAGAAGTCCCTGTTTCTTGAGGTTTGTCTCATGGATCCTTGCAAATGATTTTGCAATAATTACACGAACACCAAGGTGCCTTGGTTCCATTGCCGCATGCTCCCTGGAGGAGCCCTCACCGTAGTTTTCTTCGGCAATCACTACGGATTGCCGGCCATTTTCCCTGTAATATTTTGCTGTCTCAGATACTTTGTCATTATTTCCGGTAAGCTGATTCTTTACATTATCAGTTTCATCATTGAATGCGTTTGTTGCGCCCATTAACAGATTATCCGATATATTATCAAGATGTCCCCTGTATTTAAGCCAGGGTCCGGCCATTGATATGTGATCGGTGGTGCATTTACCCTTAGCCTTTATCAGGAGATTCAATCCTTCCATATCCTTTCCATCCCATGGTTCAAAAGGGGTAAGCAATTGCAGTCTGTCCGAACCGGGCGTGATCACAACCTTGATGTTCTCGCCATTCTCAGGTGGGTCAATGTATCCCGGTTCCTTTACTTCAAAACCTTTCGCCGGCAATTCAATTCCATCGGGAGGATCAAGCATTACCTGCTCTCCCTTGCTATTGGTCAGCGTGTCCCTTAGGGGATTAAATGTCAGTCTCCCGGCAATAGTTATTGCCGTCACTATTTCCGGGGAGGCAACAAAAGCATGTGTCTGCGGGTTGCCATCATTTCTCCTGGAAAAGTTTCTGTTGAATGAAGTTATTATTGAGTTGGGGCGATCGGGATTTTTTGCCCTTTTCCACTGACCGATACATGGTCCGCATGCATTAGCCATAACGGTCCCTCCTATTTTTTCAAATGCCTCCAAAATACCGTCACGTTCTCCTGTGAACCTGATCTGTTCGGAGCCCGGGGTAATAATAAACTCTGTGCTCACCTTCAGGTTTTTTGCGATTGCCTGCCGTGCAATTGATGCCGAGCGGGTAAGGTCTTCGTAGGAGGAGTTGGTGCAGGAGCCTATTAACCCTACCTCTATTTTTTCGGGGTACCCCTTGTCTGCCAATACCTTTCCGAATTCTGAGATTGGCCAGGCTGCATCAGGTGTGAAGGGTCCGTTTATATGAGGCTCAAGTTCCGACAGATCAATTTCGATCACCTGATCATAATACTTTTCGGGATTTTCAGTCGTCTCATTATCGGGTTTAAGGTATCCGGAGAACTCCCCGGCCAGATCTGCCACCCCGCTTCGGTTTGTTGCCTTCAGGTATCTGTTCATGCTTTCATCATAAGGAAACAGTGAGGTGGTAGCCCCGACTTCAGCGCCCATATTGCATATTGTTCCTTTACCGGTGCAGGATATTGATTCTGCTCCTTCTCCAAAATATTCAATTACCGAGTTTGTCCCTCCCTTAACCCCAAGTATTCCTGCCAGTTTAAGTATCACATCCTTGGCTGCAGTCCAGCCTGTCATTTTTCCGGTCAGTTTTACCCCAATTATCATTGGCATCTTAAGCTCCCAGGGTATTCCCGTCATCACATCTACGGCATCGGCGCCTCCTACCCCAATAGCAATCATCCCCAGTCCTCCGCCATTTGGGGTGTGGGAATCTGTTCCTATCATCATTCCTCCCGGGAAAGCATAGTTCTCAAGTATCACCTGATGAATGATGCCTGCTCCGGGCTTCCAGAATCCTATCCCATATTTACGGGATGCTGACTCAAGGAAATCGTATACTTCGCTATTTTGTTTAATGGCATTTACCAGATCACTTCCTGCATTCACATTTGCCTGGATCAGGTGGTCGCAGTGCACCGTGGCAGGAACCACTGTCCTGCCCATTCCTGTATTGATAAACTGGAGAAGGGCCATCTGGGCGGTGGCGTCCTGCATTGCAATCCTGTCGGGGGAAAAGTTTATATAATCAGTTCCCCTGGTAAAATTAATAATTGACGGTTCTGATAAATGAGCATACAGGATCTTCTCTGTTAATGTCAGAGGCCGTTCCAATATCTGATATGCTTTATCAACCTGACGGACAATTCTCGTATATAATTCTTTTATTTCCTCTATTTTCAGGTACATTCTTGCTGGTTAATTTATTAAATCATAATTAATATGAGCGTTTGGATGATGTTCGGAAAGAATTCAACAGGTTGTTGTCCCGGGGAATCTTCACATATGTAAAGATACCAAACAAATCGCTAACCTAATAACACAGATCCCTGCCCGCGGTTCATTAAAAACTAACGTTTATATGTTATATCTTAGCCTTGCGCCGATTAACAACGATGTCTGTGTTGCGTTTCCAAAAGCACTTTCAACCCTGAACATTAATGGCAAGGTTATTCTTTCGGTCAGAGTTTTGCCAACTCGTTTATTTCCCGATTCCCAAGCACCTTCCCGGAATATCCTTTATTAACGCAGTTTATCATTGCCAGGCCAACCTCTCTCTGGGAAGTGATCATTTTTGCAAAAAACAGGTTAAACAAAGGAAAAAGAAATCCCATGACCTTATAGCTCTTAAGGGTATTCTTAAGTCCCTTAGTAGGTTTAATGAATCCTGGCCTGAACATGTATGCATGATTAAATCCCAGCTTTAATAGGTCGTTCTCTGTTTTTCCCTTTACCCTGCCCCACATTATGCGTCCCTTCTCTGTACTGTCTGTTCCGACACCAGAGACATAACAGAATGTCATATCCGGATTTAACTTTGCCAGGCTGCCTGCAAAATGGATGGTCAGGTCATAGGTAATCCGGGTGTACTCCTCCTCTTTCATACCAAGAGAAGAAACCCCCAGGCAAAAAAAACAGGCATCATATCCCTTTAGTTCCCCTTCAATTCCTGAAAGATCAAAGAAGTCGGCGTGGATGATCTCCTTTAGCCTGGGATGTTCGTGACCACAGTGCCTTCGTCCAATCACAAGAACTGATTCCACCTCCGGATGATTCAGGCATTCATGTAATACCCCCTCACCTACCATCCCTGATGCACCGGTAATAATTGTTTTCATGTTTCTTCTCGGTTACGTAATATATCAAATGCAGCCATGTACCCACCAATAATGGCCCCTGAAAAACCCCCGCCGAATCTGCCCCAGGCAGAGGCAATGTGCAGGTTTTCAGGAAGAGTATTCAGGTAATCAGTCGTTCTTCCTGTTTTCTGCGCAAATCCATAAACCGACCCCTGTGGGTTAAGGGTATAACGTCTTATTGTCAGGGAGGTTGCAACCGCACAATATTCAACTGCATCATTAAAACCGGGAATTAGTTTTTCGAGTCGCTCTTTGAATATTTCTGATACTCTTTTCTTTCTTTCATTATATTCTTCCCTGGTAAGGGCTTCCCAGTCGACAGCATAATCAATACAACAAACTGCACCGACACTCTTTCCCTCCGGGGCAAGGCCTGAATCGATCTGACTGTAATCTACAAAAGTAAAACTTCTGGTTCTGTAATCGGAGTGGTTATTCCTGAATATATCGCTCAGGCGCTTAACTGAATCGTCATAAATAAAAATTGAATAGTTTCCGCTTCCTATATCTTTTAGTGGTTTATTAAAACCAAAATATACAGTCAGAAGCGACGGACCTATCTCCTCCTTTGACAGCTCCTTCCTGATCATCTCGCCGGTTTTCCTATCCAGTAATTCACCCGCAAGTACCGGAAGGGCGGAATTAACTATTATCTTCCCGGCGTATTCTTCCTGGTGTTCACTGCCTTTATTCTTTCTATTTGTCAATTCGACACCAACAGCTTTCCCCTTATCAGTAATTACCTTGGTTGCCAGGGTGTTAAGCATGACAGTTCCCCCGTTGTCCTCAATTATTGAGGCAAGAGCATTGGATAATATCTGTGAGCCACCCTTGATATAGTTGGCGCGCCCTCCATAATAACTACCCTGTGCCACGGAATAGTAATTTAGTGATATGTTATAGGGATCATCACTGAAATACCCAAGATTGGCCAGCAGTACCAGCTTTAGGTCTTCATCGCCTGTAATGCTGTCAAGAAATTCGCCAACAGTTCTTTCCGGTTTTCCTGTTTCTCCTGCTATTATTTTTCTTGCGTTCAGCAGCTGATGGAAATAAGCTTTTATTCCATCTTTTTCGTCAGGGAAATTACTTATCAACACACCCTGTGCCTTTTCGGGATCATGTTGAATAACTATGTCACGTCGACTGTTACGGAACCTGTAAAACTCAGGAACTTCAAGGAATTCCACCCGGTCGAATATCCCAAGGTCCCTGAACATTTTCACCTTAAGGTCCCGGCCGTGTAATCCATCCATTTCGTGTAAACCCACCTCCATTGTGAATCCTTTTCTCTTAAATGAAGTAGCGCAGCCTCCGGGCCTGTCATGCTGTTCTACAAGGAGTACTTTCTTACCCTCTTTGGCAAGTTTGGCTCCGGCAGTTAATCCCCCCAGGCCTCCCCCAACTATTATTATTTCCCAGTTCATTTTTTATTAATCATTTGGTCTGTGAAATATTCTATTCTCCCTGAATGGGATACCGTTTGAATTCGGCCTCCCGGTCGAAGAGATAGCGGTAAGTAATATAATGTTTTGCAGGCACGGCTCCAACAGCGGTAAATATCTTTCTCATTTTCGGATTGTAGTCGGCAACCCATGAAAATTCAATTTCTTCATAGTGAGGTTTACTGCCCAGAACACTCATCACTTTGAAAATAAAACCTGACTCAACTCCATGTCCCTGGAAGGAAGGAATTACTCCCATCAGTAATCCCCTGATCCTTGTCATAGCTTTTTGTTTCTTAAGAATTATGAACCTTATCATATCCGCCAGTGTCATTTTTCCATTCAGGTGTTTAAGGATCATATTAACATCAGGGTACATCATATAGATGGCTATCGGTTTTCCCTTGAAATAGGCAAACCAGATAAACTCTTCATCAATTATGATCTTCGCCTTTTTCAGTGTTTCCCGAATATATTCGGGCTTTATGGGTTCAAAATCCTTTTTAAAGGACGCCCATGCTTCATTAAAGACTTCCGTAAAGTCGTTTATATAATTATCCTGTTCCCGCCACCTGAAATGTTTGAATTCATAATCCGGTTTCGTTGATATCCATTCTGCTATTTTCATAAATCTTGGGGGCAACTCCTTTTTCAGATCCAGATGGAATCCCTCCATCTTATAATAGGTCAGGAAACCGTATGATTCAAACAGGTCCCTGTAATATGGATGATTGTAGGTTACTTCATAGGAGGGATGGGTAAAGCCGTCAACCAGCAGTCCCCAGTATTTATCCGTTTCTCCAAAATTGACAGGCCCGTCCATTGCTTCCATCCCCCTCTCTTTCAGCCATCTCCTGGCAGTATCAAAAAGAAGGAACGCTGCTTCCCTGTAGTTTATACATTCAAAGAAACCCATTCCTCCTGTAGGTTGTTCATGATTAGTCGCCGATTTGTGATCTATGAATGATGCCACGCGCCCGATAAGATTATTGTCTGGATCTTTTAGTACCCACCTGGTTGCTTCACCATGCGAATAATATGCATTCTTTTCAGGGTCGAAGATTGAATCAATGTCCTTGTTGAGCGGACAGACCCAGGTGGTGTCGTTCCTGTAAATTACTTTTGCTACATTAAGAAAGTCCTTTCTCTCTTTCCTGTTCGTTACTTCTGTAATTTTCATGACTTTGGATTCATCAATTCGGATTACTGTATACCATAGATTTGATTTATCTGTTCAGCATACTTCCCCTCTATAACTTTTCGCTTCAATTTCAGGCTTGCCGATAATTCCCCGGAAAGCGGTGACCACTCGTCAGGGACAAGCCTGAACTTAAGGATCCTTTCGTGTTCAGAGAAGGTCTGGTTGATGGTATTCACTTCATCCCGGTAAACACTGATCACTTTCTGATGACATATGAGTTCTCTCTTTCCCTCTGCTCCGGTAATACTTTTTGAATTGCACCAATCCTTCAGATATTTGAAGTCTGGTACCAATAACGCGCTGGCAAATTTCTGATGCTCTCCTGTGACCAGTGCCTGGTCAATGAAGAGAGACTCCTTCAGGCTGTTCTCAATCACCTGGGGTGCCACGAATTTGCCGTTCGAAAGTTTGAATATTTCTTTTTTGCGGTCGGTTATTTTTAAAAAAGTTTCATCTTCAATAATCCCGGTATCGCCGGTATAGAACCACCCCTCTTTGTCGATGGCCTGACTGGTAAGTACTTCGTCCTTGTAATAGCCCAGCATAACGTTGTGGCCCCTGCACAGGATCTCCCCGTCACCGGCTATTTTAACCTCAACACCGTTGATCAGTGCACCTACCGTGCCAAGCCTGCAAAGTGGTCTTTCCTGGCGGTTAATGGTGATTATAGGTGAGGTTTCGGTCAAGCCATACATATTCAGAATCTTCAATCCTGCTGCCCAGAATATTCTTTCAAGCCTGGGCTGCAGTGATGCTCCTCCGCAACCAACCAGCCTGGCTTTTCCGCCAAGGGCCTCTCTCCACTTGCTGAAAATCAGCTTGTCGGCAATTTTTAGTTTACGCTCATAGAACCACCCGTTTTCTCCGAAAGGTCTGTACTTTAATCCAAGTTTTACTGCCCAGAAGAAAATCCTCTTTTTCATCCCTTTCAGGCTCCTCCCCCGGGCAATAACATTATCATATACCTTTTCCAAAATTCTTGGAACGGCATCAAATCCGTCTGCCCCGATCTCCTTCAGGTTGGCAGCAATAGTCCCCATGCTTTCAGCATAAAATATGCTTGCTCCGCAATATTGCGTCTGATAATTTCCCAGCCTGCCCCCTACATGGCAAAGAGGTAAAATGCTCAAGAATTTATCTTTCGGTGTCAGGTTGAATACTTCAGCTGCAGCGATAAAATTATTTACCAGATTGGCGTGCGAAAGCATTACTCCTTTTGAAGTACCTGTGGTCCCGGAGGTATAAATAAGCGATGCCAGGTCATCAGGCGTGATCTCCTTTTTAATCTTTTTAAGCTTTTCAGAGGTTTCGGGCCGGCACCTTTTTCCCTTTTCCAATACTTCAGTCCAGGAGGGTGCGCCCTTTATATCATCAAAAGAAAATATGTATTCAACATTTTTCACCCGATCACAAACAGGTTTAATGTTTTCATACAGCCTTCTTTCCGAAATAATTACCATGCGTGCATCAGAATGCTCAAGGATATATCTGTATTCTTCACAGGTCATTGAGGTGTATACCGGGACATGTACCACTCCGGCCATTGCCATGCCCATGTCTGCAACATTCCATTCGGGCCGGTTATTTGTTATCGTCACTATTTTATCGCCTTTCATGAAGCCAAGCTCAAGAAGACCGCACCCAAAACAGTGGGCATTCTCATAATACTGCCGGGCGCTCCAGATGATCCACTTACCATCTTTTTTTGCAGCCAGGGCGTTTTGTTCAGGAAAAAGTTCGAGGTACCTGTCGAGCAGGTCGAAAGTGCGGGTTGGTTTCATCTCTTATTCTTTGGGTTATTGCAAGATAAGCAAATCTGGCATTAATATTGTAAATGATTATTTTCTTGCGTAGATTGTGCACATAATTTAACTCAAAAAACCAATGAAATGAAAAAGCTTATCCAATTTTCAAAGTCATTAGCGTTTCGTTATAAGTCAAACAATTTCAATTGGTTATAGTTTTGTTCTTTGAAGTGTTGTAGATTAGGTTT
>Ga0307378_10000656_pt1 | contig 59906 bp, 41 predicted proteins | sample UN1MG_FD_202238 | JGI IMG/M metagenome (GOLD analysis project Ga0307378, IMG submission 202238) | Soil microbial communities from Risofladan, Vaasa, Finland - UN-1 | ecosystem: Environmental > Terrestrial > Soil > Coastal area > Acid sulfate soil | place: Finland: Risofladan, Vaasa | collected... | reverse complement strand
CGGAATCGCAGGGAGGCTTGTGGAAACGTGGGCTATGGTGAAGGCTAAACGGGCACGTAAAGTGGAAACGCTGAAACAGCCAAGCCTTTGCCTAAAGTTGCGCGCGCCATACTTCTATCCCGACCAGGGTGTGGATTTGCAGATAGAGGCGGGGGAGTTTATTGCCGTACTTGGCCCATCAGGTTCGGGCAAGTCCACCGTTATGCACATTTTGGGCTGTCTCGATACCCCTACGTCCGGGACGTATCACCTCGACGGCGTTGCCATACAAGGCCTGAACCCCAATGAGCTGGCCGAGATAAGAAATCGCAGGATTGGCTTTGTTTTTCAGAGCTTCCACTTGCTGCCCAGGGCTACAGCCTGTGAAAATGTCGAGCTTCCAATGGTTTTTGGGGGAGTCAACGCAACAGACCGCAGGATTCGCGCCAAACGTGCCCTTGAGCAGGTTGGTTTGAGTCATCGAATACGTCACCTGCCTAACGAGTTGTCCGGCGGTGAACGCCAGCGTGTTGCAATCGCACGTGCTCTGGTAAATGAGCCTTCCATCCTGTTGGCTGATGAACCGACCGGTAATCTTGATTCGCATTCGGGAGCTGAGATTCTTGCAGTTTTCGAGGAGATCCACGCCGAGGGCCGGACCGTCATCCTTGTGACACACGATGAGATGATCGCCCAGAGAGCACATCGTGTGATTCACATCTTTGACGGTAAGATTGAATAAAATATAGAGGGAAGTTCACCGCTTTCGTCTAAGCTTCAGCCAACGCGCCTGATGGCACAAAATCGAATTTATATATAATACTTAATTTTATCTTAGAGTCACTACGGCTTGTGTTTTTAGTGGAAGTATGGTATTATAGAATAGTAAATGTGGAGCAGTGAAGTGAAATTTATTGTAAAGGGGGAATATACGGGAAGAACGAAATATTGTTGAAGGAGGTGTAACAGAAATGAAGGTCTGTAACAATATCACAAGCCGGCAGCTATTGCTTCTGCTGTTGTTGTCATCCTTAATGTCTAACCGCGGGGACGCCGTTGAAAATCTCCTGGTCAATCCGGGCTTTGAAGAAGGGACCGCGGGTTGGGCCGGCCGTGGCTGCGACCTCTCAACGTCGACGTTCAGTCGAAGCGGAAGCTACTGCGGGTACGCCACAAATAGGAGCTTTTTCTGGGAAGGAATTAAACAATCGGTGTTAGGCAAGATGCTTCCGGGAGAAACTTACACCATTTCCGCATGGATGAAACTCGAAGGTTCCTCCATCGATCAAATCATTGCGACTATCGAACAAAGAGATGACCGCGGCGTCAGCTATACCCGTGTGGATCAAACAAACGGATATGATAACCAATGGACTCATCTCTCAGGCCGGCGCCGGAAGTAAATTTCTACCTTGACGATGTAGAGGTATTGGGAGGAGTTCCTGAGCCGCCCGAACCTCCCAAACCTAACGCTGCCGGCTCTGTGGATATGGGTACTGTATATCAGGAGCTTGAAGGTTTTGGCGCCTCCGGTACCTGGTATCCGAATTGGTTGCTTGCCCACCCCTTGAAAAATGAAATCTACGATGTACTCTTCGGACAATTAGGTCTCGATATATTAAGTTTACAAAACACTTACGATATTAGGGAAATCTATTCCAATGAAATCATTGCTGCGGCGGAATCTTCCTTAGGTCGTCCGTTAAAGATCTTGCTTATTTCCGGGGCACCGCCCGCTTATCTTATAGGCAATGAAGGTACAGCACCGGGAACTCTCGCTCGATATCCCGGCGGCGGTTATAAATACAGAGAGTTCGCCAAGTGGTGGGCGGACAGTCTGGAGGTGTATTCCAATCATGGCATAAACGCCGATTATGTGAGCGTTCAAAATGAGCCGGATTGGCAGGTCAACTGGGATTCCTGCAAATTCACACCTACCGAGACGGCAGAATGTGCAGGCTACAACCTGGCTTTCGAGGCGGTATATCAGGAGCTGGCTTCTCGAATGACCGATATGCCAAAGCTACTCGCTCCTGATTCCTTCGGCTGCAGCGCCTCACGGGCATTTATCGACGCACTTATTGATCCCAGTCATGTCTATGGATATGCTCATCACCTTTATCCTGATGGTGACTATGACAATCCCGACTCATTCATCCCGGCCATGCAGAGTTTTGCTGCTAAGTACGGTGACAAGCCTTTGTTCCAGACAGAGTATTCACGGGGGGGCAATGAAAAGCCATTTAGTGTGGCATTGAACACGGCACGCCACATCCACAACAGCCTCGTCCACGAGGGCGTATGCTCATATTTCTATTTCAATCTGTTCTGGGGAGAAGAGTTCGGTCTGGTAACACTCGATTTCCCCTGGCAGGCCAATCCCAGCTATACAATTAACCACACATATTATGCCTTTAAGCAGTACACCGCATTTACAGACCCCGGCTGGTATCGCGTCGAGGCCTCGACCGATTCGAGCGGCCTGCGCATCTCGGCCTTTAAGAGCGACAATGATACAGAGCTGTCCGTTGTAATCATCAACGTCTCGGATATTGATATCGATCTAACGCTTTCATTGGGAGGTTTTTCTCCGGACAGCTCCAGGGTATACCGAACCAGCGAAACAGAGCATACGAAATATTCAGGAACTTTCGATGAGTCACAACCGTTGGCGCTTGCACCACAGACAATCACTACCGTCAGCCTGACGGGTAGCTACTCACCTGTCATCCCATCTATAGAAGAGTTTGAAACAGGCGATTTCAGCAGCGTTAGCTGGAAGTTCTCTGGTGATGCTAACTGGTTTGTTACTTCAGAAGAACGGAATTCAGGCACTTATAGTGCAAGGGCCGGCTCAATTGAAGACGACGAACGTTCAACTTTGAGAGTAGAACTTGATTGTACTTCGGGTGAAATCAGCTTTTATTGCAAAGTATCTTCTGAGTCAAGTTATGACTGTTTGAACTTCTACATTGATGGAGTAGAGCAGGACGAATGGTCAGGTGAGCAGGATTGGATTCAGATATCCTTCCCCGTGACAATGGGCACAAGAACTTTTGAGTGGACCTATTCAAAGGATGGTTCGGAATCCGGAGGCGACGATACTGCGTGGATTGATGATATAATATTCCCGAAGCCCCTTTAGTAGTTGCGTTTTATCACGTCCTTCCTTAGAATTAAGAGCTTATCCGAATAACTGGGTCGTTATGAGGCCGAGCGAAAAGTCCGAGGCCAAGGCGGCAGGCCAAAAAGGCTCGCCAGAAGTGGTTTTCTCCACGTTGAGAACATTTTTGGCCGACAACGCAGGCATCGGGCTTTGCAGCCGGCCGCAATAGAGCGGGTTATTTGGATAGGCTCTAAGTCAAGGGGCGACACACCCGAGAAAGAATTAAGTTTCCCATGCTTTATAGGGATTGTTGAGGAACGAATGAGTTCTAAAACAATATTAAAGATAGTTTTTGCATTTCGAGTAAAAATGGCTGGAGGCAGTAAAGGAGGTAATTTTATAATGATTAAGAAATGTATCCTCATCGGTTGTCTGGTTACATTATGTCAGACGTTAATGTTTCAAGAATCTCTCCAGGCACAATCCATTCCAACGCCGAATTCATATTTCGGATTTGATTTGGGCGCCGATGGTAAGTTGGCATCGTGGAAATCGATAGTTGATTATTATCACAAATTAGATTCCGCCTCAGACCGTATACTGGTAAGAGATTTAGGCCAGTCAACACTTGGCAATCCTTTTATTCTTATAATCATTAGTGCGCCGGAAAATATGACCCGTCTGGAGCGCCTTTCTGAGATTAGTCGCAATTTGGCCGACCCAAGAGGGCGCTCCAAGGCGGAAATCGCTAAGTTGATTGATGAAGGCAAAAGTGTCGTTGCGGTCAGCGGTGGTTTGCATGCAACGGAAATAGCCGCCGTACAAATGGCGCCGGGACTCGCTTATAGACTGGCAACCGCCAACGACAAGCAGACAAGGGAAATATTACAAAACACCGTCTTTCTTCTCTTTGGTTCTTTTAATCCCGATGGTGCAGAAATGGTCTCTGAATGGGTTGAAAAAACACGAGGCACCAAGTATCAAGGCTCGCCTCTGCCGGATCTTTACCATCATTATGCCGGACATGACAACAACCGGGATTCATATATGCTCTCTCTCAAAGAATCGCAAATGTTCGCTAAGGTCGTATATCATGAATGGATTCCGCAGATGTACCTCGACATCCACCAGATGGGAAGTTACGGAGCAAGATTATATGTGCCTCCGTATCACGACCCGATTAATCCGAATGTTGATCCTTTGAACTGGATGGAACATGAGCTGGTCGGAGCGAATATGCAGATTGCTTTAGAGCGTGCGGGTATGACAGGTATTGTAGCCGGAGCGCCCTATACCGGCTGGTGGTTTCCTTCTTTTCATATGTCAACAAACCATCGCAATATCGTAGGGATGCTTACCGAGACAGCCAGTGCGCGTTTAGTCTGGCCGATTTATATCCATCCACACCAGCTCAGGCCTCACGGCCGCAGTCATGCTGAATATGAGCCGATGCAGGTTTTTCCAAATCCCTGGCCGGGTGGATGGTGGCGGCTTTCAAATATGGTTCGGCAGCAGGAAATCAGCACCTATGCTTTACTGGAAACTGCGGCCAAGAACAGGGAGCTATTATTGCGTAATAAGGTTTTCAAAGCGCAACGTATAATCGAGAAAGGCAATCAAGGCCCGGAATATACCTACATCATCCCTGCAAAACAGCATGACTGGCTCACGGTGGATAAAATGGTCGGTATTCTCATACAAAACAACATCGAGGTGCATCGCGCCAAAGCGGATTTCGAGACCGGTGAGCGGACTTATCATGCGGGCGATTATATCGTCTCCCTTGCTCAACCCAATGGCGCTCTGGTGAAATCGCTTCTTGCAGAGGCCCATTATCCGGACAATGCTACCACACGCCGCGCCGACGGCAGTATTCTTAGACCCTATGATATGGCTAACTTTGTGCTTGCGGAACACATGGGGGTGAATGTATTTCCTGCGGACCAAACAATAAATACTGAGCTGGAACAGTTGACCGACCCCCCCAAATCACCCGGTCGCATTACTGGTTCAGGCAAGGCCGGCTGGCTGCTTTCCCATGAATTTAATGACGCATTTCTTGCCGTAAACGAAATTCTCGCCAAAGGTGGTGATGTTTACTGGCTAAAAGAAGCAGTCGACAATGAATATGGTCATTTTGCGCCGGGAGCAATCTGGATTTCGGCAGGGAGTACTTCCGGCAATCAAATTTCTGCTATTGCAAAAAAGACCGGACTCGTTTTTCACGCCCTGACGAAATCAACGAACGGTCCGGCATTTAAACTAAAGAAGCTTCGTTTGGGAATGTATCGGCGCTATAAGGGCGGCAATATTGATGAAGGCTGGACACGCTGTCTCTTTGACAAGTGGAATTTCCCTTATCAGCGCGTTGATGTCGATGCTATAAAAAATGGCGCTTTGAAAAAAATAGATGTTTTTCTTATTCCGCAAGACAGTACGACAACACTCATGGGTGATAAGGACGCGAAAAAATCCGAAGAAGCTGAGGAAGAAGAGTACCCGGAAGTATTTTTGCCTCCTGAATACAAAAATAATCTCGATGACGATTCAATTAAAGAGCTCAAGGCGTTTATTCGACAGAGCGGAACATTAGTGCTTATGGGAGATGCTTCACTATTTGCTATCGATAAACTCGATGTTCCAATCAGGAATGTTATCAAGGATTTACCGAATACCGAATACTTTTGTCCCGGCTCTAATTTGTATGCCGAAATGGATATTACTCATCCACTGGCTTACGGCATGCCCCAAAAAGGTCTAATTCTCAACTGGAGCAATCCGGTATTTTCAATAAACCCATCGGTTCTAAACGAACAAATCGCTGCTCCGGTTATCTATTCTAAAAAGAATATACTAAAAAGCGGATGGCTGCTTGGTGAAAAATATCTGGCCGGCAAAGCTGCAGCGCTGGACATTCAATATGGCAAGGGCAGAATAATCATGCTCGGTTTTCGCTCGCAGCATCGCACACAAACACACGGCACGTTTAAGATATTGTTTAATGCCCTTTACTACGGCGCTGCCGAGGAGACCGTTCTTTAAGGTGCAAGCTGTATATCAGAAATCAGAATTCAGATGTCAGAAATCTTAAATCGGAAGTCAGAAATCAGAAGTCGGAAATCAGAAGTCGGAAATCTGAAATCAGAAGTTTGCTCTGTTGAAAAGCCACAAAAACTGTCATTCTGAACGGAGCGCAGCGGAGTGAAGAATCTCTTTATGGCTCAAGAAACGAGATTCTTCGGCCCTTCGGCTACGCTCAGGGCAAGCTTTCTTTCGCCTCAGAATGACAGTCCAAGTTTTCAACAGAGCATCAGAAATTGGAAATCAGAAGTCAGTTGTCCTATGTTTTCTGTCCTCTGTTCTTTGTTTTTTTGTAGCTATCGGACGGCGACGCACTTCATCTGTTTCTGGTCGCGGATGAGCAGTTTTCCGTCGGCCAATGCCAGCGGGCCCCAGCATTCTGTCGTGTCGAGCAAATCCACGCTCGCCAGCCGCTTAAAACCTTCCGGATTGGGCTCAATGAGGTTAAGGATACCATCCCTGCCATCCAAGCTCAGAATAAGATCATCGACAAGAATAAATCCTCCCTTATCGAAGACCGGCGAACGCCCCGTCTTCCACTTGACATTGCCGGCGAGGTCCATACACACCATCCCATCCCGCCGGGTATTCGTCGTGCAGTGGGCGTATAGATGGCCCTTGTAAAGAATCGCCGGATGCACGTGCGTCCCGAAGTCATCGGTCTTGTAAAGCTCGGCAGCGCTGTAAGAATCACCTTGCTTCTCGATTTTTAGCATAGCCGAGCCTGCCTCGTATCCGCCAGTAACAAACAGCCGACCATCTCCGATTTCTGTGATATTGGGAACTGGAATCATGCAGTTCCAGCCTTCATATATCCAAAGTTGCCTGCCGTTTTTAGGATCCATTCCTATCACCGCACCTCCCCCGACGCCTCGCCTGCCGGCCGTAATCATAACCAGATTATCATTGCCGTTAATTTTCACGATTTTCGGGCTAACATAACCAACCCCGCCCGGTAGAGCCTCGGAGGTCCACTTAACCTTGCCGGTTAGCTTATCGTACGCAACGACGCCGGCCTTTTCAGTCTGCGAGGCCAGGATCAGTGAATCCCCATAGATCAGCGGGTTCTGGGTTATGGCCCACCTGGGTCCCTGGCCATTGTCGAAGTCCTTCCATACGTTTTTTTTCCAGACCGGCTTTTGCGTCTTTATAACAAAGCAATATACATCGCCGAACGATCCACAGGTATAGACGTAGCCGCCATCAACCGCAGGGGTGCTTCGCGAACCCGGGTGCTGCACCCTGCCCGGCGCATCGTACGTATAGGACCATTGCTCCCTGCCCGTCCCAAGATCAAGGCAGCGGAAGATGTCCTGCTCATTGCCAATACGATCCAGCAGATAGACCTTGCCATCGCTCACAGCCGCTCCGCCGAAGCCCGGTCCCAGGTCAATCGTCCAGAGAACCTTCGGGCCTTCGGCCGGCCACGACCTCAGCAAGCCCTTCTCATCGGAAGTAGCGTTTCGATTCGGGCCAAGATACTGCGGCCAATCGGCCCGGACGCTGCAAACTCCCAGCATTGTGATAAAAATAACCAGCAAAACACACCTTTTCATACTTTTTACTCTTAAAATTTCATCAATCTGACGTCTCCAGCTCAACATTTCTGCAGGAGACAGCTATACTCTTTATTTTTAGTTCAGCTATAATATCAGAATCTGCTATGAATTGCAACTGCTATAAACACGTTATTTCAGACATTCGGCATCGGACTTCTGTTCTACCCCTTTCGGCCCATTCGACTACGCTCAGGGCAAGCTTTTGTTCGCTCAGGGCTACGGCTATTTCAGGGCAGGCTCTGATCAGGGCATTTGAGGGTAGGTAAAATTGGGTTTGTTTTTTCATAGCCCATATCCGCATTATTCTTCATAATCCTTTGTAAATACACACTATGCATCAATTTTACCCTCTGGCAAATTGGGTTTGATTGGGTTTGAATTGGGTTTGTTTTGACCAAGTGTCCAATTGGATTTGTTTTCATAATCCGTTGTATTATATAAATTTACATTCATTTGGATGTCTTGGAAATTGGGTTTGTTTTGCATAATTGATAGTGAAACACACTCTCTATTTCTCCGCTATTTTGGACTGATATGACAAAAAAGCCCTGTTTTCCGGCTTTTTGTACGATGATGGCCATTAGGAACCCCCTGATGTCAGAAGTCAGATGTCAGAAGTCAGATGTCTGATGTATGTTTTCTACGAACAACGAACTATGAACTATCCATAGTTAGATATGTATTATACGATAGATAGTCCAAAAAACAAGTGAAATCCGCATTTTTATGGAAAATTGTCCTTTACTCGGAGATTCAGGGCATATCGTATTGCGTATTGCGTATCGCGTGTTTCATGCATGGTGAGTTTAGCGGCGGATTAGGAAATCAGCCTTCCTTCATCTCTTCGAATTCCTCAGGGCAGGCTCGTATGAGCAGATCTGGTAATGTCTGAGCGGGCGAGGGTGAAGGGGAAGGTGAGGTTGTTCAAGGTTGTCGCTTATTGAGGTGGTGGATAAAAAGGTTGACTATTTTGATCAAAATCATACTAAATCCAAAATGAGTCCTTGATATATCTGTGAAGCTGGGTATAATAGAGAATTTAGGATGATAAGTTCAAGCCCCTGCCTATCTCAATTGGAGGAGGAGTGAAAAGCAGGGGCTTGCTTCATTAGCCAATGGTGCCATGGGGCAATGGAAAAGCGAAGGTTAGGCTGTTCAAGGTAGTCGCTTCAATGAGGTTTACCGGGTGAGAGAACGCAACTTAGATGCAATTAGTTTGTCGAATTGCCCAAAATTAAGTGATAATCCAAGGATTAAAACGGTTGAGTACACCGTTTCCTAAGTCAAATAACTGTATTAAGAGCCTATCCAAATAACCCGCTCTATTGCGGCCGGCTGCAAAGCCCGATGCCTGCGTTGTCGGTGAAAAAACGTTCTCAACGTGGAGCAAACCACGCCTGGCGAGCATTTTTGTCCTGCCGCCTTGGCCTCGAACTTTTCGCTCGACCTCATAACGACCCGGTTATTCGGATAAGCTCTAAGCGAAAAGAAACCATTTATTTATTTGTCATTTTTTAGTTGATATATAAAAAATTTGTTTGTATTTTATGAGAGTACAACAGCGGCTGGGATTCCTCTGAGTGACGAGAATTTCGGGATGTTATACGGAAACCATATATACATAGTTGGCTGTAGCATAATTTCGAAAAGGATTCGTGCACGTATGCGTCCTTAAGATTAAATGAATTGGCTCCTCTGGCGGTCGTATTATTGGTGGTTAACAGAATTAGGAGAGTCCACAGGAATCAAAGGAGTTTTGTATGACAGGCACAAGAATAATCAGGGCTGTCTTCGGCTGTTTGATAATTGGTTGTGGAATTATTTGGTCAATCATGTTTCCCAAAACTCGCGAGATATTTCGGCCAGATTTCGTGCTTTCAGTGGCCCTAGGAATTGGTTTGCTTGTGACTGGCATGCTCTGCTTTTTTATAAAGAGATCGCGAGTTGTAGTTCTGCTTTTATCTATCATTCTCCTCTGGTCTGCACTGGCTAATGTCTTTTTTCTTGCTCAGCTAAAATCACTTCGTGATATCGTGGTTGACATTCCTTCTATGGAGGCCCAGAGCGCGCAGCAATGGCTCAGCATATTGGAATCAGATAGAGAAGATAAAATTGAGTATCTTTCCTCTCGCTTGAAGGAGGCTATACAGACTGGTCAAGAAATGTCCATAGCGCTAAAGCAATAGGCTATGTCTTTCCAAGGAACCAGCCAACAATGGCATTCAGTCGGACCCTCGTACCTCGGCCCGCTGATGCCAAACGTTAGATCACACAATTTGGAGAGATTCACATGAAACGAAAACTTTACAATCCTATGAATCTCGTTCTGCTTGTATTGATACCACTAATCGCGTTCTCCGGAACAGAACAGAAAGCATCAGAGTCTTACTATGAGCAGTTGAAATCTCTATTGACGCGAAAAACCTTGAAGGTTCGACCTAACGCATCAAAACGAGATGTAAACTTAATTGAGGTTGAGAAGGGAGCTGCAGGAGTGCTCTTTGGCGCATCTATGGATGACGTGGTGGCTATCTGGGGAAAGCCATGTGGCATCGATACATATAGGAGTCGTGATATCTGGAGCCTGTATATAGGCGCATGCAGATTTGGTTTTATTGATAACCAACTGGTCTCCGTCAGTATTCATAGTGCCACCCTAAAAAAAGCCCATCTAGGAAACGGTATCAGCTTTAAGTCCTCTTATAATGATGTGAAGTCTGCTTTCGGCGAACCAATAGAGGCGACAGATTACAATCTTAAGTTCGTAACAAAGAATGGTTATGTTATTAGGTTCCATTTCGTCGCAGACACATCTTCTATAGGTAAACGTAAGCTCATATCCATAAAAATCAGTCATCCAGATTCCGGTGAATAGGCCAATGTAAAAATGATCTAACAAATCGCTCAACTCTGACCGGAAAAAACTCACGCTTTTCCCGTCCGGTTAGCTCATCGTTACGCGCGGTTCAACGGAATTCAATAGAATACACGAAGTTCCCTGCTGATTAGGGGAAAAAGCACACTTTACCAGAACAGTATAAATCGGTCTTGGCTCTGAGTGACGCTGGTCTGGTTGTGCCGGGAGAGGGAGATTTATGCCACCGGGGTCTCGAACGCAGCGAGCCATCCCCAAGCTTGTGCCCGCGAAAGCGGGTACTGCGCTTGAGGCTGCCACCCATCGCAACTCAAAAGCAACCAGAATCTGTGAGAATTTAATAACTATGTTACAAACACCAACTTAAATAACGATAAAAACGGTTAGAACGACCGTTGCCTTTAGGGAAGCCGTAGGGTACACTTGTTAGAATGTTCCCTGAATCATAATAACATGATAGTATAAGAAATGTTAACGGTTTCGGAAGCATTTAGGTCAATCCAACCCTTCCGAACGAGAAATAAAAGAAGTAACTGCTGCCGAATTCCTGGATCAAACGGTTGAGTACGGCCTGGCGGTTTGCAGTCTGCATGGCCTTTCTGAGTTGAACAAATTTCATATAGCGTTGAATGGTTTCACGCCTTATGTTGAACTTATTAAGGTCGATCTGCTGTCCCTGAACGCCAAAGTAGATGAGCATAGCCTCTTCATAAAGGGTCGGAATGCCTTTATATCCAAGGTCATTGAGGCGTTCTATATTCTCCACGACCTTGTCGGCCCGGCCGGTCAGCAGGTAACACGCCATCAGATATTCAAAGGCCATCCGGTTGCGTGGATTTTGTTCTAACAATCCCAGCAGTATTTCATCGATGGATTCTTTACCGGTATTCGGATATTCCTCTTCGTGCATATACGAACGGATTTTGTCAATATAGGCCGTTTGATATGGTGCAAAGCCGTTGTTCAGGCTGCTGAGCAGGGCATCTGCAGTGTCACGAAAGACCAGGTCTTTTTTCAAAGCGTTTAGGTAAATCCTTGCAGTGTCCGTTTGTCTCTTGAGAATGTTAATCCAGGCCAGTTTTTCGAGCGTGATGCCGTAAGGGCCCTTAACGGCCAGCAGTTCGGACGCCTCTTTCTCAGCCATATTGACTTGCCCCAATTCCATAAAGACATCGCATAATTTCAACTGTGTCAGATATGATTCCTTTTTTTCGTGTGTGAGCAGAAGTCCCTGCGGCGTCTGTGGGAAGTGAAACATGTCATAGGGCAGCCTGCCGGTATGATACAAGGCCCGAATGATGTCATGATTGAAATAAGGATTGCTTTTCCCTTTGGGCAAACTGTGGCTAAGCTCAATGACCTTGTCCCATTGCTTCTGACGGGAATAGGTGTTTGACAGGACGAATGCCTTGCTCATCTGGTCGTAGCTGAAGTAAAGGCCCATGCCCATCAGTACGATTGGAACGGCTATTAAGGCCGGTTTCCTGAAAGACTTTAACGATATCTTCTTTTGCCCGGCAACGGCGTGTGTTTTTTCCGCTTTTTTCATTTGTAAACGGACCTTGCGGATTTGTTTGCGCTTACTGAAAACGATGTTCCCCATGAACATAAGGGACACAGCCAAAGGCACGAATCCGTACAGGAGGAAAATCAAGACCCTCAAGAAGGTCTTCATGCCCAGGGTGACATTCGGAGAAAAGGGTGTCAAGCTGAGCAAGGCCTGTTGAGGCGGTACAACAAACAGGTATTGAGCAAGGCCCCAGGTAATTACGACACTTGCGGGAACGGCAAGAATAGTCAGTCCCCAATTTCTGTGAACAAAAATCCCATATATTACTGTCATCAACAAAAAGACCAACACACCTCCTGCGCCCATTAGCCAGAACCCGACTGCTGCCAAAAGGCAATAGACTACAACACGAATAGAAGTTTTACGTAAAGGCAGCTTTTCGAAAACAAGGGAAAAATACAGCCCCAAAGACACGACCAAACAGGCAGACAGAGGATGCTTATAGCGGTTATACAGGAGAAAAATCATGATCCCCGGAAAACAGGTCAGAACTGTAGAACGAGGATGACCGGCGACTACGAAATGCCGTCTGGATAGCTCACTTAGACACAAAGCAGTCAGTACAATTATCAAGGCGCCCAGCCATGAGTGATAGTATCCCTGGGAAAGAAATCCTGCTATGTAAACAACAAATCCACCGGGCACGCCGAGGGAGTCTTTCATAAACGACCAGCCGGTCATAAATGAGGGGGCATCCAGTATGATGGTGCCGAAACAGTGATAGATTAGATGCGGCTCAGTGAAGAGCCATAGATAGACGTAGCAGAGCAAAAAGAATATCAGATTATGTGGAAATCGTTTTATTCTTATTTGCATGCCTTAACGCTCCTAATCCGGAAAAGCCTCATTCACGTTCCTGCCAAGGCTCGGATTGAACAGCCTTGGGGCTGGCCCCAGTAATGGGAACATCAACGGTTATAGACCGCTCGGAACGGGCCGCGCGGGCCAGGGAGGATTGACTGACCTTGATGCTGCCCTTGACCAGCTCAGGAACGCTGTATGTCTCCAGTAGCGAATCGTAGTACGCAGGGTCCTTCTGCGGCAGGACAAAAGGCTTATGTACCGTACCTGTGTGATCAACGTAACTGAAATAGGTCCTGGTCAACGAGCCTCCCTGACGCTTACTGCTGAATGCTATCCACCGGCTGTTACTTGACCAACTGTGCCACGATTCTGAATACCGGCTGTTTATCGCCAGCTTGCGATATTGACCTGTGCCCAGCTCCATGAGATAGAGGTCGCTGCTGGGCTGATACACCGGAAAACAACCGTACCGACACATACAAAACAAAAGAAATCGGCCGTCCGGCGAGACCCGCGGCAACAGGATACTCAAACCGGTTTCTTCCGCGGACAACACGGTCTCGGCAGTGCCCCATTGATCTGTGTCCACATCATAAGCGATGCGGCAAAGATCATACCGGAGTTTGTCGTAGTTCTCGGGCGGCACCGTGTCCCGATCTTCCCACAGGATGGGCGCGCTGCAAAAATATAGATACCGGCCGTCCGGTGACCATGTTGGATATGTTTCGAGCCGAGCTTTGTCCGACAGGGCCGGGGGACATACTACCTTTTGGCTTTCAACGTGGTAGCACGCCAGGGCCGAATCAAGATCCACCACGTCGCGGACTTCCAGGCCCCCGACGTGAAAGAACTGCCGCACCTTGTTCAGTGAATATACGGCTAACCGGCCGCTGGGATGCCAGGCCGTGTAGCCCCATTTGGCACCGATTTTACGGACTGAGCCGTTCCGGGCCAGCAGGGTATGACTGCCGTACGTTGCGCTGCGCAGGCCGATTGTCATAGAGTCGGGTGCATTACCCACAAAGCTGTGACAGTTAAGACAGCCTTCGCCGAAAGACCGGCCGTGCATAATTAGAGACTCATGGTAACCGGCCAGATTACGCTGATATATCCTAATGTCCTTCCACCAGTTATAGATAGGTTTCATGAACCGGTACACCACCACCTCGTCGATATCCTCCGGGGCTATGGTGTTTGTGATGGGCTGAAAGCGCCTCCATCCCTGATTCGGGTCATTGACATAAACATCAAAGTAAATCTCATGGCCTTTGTTGGCATTGAGTAAAGTTCGCCATTTTCTAAGAGGAATTCGCATTTGGCCGGCCTTGCTGTAAATATCAATGGCCCGGCCACGAGCCGAATGGATGTTGATGCGGTAGGCCCGTCCTTTTTCGAGGATACGGAAATTCAATGGGGCGATATTGGGCGGAATAACGAGTCCGGAGTAGTCAGGGCTGATATTAGGCTCATAGGCGGCTTGCACGTACTTCTCAACGGTCTTGGGAGAGCAGGACACCATCCACAATCCCAGTACGAGAAAACCGCTACATAAAGACACTGTTATATTTGATCTGATTGCCATATTTCTCAGCAGAAGTCACTGGCATTACGCATCCTTGAATTCGCATACTCAGGTGATTATAAATCAGTCGACATTTCACAACAAGCCCTTTAATAATAAGAGCCTATCCAAATAACCCGCTCTATTGCGGCCGGCTGCAAAGCCCGATGCCTGCGTTGTCGGCCAAAAACGTTCTCAACGTGGAGAAAACCACGCCTCCGAGCATTTTTGGCCTGCCGCCTTGGCCTCGAACTTTTCGCTCGGCCTCATTACGACCCGGTTATTCGGATAATCTCTAAGAGTATATTCCTGAGTTCAATCGCACTCATCTACTTTACGGCTCTTTATCGGAATTTTGATTAGCTCTTTCCGCTGTCTTGAGGTCAGCCTATGATCTTCCACCAGGAACAACATTAGACGTCCAAAGGCACCTTCAAAGCCATGGTCCAACAATGTTGTGAGGGCGGTGCTACATGCCTGTTGCCCTAAGAATAAGTTCGTTGAAACTGAGGTTGCTTTGGGTCGTTGATGTTAATCGGAGGAGGCAGCCACTTTCGTCCCATAGACTCCGGGTATCCTGATATGACTTGATGAAAAAAGGTAGCTTGTTATAATCCGGTTATGAAGAGATTATATTGGACAAGTCCTGAGCTTTTTGAGACTGAAGTTGAAGTCAAAACAATCTCCGACTGTAAAGTCACTATCGAACCGGTCATTTTCCATCCCGATGAAGGTGGCCAGCCGGCCGACAAGGGTGCAATCGGCCAAGCTAATGTTTGCAACGTCGAAATTATCGATGGCCGGATAGTCCACACACTTGACAGGCCACTCGCTGATGGCAAGTACATTGCTCGTGTGGACAAGCAACGTCGGCTCTATACAGCAAGCCAACATACTGCACAACACATCTTGTCAGGAATTGCTGAAAAACAATTCGGTCTTGGAACGACCGGCGTTCATATCGGATTCGAGAGATGCACCGTTAATTTTGACAAGAGAATCGACTGGGAAACAGTAAAAGAGCTTGAGCAGCAATCGATGGAAGCTGTTGCTCTCAACATTCCGGTTGAAACAGTGTTTAACGATACGGACGTTCGAGTAAGGAGTGATTCCAAAGAAATAGAATCGGACGTAATCCGTGTGGTGAAGATTGGTGATTATGATAAATCAGCTTGCTGTGGGGCCCATCTTCGGACAACCGGTCAAATCGGAATCATTAGAATATTTGATATTGAGAACAAGAAGCAGGGAACGAGATTATTTTTCCTTGCCGGGAGAAAGGCCCTTGAACACTCACAACTTGAGACATATATTTTGAGAGAGCTTAGAAAATCAGCCGGCTGCTCTACTACTGAGCTTCCTGCAATCTTCCAGAAAACCTCGGACCATTCAAAAGAGCTGATTAAAGAAATAAATCGATTATGGTCTCAGATGCTGCCGGACCTTGTAAAGTCGGCTGAAGCAGTCGAAGTCGAATCATCGAAAATCGGCATCCAGGTTACCGATGTCCCAAGGCAACTAGTAACAAAACTTGCGGGTATGATTGCGGATGCAATCGACGGGGTGGGAATTGTTGTCAGTGATGTCAATATTGCAATAAGCTCCAACAGAATGAATGCCGAGGAGCTTCTCAGGAAGATTCAAAATACTGTGGGAGGCAAAGGCGGAGGTTCGTCTAAGGCGGCCAATGGTAGGCTGAACAGAACTGTAACAACTGACGAGCTCATAACGATTCTGAAGCACGATTAAGAGGGCAACTCGTCTCTGAAATATCAACCAGATAGCATTGCCAGTGGCGGATTGGTTTTGGGATATTTACTATGCTCGGTCCCGATTATTCTTTGGCCCCGTGCTTGCGCAGTATTTCGGCGATTTCGGTGTGGCCTTTTTCCTTTGCCTGCTGCAAAGGTGTTTCGCCCCATTTGTTTTCGGCATTTACGTCCGCTCCGTTAGCGACGAGCAGCTCGGCAATATCTTTATGGCCTTTCTCCGCAGCAGAATGCAGGGGCGTGGTAGTATTAGTAAGACTCGCCTCCAGCCATGTGTCGAGGCCCACCTGTGCCCCCCAAATTCTCTGGAATATAAGAGAATCTAATTTACAGGGTGCGTTGACATCTACACCTTTTGAAATGAGTGTTTCAACCTCGTCGACTCTACCTGCCCAGGCGGCTACCCGCAACAATGTTAGCAACTCAGTTCGCCTAGTCTGGCTGTATATGACTCTGTTGTCTGCTTGCATTGATCCAGCGTATTGACAGCTGAAATCGGATCTGCTTGGCCAGATCTGTGTGGTCAGTGCAGACCTTGCGTTGACGACTGCATCGAGATGCAACACTGCCAGCGATTCAACGTAATTGAATTTTGTGTAGAGAGCTTCCTTGCTTGGAACAAAGAATCCCTTATAGAACCGATCAGACAAAATATTGTCTCCAATCCTTGATGCTATTTTCAAAAAAGACTTTTGCTGCAGTTTCGCATACAGTTCTAGAAAGCCCAAAAGAGCATACGGATCTGATGATTTTATATCGGTCTCAAAATCGGGCTGGTCTGTGGTACTGACACCGATATCTCCAAGGCTATTTCCTCGTGCAATGCTACGGGCCATTTCCCACATAAACGGGTCTCCTGTAATCCGATATGCCAAGGCGTATGCCCAAAAGCATATGGGACCAGCTTCCAAAGCATGAAGCACTGTCCCCTTAGGACCGTAATAACCATCCTTCGTGAAAGTGTACCCCAACAAGCTCGTACCATCAGTAAGCATTGGTACGAAAGAATTGTCCCCTTTACGATAGGAAACCTTACCCCAAGCAGTCAGTTCTTCCAAAGCCCACCGGCTGAATTCTGCGCCATCAGGGCCTAATAAGTCTCCAAGAATGAGCTGGCAGATCCACACCCTTACTTGTAACGCCAACGCCAAAGCGGTTGCTGGACTAATGGGGAAGAGTGTGCCTTCTAACACGAGGTGCCCCTTGAAATCATCACCGAACTGTAACTGTGCTCCTTCCTTTTTACGTCGGCTGTACAGACTACCGCTAATGCCGATCTCGGGATCTCTCGTCTCGATATATCGGTAGGCCAGGCGCTTACTCCACACCAATGCTTCTTTGTCATTCGAAAGCTTGTATAGCATCGAACCAGCATAGAACAGATCACTCCCAGTGTTGCTAAAAGAACATGCGGAGGGCAATATGCTCTCGAAAAACACAGGGCCACCTTCATAATTGTGCTTCCATGCGCTCTCTATCTGCTCGTCCATGGAGCCGTGCCGATTCATGTCCAGATTTGACCAGTTAAGGACATGCGCTGACCAGAAGTTTTCAATTAACTGCTTCGTGGCTTTTGAATCTACCTGCCACATTAACTCATAGTACAGATAATGAGTTTTTAATTCATGGACATATGTGCCTCTGCCTGTACACATTTCATCTGCCAGTGCATCGTAGGCCACATGTCCCCCCCAATGCAGCAGACCATTCGGACTGCGCAGATTCGCAAAGGCATACTTAATCGCATCCATTGCTGCTTGCTTGTACTTAGGGTCGCCAGTTATCTTGGAAAGGCCATCCAGCGTGCGGAACAAATTCTGCTGACTCGCAAGGTTAGACAGAATCCAGTTGTCGCCGTTGGGAGCCATCCACTTCACCGGCTCATGAGTATGAACATTTAAGCCGTCGACAAATAGAGGTGTGTGTTTGGGGCCGTAGGTATCCCGGCCGTATTTCAGGACGTTATCCGCAAACTCGCGTACAGCATTAAGATATTTGCTGCTCTCGTTAACGTCTTGGGTTTCTGTGGCGAGGCAGATGGAGAACTGGCAAATGAGCGATATAGCCAACACGGCCGGATGTGTAAATCTAACTCGCATATTATGACCTCCTGTATCTTAATCAGATGTTAATTCAGCGGTGTGAAAATGAATCAAAGTTCGCCGGCAGATATTATAGTCGGGATCGGCGGACAGAACAAGATTTATATCCTGCAACGGCTCACTTTTCTCTCATTAGAAAGAGAGCCGTTCGTGTTTGACAATAGGCTCAGGAGAGGAAGAAGTAGTGATGTGAAGTAAGCAGTTTTCGTTTTTTGAAGACGGCTCTGGGATTTTTGGAAGGTGGCTTTTTCTTTTGTTGGCAGTAGGCTCAAATATTTGGGTTTCCAAATGAGTCTCACGTGCGCCCCTGCAGAGTTAGCATTTTTTCCCGGTAATAGCGAATAATTGCCTCACGATGACTGAGATCGTGAGGTGGAACATTCGGTTGATTTATTTTAGGCGCGTTGAGGTCCTGATATGCCCGCGGCTTTTCGTCCTTGGAACGCCACGCTGAAAGCGCAGCCTTCATGGTGCTGATTTCGTCGCGATATCGTGGAGAATCATAGAGGTTATTCATTTCCTGCGGGTCTTTGTCCAGGTCGAAAAAGAGATTCTCTTGGCCCGGCGGGGCAAGAATGAGCTTGCGGTTTCGTGAGCGAGCCATTACCTGCTGTCCCGCCCTTGCCTCGGCGAAGATAAGGTCGTGCCCGCTATTTTCATCCTGCAGAGCGTGCCTGTACATACGGCCTCCCGGTCGGCAGCCGGCCGCCCGGCATATAGTCGGAGCAATATCAATATTGTTTACCATTCGCTGCGAAACCGTTCCTGCATATCTATTTCCAGGCCACTTGACTATGAGCGGTACTTTGACCACCGGGTCATACATGTAGTTGCCTTTGAGAAGCATGTGGTGAAAACCCATATAATCGCCGTGGTCCGCGGTGTATATGATTAGTGTATTGTCGTAGATTCCTTTTTGCTTGAGCAGCTCAGTCATGCGTCCCAAGTGATGGTCGATCTGGGAGATGGTCGCGTAATAGTAGGCCATCACTCGCCTTAGTACGGGCCCGGTCAGCTTGTCGTTTGGAAAATATCCCCGACTATACTTGAAATCACGCTCGATGCATTTCTGGGTCCAGCCCGGTAAGAGGAAAAGTTTCTTCGGGTCATACATTTGGTGCCAGGGAGCGGGTGGGTCAAATGGATGGTGAGGTTTTATAAAGCCTGCCATCAGGAGTCGGCCACCATTAGTCCATGACCTAAGCGTTTCCATGGCCTTGTCGGCGATCCAGGTCGTGGAATGGTGTTTTTCGGGCAGGTTGGAGACGAGGGCACCACAAGTGTCCCAATATTCTTTCGGCGCGTATTTGCGATACTCTCGCACTAACTGGTCTTCAAGGTCGTTCCGATCCACGAGGCCGAGACGCATAAGATAGCGGTGATAGTCATCGTCCCAGCGTCCGGGACCGTTCTGCTCTGCCAGGACCAGCTCGCTGAATCCCACGTCAAGATAGGTAGGTGTAAAGTGCATCTTGCCGACTGCCTTTGTGCGGTAGCCTGCCGTCCTTAATATCTTTGGGAAGGTTTCAATATCGGGAGCCAGAGTGCTGCTATTTGTCCAGCCGCGGTGTTCGTGGACGTATTGACCGCAAAGAAGTGAATAACGCGAGGGTGTGCACACCGGGAAAGGACAAAAGCTGTTGTCATAGCGGACACCGTCTGCAGCAAGTCGGTCGATATGAGGGGTCTTTATGTCCGCATTACCATAGACGCCGTGGCAATCAATTCGATGCTCGTCAACATGTATAATCAGAATATTGGGATGCTTCAATCGGGCTTTGCCAGCGAACGACATCTTTGGCATTATCTGTGACGTGGCCGCTACGCCTACGGTCTTTAGAAAATCGCGACGGTTGAAAGAATTTTTCATTGCATTAACCTCATATAGTTAAGTTAATGGTTTTAGTTAGAATACCGCAATCACCGGACCAATGCCACTGGTTTTTGGAATCTTCTGCCTCGTTCTCTTAGCATAAGCAAAAAACTTGTCCGGGAGTTCACTGGCTGTTATAATTTGGTTCCGATTGATAATTTGTTCGATTGCGTCATTTATGCAGAATGCAGGAAAACAATGAGTATTGCGAGGAAGTATGCAGGATCAGACGTGATAGTATAGGATAGGGAAGCACTTTATGTCCGAGCCACTTATGGATTCAAAATCTGAACGCCGACTTCCGTGGTGGCGGTCGATTGGACCGGCTCTAATCACCGCATGCGTGGTGTTCGGACCGGGTAGTTTGTTAATCAGCTCCAACGTCGGAGCCAATCATGGATATGAATTACTGTGGCTGCTCCTCTTGACCGGTGTCCTGATGGGCACGTATATGACAATGGCCGCGCGAATCGGCGTCGTCGGCGGCGCCACACCCTGTACGCTTATCGCCGGTCGTTTGGGTCGGCCAATTGCTGCCGTAATCGGAATCAATCTCTGTCTTATCTGCACTGCCTTTCAGTTTTCCAACAACTTAGCTGTGGCCGCCACTGCTGATGCCCTCGGCGTGGCCCGTCTCTTCGGAAGCCCGGACGAAATGACCGAGCGCACCAGGAGTCTTATCAACAGCGGAGTTCTGCTGGCGTTCAATGCGGCAATAATTGTTCTGGTCTTCACATTGAAACAGGTATATCACGCGCTGGAACGGATAATGAAGGTTATGGTGGCTGTGATATTGATATGCTTTTTGGTCAATCTTTTTATCGTTCGACCTGATGTGCTTGCGGTATTGAAGGGTTTAATCCCCCGACTGCCCGAAGGCCTTTTAACGGGTGATAAAACAGGTAGTATTTATAGTAGTTACCCTATGGTTCTCATTGCTTCACTACTGGGCACGACCTTTTCGGTAGCTGCTGCATTATACCAGGGCAATCTCGTGCGGGAGAAAGGATGGACAATCAGGGACTACGACCGTGGGATTGGTGATGCCATCGCCGGAGTCGCCATCCTGACCGGCGTCAGCGCAATTATTATGATGACCAGCGCTACGGTCCTCAAAGGTCAGCCGGCTAATGATATCAGCGTATTAGCTACACAACTACGGCCACTGCTTGGTACGACCACCCACGTACTCTTTTGTGTGGGACTGTTGGCGGTGGCTATGAATCCCTTTGTCATCAACGCAATGATTGGCGGCAGTATCCTGGCCGATGGAGTTGGCAAACCAGCCAAATTAAGCGACCGTTGGTCCCGGCGTTTCACGGTCGTGGTTCTGCTGGTTGGAATGGCTGTGGCGATGATTGTTTTGCACACTCCCATTAAGAAGATTGACGCAATTATCTTTGGCCAGGCCCTTACAGTCATCGGCAATCCGTTGATGGCTGTTACGCTCCTCTGGCTGGCGAATCGAAAAGACGTTATGGGCGAGAGGCGTAATACGCTGGTCCTGAACATCATCGGCGGACTGGGCCTGCTGGTAGTCATATTTATCGCCATCCGGGTCTTGTTTCTTGTGGTGTCGAGATTGACCTGATTGTTGCTCATGGAATATGTTGAGCAAGGGTCTTTATGTCAGCGATTTATGAGAAGACTTACCTATGATAGATGTATCCGAATTAGACGAAGGTGCCTTGGAGGACATTCTCAGCGAGCCTACCGATGCGACCAAAGATATAGTTGCCGGTCTGAACGGTGATATCGTTGTTTTGGGCGCGGGGGGCAAGATGGGACCGACCTTGGCGATGATGCTCAGAAAAGCCTCAAGCGGTAAAAATATTTACGCCGTCTCCCGATTTAGCGACAAGGCCGTCCGAACTAAAATCGAGCGGGCGGGAATCAAAACCATCCAGGCAGACTTGCTTGATGAGTCACTTTATTCGCAATTGCCCGACGTGGAAAATGTATTCTATTTGGCCGGCATGAAGTTCGGTTCTACCGGTAACCAGCCATTGACATGGGTGCTGAACAGCTTTCTGCCGGGTCTTGTAGCACGACATTATAAGGACTCGCGCATTGTGGTTTTTTCCACCGGCAACGTTTATCCTTTGGTTGACATCAATGGCGGCGGAGCATCTGAAAAAACTGCTCCCGACCCGATAGGGGAATATGCCCAGTCTTGCCTCGGCAGAGAACGAATAATTGAATATTTCTCGCAGCTTCAAAATACACCGATGACCATAGTCAGACTCAATTACGCCAACGAACCTCGATATGGCATTATTGTTGACCTTACCCAGAAGATTCTGAATGATGTGCCTGTCGACCTGACTATGGGAGCGGTCAATCTGATATGGCAGAGAGATGCTCTACAATTTATCATCCGCTCTATCAGTCTTGCAAAATCGCCGCCGACTATTCTTAATGTTACAGGGCCGGATACTGTGTTGGTTCGTCAACTCGCTGAGAAAATCGGCCAAGAGCTAAATAAAAAGCCAAAATTCACATCCCGGGAAGCGCGAACAATTCTGCTTTCAAACGCGTCTTTTTGTTTCAGCACGTTTGGATATCCGCAGACAGCGCTCGATGAGATGGTGTCCTTAATCGTCAAATGGGTAGCGTCGGGCAAAACAGTTCTGAACAAGCCGACCAAGTATGATATTCGTAATGGCAAATTCTAAGGACTTGTAAATAAATTATCTTCCATTTTTGGCTGGCTGCGGCATCGGCTGGCGGTGTCAGCAAAACTCGGACTACCAACCAGTAGGCCTGTGTTTTGCTTCCTTGCCAGCCTTGTCCTCGCTGGAGCCAAAACGAAACCTAATTTCTTTACCAGTCCTAAGGCCGCTTTTTATGCTGGATTTAAACATAATCGATACGCTGCGTTCGGGTTGTGTGATTCCTGCCCATCCGCTGGCTCTGAAGCCGGATAGAAAACTCGACGAGCGTCGCCAAAAGGTGTTGACCCGCTATTATTTAGCTTCCGGCGCAGGTGGTTTGGCGATAGGCGTCCACACCACCCAGTTTGCTATCCATGACCCGAAAATAGGTTTATACCAGCCGGTGCTGGAACTGGCCATCGAGACAGCTCGTACGTTTGCCGTGTCCGCAGATCTCGGTGAGCCGATAATGATCGCAGGTATAGTAGGTGATACTAAGCACGCTGTCAAAGAAGCCGGGTTAGCCCGAAGCCTCGGCTATCATCTTGGACTGCTTTCCCTCACGGCTCTAAGAGGCAAATCAATTGACGAGCTTGTTGACCACGCAAGAGAAGTAGCCCAAATAATACCGGTTATGGGGTTCTATCTGCAGGAGGTCATAAGCCAAATGGTGCTGCCTATCGAGTTTTGGCAAAAGCTCGTTGAGATACCAAACGTCCTTGCTATCAAAATAGCACCATTCAACAGATACCAAACGCTTGATGTTCTCGAAGCAGTTGCCCATTCCGGAAGAGCCGGCGAGGTAGCATTATATACGGGCAACGATGACAACATAATTTCTGATTTACTCACGCGGTATGATTTTAACGTCAACGGTCGTCTGGTTTCACTTCACATTGTCGGCGGGTTGTTAGGTCAATGGGCTTGCTGGACCAGAAGGGCGGTTGAATATCTTGCTCAAATTAAGACCATTCACGGGTCCGGCACTCAGGTTCCGCAGAAGATGTTGACGTTAGCTAATCAATTGACATTGGCCAATAAGGCGATTTTCGATGCCGACAACCATTTCGCCGGTTGCATTCCGGGTATATCTTACGTCTTAAAGCAACAGGGCCTTTTGAAAGAGTTGAGCACACTTAATCCTGACGAACAGCTCTCACCCGGACAAGCTGACAAGATTGATAAGATAAGACGCGATTATCCACATCTTACAGATGATGATTTTGTCAAAGATAATCTTCATAAGTGGTTGTCACCCTGAGTATGTCCAACGTACTGAAAAATATTTGCTGGCAGTTTATGGTTGAGTCGATTACACTGTTTTTTGTTTTTAGAGAGAGCCTTTTATACTTCTTCTTAAATTTTTTTGTGAGGGTATCATGATTCAGCAAGCTAACAAAAATTGTAAAGCGGAAATTGAAAATTCTAAACTATGCGGTCCAACTATGACTGGACAAGCTGTTCGTGTTACATTAGTGTTGTTGGTTATGTCTCTTCAATGCTTAGCTGCGGACCGGTCGGTAATCGGCACAAGTCGCGGCGACCAAATGCTTGCCGAGTACTTCCGTGCCCAGACCGCAATGCTCAGCGAACAATGCCTGGCCGACATCAAAACCCTCGAGGATTGGGAAACGAAGCGACAGGTTTATCGAAAGCAACTGTACGAGATGCTTGGGCTTGAGCCATTTCCCAAAAAAACTGACCTCAAACCTGTCATTACCGGTAAAGTCGAGCACGAGCAATTTACCGTTGAGAAGATTCATTATCAATCCAGACCCGGCCTTTACGTAACTGGCAACCTGTATATTCCAAAAGGTCTCGAAAAGCCGGCTCCGACGATTTTATACGTCTGTGGTCACTCCGTCGGCACGAAAGACGGTATCCGCTACGGTAACAAGGCTCCCTACCAGCACCATCCCGCCTGGTTCGCACGGCATGGCTATGTGTGCTTAGTCATTGACACGGTGCATCGTGGCGAGATAGAGGGTATCCATCACGGAACGTACCAGTACAAAATGTGGTGGTGGAATAGTCGCGGCTACACGTCCGCCGGGGCTGAAGCATGGAACTGCATACGCGCACTGGATTATCTCCAGATGCGCAAAGAAGTTGACAAGGACCGCATTGGAGTGACTGGTATCTCCGGCGGCGGCGCGAACAGTTGGTGGCTCTCAGCAATCGATGACCGTATCAAAGTCGCTGTCCCGGTGGCCGGTATCACCGACCTTCAAAACCACGTTGTGGACGGCTGCGTCGAAGACCACTGCGACTGTATGTATCTTGTGAACACATACCGCTGGGACTATCCACTTGTGGCGGCACTTGTGGCGCCGCGACCGCTTTTGCTTTCTAACAGCGACAAGGATACAATCTTCCCGCTGGACGGAGTCCTGCGCCTGCACGAAAAAGTGCGCCGTATCTACAGGCTTTATAACGCCGAGAAGAACCTTGGCCTGCATATCACCGAAGGCCCCCACAAGGACACACAGCAGACCAGGGTGCATACTTTTAGCTGGTTCAATCGCTTCCTCAAAGGTGAAGACCCATTGATCGACGAGCCGGCTGTGCCTTTTTTCCAGTGGCCACAGCTCAAGGTTTTCGACGAGTTGCCCGCCGACCGGATAAATATACAGATACACGAATCGTTCGTGCCCAAAGCTCCGGAACCATCGGTGCCGCATTCCGCCAACGAATGGGCAAGGCAGTGCAAAGCCTGGATGAAAGCGCTTCGGGAAAAGTCATTTCGTGGATGGCCGAGGCAGACGCAGGCAGGTCCGCTCGATGTCAAGCGTATATTCTCCGTCAAACGGGACGGCGTTCGCTTCAGTGCCTTCGACTTCACTTCTCAGCCGCACGTTCGTCTGCGGTTATACCTGGCGCACCAGGCCGGACTCGATAAGCCTGAGACGGTTGTGCTGAACGTCCTGAACGAACAGGGATGGACCGAGTGGTTGGCTGCTATGAGCGTTGGCTTTGCCGATGAGCTCAGCGACTCCGCCACAAGCGGACTGGGTGAGCCGGATGAGGATGCCTTCAAACGCAAACAGGAAATGTTCAGGAACAACAATTGCGTGATGGCGTACCTTGCGCCACGTGGGATTGGGCTGACTGCCTGGAACACCGACGAACGAAAGCGGACCCAGATTCGCCGGCGGTTTATGATGCTTGGCCAGACACTCGACGGCATGCGGGTCTGGGACGTAAGGCGGGCGATTCAGACGCTGCGTACCCTCGATTCGACCAGAGAGGTACCTATGGCCCTTCAGGGTAATGACCAGATGGCAGGCATCGCGCTGTACGCCTCGCTGTTCGAGCCCGGCGTCGCCAGACTCGACCTGTGGCATCTGCCCGACTCGCACCATGACGGCCCGATATTCCTAAACGTGCTGCGCTATCTGGACGTACCCCAGGCTGTAGCGATGGCTGTTGAACGAAGTCAAATACGGCTCTATCTGGAAGACGACTCCGGATGGCGATTCCCACAGGCCGTCGCTGAGAAATTGGGCTGGTCCGGTGATAGATTCCAGATGCACATAGTTTCTATCGAGAATCCTAATCCTTGAACTATTCTGTGGTTCCCGCTCGCATCCCGTGCTTTCTTGCAAAAGCAAGAAGTGGGGTAACGCGAGTGCAGGTATGAAATTTATCGGACCCAACTTTCAGTTAATCCTGCACTAATTGTACTACAGTGAAGCTTTGTCCCTTATATAATTATTTGAACATTAGTCTGATAACAATTGGTGCGGGGCAATCTTTTATTTTTTGTTTAACTTGGCAAAAATTTATTCCGATACATTCTCCTGATATAGAGAAAAATTTATTAGGTCAGAAGAAAGAGCAAGAAATGGGAATTAATACCAATGAGCATTAAAAATCTATCAAAAGATGTTCTTCTCGTTGTACTGCCTTCTAAGGGACCGAAAATAGCACATGAGCTAAAAGCCGTCAACGAAACTGTCAGTAAGAAGAAAGGTAACCAAGACGTCGTAATTGACTTTTCCAGGGTCGAGATAATAAATTCTGCGAATATCAGTAATCTGTTAATATTGCACAATTTGCTGCAGAACTCTGGACATAGGCTTACCTTCTGCAATGTTGCCACCGTGACTAAATGCATTTTTGTGGTTGCCGGCCTTGACAAAGTCTTTGATTTTAGTGATGACCAGCCCGCTACCGTAGCGGCTGTCCAGAACGCTGATTAACCGACAAGCCAGTCATCATTTCTCCTGCTATTGGTTGCCCCGCACCAATCGTCCGTTAGCGATGCACCCGGCGTGCCGGTGGTCGGCAGCCCCGCTACAACTGCAATTGGTGCGGGGCACTTTTTGGTACTGCCTGTTATACTATCGGTAAGCAGTATGGGTGCGCTTGCGCTCGGAAGAACAGACAGATTCCAAATTACAGGATCGAGGTTAATGATGTCTTTATAACCAAAGCAACAGAATGTGAGCAAACACCCGGGAAAATCGGTTTTGAAACAGGCGGCAGCCCCGTACAGTACCACAACATTGTAATTATCCCGATACTCTCCGATTAAGCAAAGTTACAGAGGTTGAAGACTTGTGGTTAGCCGGTGTGGGTTCAGAAATTTTCCTGTATGTATCTGACAGCGTTGTTGAAGATTGTCATTCCGTCGCCGGCCGGCTTTTCTTTTAGACGGGTCCAGTGTGGATGCTGGGTCGGCCTTACGAACCTTTCAGGGTGGGGCATAAGACCTAATATCCTGCCGGTGGTATCCGTCAGACCTGCTATCGAGTCCATCGAGCCGTTAGGATTGACCGGGTAATCGCTTTGCTCGCCGTTCTTGTCAACATACCTAAATGCGACATGTCCCTCGGATTTTAATTTCTCCAATGTAGCATCATCTTTAGTAACAACTTTGCCTTCAGCATGTGCAACCGGCAGATAGATTTGTCTGCCCGGCTCGATGAAAATGCACTTATCTGTTTGCGGGGCTAAGTACACCCATCTGTCCTCGAATTTGCCGCTTTCGTTGTAGGTTATGGTAACTTCTTCCTGATGTTTGGTTGAGTTATCACCCGGCAGAATGCCTGTCTTGACGAGTACCTGAAAGCCATTGCAGATTCCAAGCACTAATTTGCCGTCATCAATGAATTTCCGTATCGGCTCGTAAATATGATGCCTGATTTGATTTGCCAGGATTTTACCTGCAGCCACGTCGTCACCATAGCTAAAGCCGCCGGGAAAAACAATTATCTGGAATTCGTCCAGCAGAGTTTTATCCTCGATTATCCTGTTTATGTGAATACGCTTTGCCTTTGCACCTGCCAACTCAAGCGCGTACTCGGTTTCCATATCGCAGTTTATCCCAGTCGCACGTAATACTATTGCTCTTACCTCTGCCATCTCTTACTTTTTACTTTCCTGTTTCGTATTGTCCTTTTTTACCAATTAAACGGTTTCTGCCAGGCCTGCTTTAATTCATCAACATCTGCTTTGATAACAGCCTTGCCATCTTCTGTTTTTATTAAGAGTGTTTTTTCTTCTGTTACTATCCCAATTTGGCCGAATGGTAAATTGAGCATCAGTTTTGCAAACGCATTATAATTCTCCGGCTCGACTTCCACGATATAGCGGGAGTTAGATTCACTAAATAGCTGTGCGTCCGTTCGTGAACAATCATCACTTTTTGGCAGACCCAGCAAATCCGCTTCTATTCCGAGCCCGCCGGCGAAGGCCATCTCTGCAAGTGCCACAGCCAGGCCGCCCTCAGAGCAATCATGACAACTGACCACAAGGCCTTGCGCTATTGCTGCAGAAATCTTTTTAGCAATATTAGGGGCTGTTTCGAGCTCTAACTTCGGCACGTTTGCGCCGACCTGATCGTTAATCTTGTAGTAATGTGAGCCGCCCAATTCATTTTTCGTTTCGCCGACTATAAACAGCAAGTTAGAGGCCTTCTTGGCATCCATCGTTACGCACATGTTGATGTCATCGACTATTGATATGGCGCTTATCAATAGTGTAGGTGGAATGGATATTTGTGTCCCATCTTCGCACGCGAATTCGTTATTCAGTGAATCCTTGCCGGAGATAAATGGTGCCTCGAACGCCATTGCTCCGTTGTAGCAGGCCTGTGCCGCCCGCACTAATGGGCCTAACGTTTCCGGCTTCGAGCAGTCACCCCAGCAGAAATTATCCAGCAGTGCAATCCTGTCAGCTCGGCCGCCTGCACATATCAGGTTCCTGATTGCCTCGTCGATTCCCGCCATCGCCATCCAGTACGGGTCGATGTCACCGTAAAGCGGATTCATCCCGCAGCTAATAGCAAGGCCTTTGTCCGAATTAAACTTTGGCTGTATCACCGCTGCATCATTGGGCCCATCATTATTTACGCCCGTCAGCGGTTTGACGACCGAGCTGCCCTGAACCTCATGGTCGTATTGACGGATTACCCATTCCTTGCCGGCAACATTGTAAGATGAAAGGATTTGCTCAAGCTCATTATTGTAATTATCTTTTTCCGGTATGCTCGGCTCCGTAAGATGAGGACTTTTCCACACGGCTTTGCGTGAGTATTTTGGCACTCCATCGTGCAAAAAGTCCATATCCACATCAGCCACTTGTTGGCCGTTGTATTTTAAGATTAATTTCTTATCGTCGGTGAATTTGCCTATTACAGTTGACTCGACGTTTTCATCGTCGAAGATTTTCGTTATCGCTTCCAGATTTTCCGGCCTCACGGCCAAGACCATTCTCTCCTGTGCTTCACTAATCCAGATTTCGGTATGGCTAAGGCCGGCGTACTTTAACGGGGCTTTTTCCAGGTCGACTTCTGCCCCGAGGTTTTTGCCCATTTCTCCTATGGCGCTGCTTAATCCGCCGGCTCCGCAATCGGTAATGGCTTCATACAGCCCGGCTTCGTTTGCCTGGACCAGTACATCCAACATCTTCTTTTCTGTTATTGGGTTGCCGATTTGTACAGCGTGCGAAAAGACGGTCTCGTGTTCGTGTGTCATTTGGCCGCTTGAAAACGTCGCCCCGTGTATCCCGTCTCTGCCAATGCGGCCGCCGACCATAACGATGAGGTTTCCACTTTGCGGATTCTTAAAGCACTTATCTTTGTCCATCAGGCCGATGTTGCCGCAATAGACCAACGGATTAGCTAAGTATCTGTCGTCGAAGAAAATTGCTCCGTTGACTGTTGGTATTCCCATTCTGTTTCCATAGTCTCGAATGCCCGCTACAACGCCTTTCATAATCCTTTTCGGATGCAAGAGGCCTTTGGGAATCTCTTCGAGTTTTTTGTCCGGCTCGCCGAAACAAAATATATCTGTATTGGCAATGGGTCTGGCACCCAGGCCTGTCCCCATCGGGTCACGGATTACACCGCCTATGCCGGTAGCTGCTCCGCCGTAAGGCTCAAGTGCCGAGGGGTGATTATGAGTTTCGACCTTGAAACATATCGCTGAGTCCTCGTCGAATTCCACCACGCCGGCGTTATCGGAAAAGACCGATATACACCAGTCTTTATCGAGTTGTTTGGTGGCTTTGAAAATGGTGTCTTTCAATAAATCGTCAAAATGCACCTGCTCACCATCAATTAACATATCGACCGAGCTTTTGAGAGTTTTGTGCAGGCAGTGCTCGCTCCAGGTCTGGGCGATTGATTCCAGCTCAATATCGGTAGGCTCTCTGCCGAGCTCTTGATAATATTTCTGAATTGTCTGCATCTCGACCAGATTTAAAAACAAGTCCTTTTCTTTGCTCAGAACGGTCAGCTCATCATCGTCAAGCTCGCGTATTGGCAGGTGTATAAGCTGCAATTCGTATGGTTTAAGATGTGGGCCTGGTGGTTCTGCTTCGTTACCAATAACACAATCTTCAATACAGTCGTTTGATAAGATTTTCTTTGCGATTGTATCGATTTGGCTTTGCTTAATCTCACCTAAGAGGACATATTTTCGGGCGGTTCGAACATTGTCGGCTTTAACGCCCATATCGGCGACCGCTGCCATTACCGACTCGGCCACAGGGTCGGTAACACCGCTTTTTAGATGGACCTCGATTAATGTTACCTTTGCCAGGCCCGCCGGTGCGCCGCTTCTACCTATATAATACTCTTCACAGACCGGGTCGGTCAGAAGCTCTTGTGCCAGGCGCTCAGCAATGTTCTTATCGAAATCCGCCTCTATAAGAAAAACCTTAGCCGACTGAACCGCCTGCACCGAATTGATGCCCAGCTCTTTAATGTCTTCCAGGACGCTCCTGCCGTGCACATCTGAAAAGCCGGACTGATTAAAAACCTCAAATCGCCACTGCCTCACGATATTAATTCTTTCTTTTTAATTTTGTATTTTATCAATGCCGCCCGTTTCGTTCTTGCTTTCTCAAGCAATCTTTCAATTTCTTTTTTATTTTCTTTTTTCATTGCCTTTTTAAGTTTCACTAATTCAGCGATAATTTTATCGATACCTCTGGTGGTGTTGTTTGCGTTTGTCAGCAGCACGTCTGCCCAGATATTAGCCGGTCCCGATGCTATTCTCGATGTATCCATAAATCCATTGCCGGCAAATTTCAATTCTTCGCTGCTGTTGGCATTTATCAGTGCTGCTGCCGTTACATGCGGCAAATGGCTTACATTTGCAAAGATTCTGTCGTGCTCTGTCGGCGTCATTATCTTCACATAGCACCCAAGTTTCGACCAGAATCTTTTAAGGGTTTGTACCGCCTGCCGATTAGTCTTTTTTGTCGTTGTTAAAATGCACATTGCCCCGTCGAACAAGTCATCTCTGGCAAATTCCACGCCCCTTTGTTCTGAGCCGGCAATAGGATGCGAACCGACATAGTGGACCCTCTTCGGCAGCTTCTTAGCTGCCCAGCGGTGGGGCAGTACCTTTGTTGAACCGACATCGGTAACAATACAGCCGCTCGGCAGTGCATCGGCTATTTCGCTGAATGTTTTCTCAAATGTAACTATAGGCGTGGCCAGGATGACAATATCCGCCTCAGATACACTTGACTTTAAGCAATCGACGACTTCAGTTGCCACTGCCAATCTTCTGGCTTTGGCGCGAGTTGAGGGCCGATGCGTGAAACCTACCACTTTTACTCGGGTAAAAGAGCGTAAAACAGCTAACGAAATCGAGCCGCCTAAAAGCCCCAATCCCATAACAGTTATTTGTCTTATGTCCTTCATAACAAAGACCTTATGAAAATATACTTCAGAATAGAATCCGTTAGAAAGTACTGTACAGCACCTCAAATGTCAATTTTTTTCTTTTATTTGTCCTATTAAAATGCTAACATTCTGGGTTTAAAAGAATGCCCGTTGTTTGTGGGCAATTTTTTTGTAAACTTTCTTGTTGTGTGCTTATGGCAGAGCGAGATACTATAACAGATAAAATGCCGAATAATAACAATACTCTCAGCAAAGGCGGCCATCTCGAATTTGAAGAGAAGATAGCTGACATTGACAGCCAGATGAATGAGCTGCGCAGGCTCAGTTCAATCAAAGGCATTGATTATTCTACCGAGATTCGGCGGCTCCAGCGGCAGCAGGTTGCTGAGCTGAGGCGAATTTATTCTAATCTGACCGCCTGGCAAACCGTACAGGTGGCACGTCATCCGAACAGACCTCTTCTTTCTGACTATCTTGGCCTGATGGTAAAGGATTTTCGCGAATTGCACGGCGACAGATGCTTCGGCGACGACCGCGCAATAGTAACGGGTCTTGGCCAGATCGGAAGGGAAAGGGTATTAGTCATCGGCCAAAATAAAGGCAAAAATACAAAACAAAAGGTCGCCTGTAATTTCGGATGCCCAAATCCAGAGGGCTATCGCAAGGCCCTGGCCAAGATGAAATTTGCTGAAAAGTTTGGCATTCCTGTCGTTACGCTCATTGACACCCCGGGTGCCTATCCGGGCATTGGCGCTGAAGAGCGAGGCCAGGCCCAGGCAATAGCCGTCAATCTTATAGAAATGTCACGCTTGAGGGTGCCGATAATTTGTATTGTCATTGGAGAAGGTGGTTCCGGCGGCGCTCTTGGAATAGGCGTGGGGGACAGGCTGGCAATACTTGAATTCGCATATTATTCGGTTATATCACCTGAGGGCTGTGCCGCAATCCTGTGGCGCGACGGCTCACAGGCACCCAAAGCTGCCGAGGCACTTAAATTGACGAGTAAGGATTTGTATAAGCTCGAGCTGGTTGACGCAGTGATTCCTGAACCGCTCGGCGGCGCACATCGTAATCTTCATGATACCGTTTATAATGTCGAGAAATATATTGTAAAAACACTGCGGGATCTCAAACGCACAAAACTCGACAATCTACTCGACAACAGGTACAAAAAGTTGCGCTCGATAGGCGTCAGTCCCGCAGAGAAATTGCGCCGCAAAACCCAGGCAGGCAAAGAAAGAGCAAAGGCAGCCCTGGAAGCCATCCCGACCAAACGAAAACGAGTCCCCGCCAAGGTCTGAAATCGTCGTAGTACTTTGTAACAGCCCAAATGACGGGTGTCATTGCGAGCCCTTCGCTTCGCTCAAGGATAAACTACGCGAAGCAATCTAAAGCATAATGGATGAGATTGCCGCGGCCTGCAAAGCAGACCTCGCAATGACAACTATGCAAATCAAATGTTACAGAGTAGTAGAATTGGTAGTAGAATATCTTCGTAGTTTTGGTCCTCAAACGGGCTTCAGCATTTACAAGCTTCTGGAAGGAGAGCAATTATGGCAAATGAACAACACAATTCGGAAAAAGAAAAATCTTGCCACATACCAAAGAAAGACAAAAACTTATTAACACGAAGAAATTTCATCACAGCCGCAGCCGGAATCGGCGCGATGGGCGTTATTGCAAAGGGCGCAAAGAAGACAAAAGAGGATGAATCAAAGATGCCCGTTTGGACAGGAGACTTAAAAAGCTCCGTAAAAAAGACTCCACGGATTCCCACTACATCAAAACCTAACGGCCTTAATATGATTGTAATCATTGCAGATACGTTTCGTGCTGACCATCTCGGCTGTTATGGCAGTACCCGTGTAAAGACGCCTTATCTTGACAAGCTGGCAAAAGAAGGTGTGTTATTTGCAGACGCCACTGCCGAAGGACTGCCCACCATTCCCTGCCGAAGGGTCTATCACACAGGCAAGAGCGTCCTTCCTGAGGCGAAGTGGCAGCCACTTGCCGATAGTGATATTACTTTTGCCGAAGTTCTGCAAAAGCACGGTGTAACAACTGGTTTTATTGTTGATACCTATCATCATTTCAAGCCCAATTATAATTTTCATCGCGGATTTGATTCCTGGCACTGGATTCGGGGGCAGGAAACTGACAGATGGAAAAGCGGCCCGAAAGAAAGGTTTGACCCGAAAAAGCATATGCCCGCTCATTTGTGGAACCAGCGCTATGATGCAAATATGCGTCAGTACCTGATGAATACACAGGACAGAAAAAGCCAGGAAGATTACTTTTGTGCCCGGTCCTGCAGTTCGGCTATGGATTGGCTCGAACAAAATGCCAAAGGTAATCCCTTTATGCTCTGGATAGATATGTTTGACCCTCATGAGCCGTGGGATGCACCTGAGCGATTTCAGAAAATGTATCGTGATGAATATCCGTATGAAAGATATTTGTTTGGATATGGGGTCAGGAACGCTGATATTCGACCGGATGATTTACCTGTTATCAGAGACCTTTATGCAGCGGAAGTTACGTTCAGTGATTATTGTATCGGTCGACTTTTGAAAAGAGTTGAGCAGCTGGGGTTGATTGATAATACAATCATCGTGTTTTCGACCGACCACGGTACTCATCTCGGCGAGGAAGGTTGCGTACAGAAAACCCCCGGTCTTCTTAATGCCTGTGTCACTCGTATTCCGTTAATTATAAAACATCCGAATAAAAAGTATGCCGACAAGCGTGTTGATGGATTAGTCGGCGCTGTCGATTTTATGCCCACATTTCTTGCAATGCTTGGAATTGACGATTATAAAAATATGGATGGGCTGAATATGTGGAAGCTGGTAACAGGACAGGCTCCCTCACTCCACAATAATGTTTACACGGTCTTTAACAGATTCGGCGCAATTCATAATCTGGATTGGCATTATTTCCAGAACGTCACAGGTAAAAGCCTTGGCAAGGGGCCCTGCCTTTATAACTTAAGAACAGACCCGGGCCAGACCATGAATATTATTAAAAAATTTCCGAAAGCAGCAAAGGATTTAAGAAACAAATTGCAGAATCATCTCAAGGTCAAAATACCCCCCTTGAAGTTGTAATTAAAGCTTGTGGCGGATTTTCACGGCACCATATAAGGACCGGATCGGTCAATTTGAGTTACTATTTTTACCTCTGGTGGTGAAAAGAGCAGAAGTGGTTTGATTTCATAAAAAAAATAAGGCAGGCCTCCTTGCCCACCTTATTAATTGACTTTCAAACTCAACTGAAATATCCACAGATAAAATATTTCCGCAAATTATCCTGCGTATCTGCTAAACCTATCCTCCAGAACACGTATTACGTTCACTGTAATACAAAAATCTATTCGTTATAAGCTTTTCGCTGTGCGTTTGCCGTTTGTGACTTCTCTTGGGTCTTTCCCTTCTTCGATAGCTTTTATTTTTCTTACTCTTCTTTCGTGTCTTCCACCACTGAATTCGGTGTTGAGCCAGACCTCCACTATTTTTCGCAATAATATTTCTCCGACCTGGTCTCCTGACAAACAAAGGACATTTGCATCGTTATGGTCGCGTGAAATCTGGGCACTTAATTCATCATGGCACAATGCAGCTCTAATTTCTTTTACCTTATTTGCCGCTATGCTCATTCCGATACCGGTTGCGCAGACTAAGATTGCTCTGTCGGCCTGTTTTTTCGACACCGCCATTGATACTGAATAAGCCAGGTCAGGGTAATCAACCGGATTGTTGTCGTTGGTACCAAAATCAATACACTCATGGCCCATCTCGGCGGCTATGGCCTTGATTTGCTGTTTTGCTTCGAAACCACGATGGTCGCTTCCAACTGCTATTTTCATATCACAAGCTCACTAATCTTATTCTTCACGGCTGCTTCTATAATATCAGAACAACTATTAAAAAACTCCTGCGAGTGACCTATCGGGTCAGCAATACCTGTATCTCCTGCTAATAGAAAACATTTATTCGCAGCCTCGTGACTAAGAGCAATAATGTTGTCCTGATGCATTCGCTCCATTGCGAAAATTAAGTCACTCTCTTCGATAAGCTCTTTGGACAATCCTTGGTTCCTGTGAGCTGTTAAATCTATTCCCTTAGCTGCACAAGCTGCTATCGCTTCGGCGCTTGCTGGAACACCAGCCACATCCATCACGCCGGCGGAACATATTTTATAACCTACTTTGTTTAGCTGGTCAACTTTGCATTTCAATTTTTCTGCTAAATATTTTCGAAATATTCCTTCGGCCATTGGGCTTCGGCATGTGTTGCCGGTACAAACGAATAAAAACTTAACCACTGACATTGCATCTAACTGGGCTTGAGAATATACGCCGGGCCTTAAAATCTCTATACCCATATTACCTATTTTAACAACGGTACTGCTTTTTTTGTATTTACAAGGTCCTGCATCGAGTAGCAGCTCGATTTGACCTGATAACTGAGCAAGAGCTTGGTCGGCGTCGACCGCCGGCGATTGACCCGCTATGTTTGCGCTTGGAGCAACCACAGGGCTGTTCGTTGACTGCAGCAACATTGTAGCTATTGGATTGTCCGGACAACGAATGCCTATGGAATTATTTTTATATACGCTTTTAAAAAACTCTCTTTCGAGGTTCTTTCTCTGTTTGTCAATGTCCTTCCGGTCTAATTCGAAAATTATAGTCAAAGGTCCGGGCCAGGCGTTTTTGATTAATTTTTCAGCCCTTAATCCGATGGTCGGTACATATTTCTTGACATCGTTTTTTTGACCGATATGTAATGTGTAGTATTTGGTGGGGTCTCTGCCTTTAATATTGTTGAGCCTTGCTAATGAATCGGTTTTGACTCGGCAGGCAATCCCATAGACGGTTTCGGTCGGGAACGCCACCAGTCCCCCGTCATCGATAAGAGATGCGGCATCCTTGATTTTCGCCGAATCAATATTTGTAGCATCGAGTTTTACAATCTTTGTCTGCATTGGTGCCATAAAATACACAACCAGAAGCCGAATGGCAAGATATTCTACCCCCAACGTATTGATATCTACACGATAATAATCAATTATCAATTGAAAAGGGGCTTATGCCAAATCAATCGGCATAAGCCCCAAATTGATACAAATCAAACCACACACTTGTGCCTGCGTTACCCCCGTTCTTGCTTTCGCAAGAAAGCACGGGGGTGCAGACAAGAAAGCACGAGGGTGCAGGCATCCACAAGGACGGCAAAGTCATCCTTGAAGTCGGGCCTTCCCATCCTCGTACAGGTCAGCTCACAAGTTAGTTAGCACCAGCAAGGTTCGATATCTCAGCACCTGTCAACGCAACGTTGTAGATACGGACATCGTCGAGAAGACCATTGAAAGCTTCTGTTCTGCCATCGGCAGCGGTATTTCCATCATTGCCGATGTCTGCTACCGTATTAAGACTGTCCAGGCCGGTGTAGCTTCCATTTGCCTTCTCTTCGCCATTCACATAGACGACATAATTGCTCCCGTCCCAGGTTAGAGCTACGTGATACCAGGTTTCGGTAGTCAAGCTCATGATGTCTGTTTGTCTTGCATGTGAATCACCAAGTCCCAGATCGAGCATGGTATCAGCATTATCCATATATAGCTGAATTCTACTGCCCCAGGCAGGTATTGTGGTATGGCCGACGAAGTATCTGGTATCGGGTAACTGCGGATCTTGTCGGAGTTTACCCCACATGGCGATAGTTCCCGCGGTGAGAGAAATGTCTGCGGCTGAAATTTCAACATAGTCGGTACCGCTGGCAATCCCATCAAAACTCAGCGCGCCGCCAATCATCCCATCGTCAGGCATCCAGGACATAGCAGTACCATTTAGGCTGCCATTATTTTCATGGCCGGACGAATCAACGGCAATAGTATCGGAACTTTCATCAAGCTTCCACCAGCCCACAAGATTGGTCTCACTGGGAGCTGTGAAAGCTGGAGGATACAGACGAATATCGTCAAAGTACATCGTACCTGAACCACCAGCCTGCGGGTTGTTCTTATTGCCTAATCCAAGGGCAATAGTATCGACATTGGTAAGGTCCACGCCCTGGTCTGCAAATGCTTGCAGGTCGATATCCCATTGTGTCCAGGTGGTTATCTGTGCTGCATCAGGATTATCATTAGTAACGATCACATTGCCATTGAGAGCAACGTACAACGTCTCAGCAGCGTTATCCGAAATACCTCTGAACCAAATCGTTAATGTGGTCACACCATTCTCGGTCCAGTCACGCGGATAAGTCAGCGTGTGAGTTGCCTCAGAGTTCCCAGCACTGTTGTCGTAGAAATACGGCATCGACTGAATGCCGCTGTGAACAATACTTTGCTCGGCATAAGGAGGAAGCTCATTACCAACGAGAGCTCCGTTTGTCGGGATATCATATCCGTCCGGCCACGCTTCAAATATCCTGTTGCTCTCCGGGTCAGGGGGGTCAATGTCGTTGTAGGACTCAAAATCGTCCACGACAAGGAAGTTGGCCGTTGTAAAGCTCCAGACAGGGCCTACCCACGGACTGTCGGGGTTGGCGTTATTGACCTCATCAATATGCCAGTAGTAGGTGACATCCCACTGGAGTTTTCCGGGGTCATAGCTCTCAGATCCAAGGTCCCTTGTGCCTTTGTACTCGGGCGAACCGGCGTCGGCATTGCGCACAGCATCTTTATCAGTGCCCAAATAGACATCATGCGAAGCAGCATGGTCTCCGGGTAACCAGCTGAGAATCTGCATCTGCTTTACATCCACAGCGCCATTAGACGGTTTCAAGCTCCCGACGGCGCCCGGAGTCGTAAAGCCCCAGACATCGCCTTTATACGTGTTGATAGAATCGAACTCATCGACTCGCCAGTAGTAAACCTTCTCTAATTCAAGGGTGCCGGGGGTATAGGTTGTAGCTCCTTGAGGAAGACCACCGGTTGCGTTGTTTACTTCGTCAAAATTGTCGCCAAAGTAAACGGTGTGCAATTTTGCCCCGAATCCTCCCGTCCAGCTAAGTTCAACATCCGGGTCTATAAACTCGGCACCGTCAGCCGGGATTGGGTAATAGGCGGTCCTGGGTGGAATCATAAAGCTCCAGACCTCGCCTTTCCACGGACTATTCGGCTCGGTGTCATTGACCTCATCGATTCGCCAGTAATAGGTCGTGCCCGGAACAAGACCATCCGGAAAAGGAAATCCCGGAAAGCCGACAACAAAAAATGTATCGGTCTGGTTACCCTGATATGTCTCGGCGGTGCCGGCGTCCACAGCGTTAAAGTTATCACCGAAGTACACATCATGCGAGACCGCGCTATCACCCGGGTACCAGCCAAGATTAGCCCACGTTTCGGCATTTAGGGAACCGTCACCCGGAGCAGGGCCGAAGGCAAAGGGTGATCCCATACCTTGCATAAGTTTCTTAACCTCGGCCTGCGATAGTGCACGCCTGAACATTAAGAAATCGTCCATAAGTCCCGTGAAAGGTCTTGCGTTATCAATATTGTATCCCACACGGGCACCGCTGGCCCAATCTCCGGCAATATCCGCAGCGTTTGATATGTTTTCCTCTCGGACCAATTCCCCATTGATATACAGGATTGCCTTGCCGGCCGCTTTGTCGTATGTGCCTGCAAAATGGATCCATTCATCCCACGTTACAGAACCTGCACGTATGTCGAAGATTGTTGTCCCGCCGTATGAGCGGAGCAGCCATCTAAATTCACCGTTACTGCGGGCCTCAGGATGAATCAGCCAGGTCGCATCAGATGCTCTTGCATTGAATATGGCATGATCGCCGCCGGTATTCTCACATTTTATCCAGGCGGCAAGTGTTATACCGGTTGTCGGAACTTCTTCGACAGGGAAATTCTCACCGTCTAAATCGAAGTAACTGCCGGTTGTGAATTTGGCAGCTCCACTGTACTTGCCGGAAGGCTCTGCTGTAATGTCGCCGTTGACGACGCCGTCATGGCCGTTGCCGGATTGGTCCGTGACAATATCACTAACACTGTCAAAGGAATAGTATATGACTAAAGCCGAATCGTCGATAAGACCGGCTAAGGCATTACTATTCAGAGCCGCCAGCAGAACCAAAGAAAATAAATAAATCATTTTTTTAGACATAATAGTCCTCCTTAAAAAAGTTAAAAATAACTATTTACGCTTTGGCCACACACCAAAACACTCGTTGTCTTCAAAATATGAATTGTTAATCGAAATGCAAAAATCTTAATCACGAAGCAAAAAATTTCTACTATAACTCCTCCTCTCTTCGGAAAAACTACAAAGGTCAAACGCTTCAGAGCATGAAAATCCTCAAATACCCGACTCTATGGGCAAATAACCAACCTTATTTGTACCAAATCAGCCCATTTCCCGTCAAGTAAAATCTCTCAAATTATGACTGCTTTTTAACTCCATCAAATAAAATCGGCAATTGTAAAACATCGAATACCGGTTACCGATTCACAATTGCCAATAATCAAATTCAATAGAAAATATTACAGATCCGACCGTGGTGGAGTCAATTGTCAAATTTCCGCTGTTGCTTTGCCTGCTGCGCTATTTCCACTCATCCACAAGCTTTTTAAAACGAGGATAGTCGCGTAATGGGTCCCATGTCTGTTCAAGCCGAATTAAAGGAATCGACAATACTCCAGGCCTGGACAAAAGGTATTCGATTGTATCGATTGCATCATCATATTGGCCAACCATCACATAGATGCGGGCTAAATCCTCGACTCCATAAAGGCCTTGCCAAGCCTCCTTGCTTACAAGAAGTAATTCCACCGCCAGTTTTCCTTCGCTAATCGCAGCTTCTTTTTGACCGAGGCCAGCATAAGCGATGCCGAGTTTACTATGTAACCGAGCATCATTCGGATCTTCGACGATTTTAGATTCGAGGATACTTCGTGCCGAGTCGTAATATTTCTGCTCAAGCTGCCGGTTTCCCATAAGCCCATAGATCTGCGCATATAGATGCGCCCTGGGGACAACAAGAAACTCCGTTTCAAAAACTTCTGAAGAGCCTGTAGAGAGTATATCCAGTGCTGTTTGATAGTTCCGATCAAATATTTCAAATAAGATCTTCTGTAATAATATGGAATCATATTCTTTAACAATAATGTGCTTTGAGGCCTCCTCGAGGACCGTCCGAGCCTTCTCAGTGTTTCCTTTCCAACACACGTACAATTGCGCTTTCCAAGCGTAGGGGGCAGGGGAATCAGGACGCCCCGTGATGGCGTGTTCAAAGTAAGGAACTGCTTGCGGATACTTCCGCAGAAGAATCAGAGTTTGCCCCTGATTATGACTTAGACCCGGATCGAGCGGGTCAAGCTGGATGGCTTTCTCAAGAGTAGCTTCTGCTTTTTCCATTAGCCCCTGCCGCCTGTAAACGAAGGCGATTTTTGCAAGGATCTGGCCGCTCTTGGGTTTGCTTTTTCGGGCGATCTCAAACTCCGTTAAAGCACGGTCATAATCCAGGTGGCCCCAATAGTAGTAACAGCCCAGAGAGTGATGTGCTTCAGAAAGATCAGGATCGAGCTCGATCGCTTTGTCCACGGCCTGCTTTGCCATAGCAAGACGTGCATCGCTGCGGTCATATTTGTACCAATACATCTGACTATGAATTCCTGAAAGATGAGCATAGGCCAGAGCAAAGTTGGGGTCCAACTCGATCGCCTTCTCAAGCATTTGAATGGCTAATTCCCAGCTATTTTCGGGATCACCCCGACTACGGTATTCTATGCCGCGCAGGTAATACTCATACGCCTGTGCGTTTTTTGTTGGATATTGCTCGTTTAAGGTAAACAACAGAACAAGACCGGATAGCCCAACAATGATGATAGCCGAAACAATAATCATTGCTATCCTTCGTAATTTCGCAGTCGGTGCGGTTGCTGGTTTACTCAGCGTTTCACTGATTTCTATGGCCGCATCTGCAATGTCCTCAAGACGCCGGTCAGGGTCCTTCTCTAAACAACGTTGGAGCAGTGTGCGTATGTTTGCAGGGGTGTCTTGAGGTAGCAGTTCCCAATCAGGCTGGCGTTCGATAATGCGTGCTAATGTATCTGTAGCAGTCTCACCCTCAAATGGAAGATGGCCAGTCAGCATTTGGTACATGATGCAGCCAAACGACCAAATGTCCGTGCGATGGTCGGTCTCTTTACCACGAGCTTGTTCCGGGCTCATATAAGCAGGCGTGCCGATTACCCGGCCGGGCTCTGTGGCGGTAATATCACTTTTTATATCCTCATTTGATAAGGGCTTGGCAAGGCCGAAGTCCAGCACCTTGACCCTATCGTCAGGTGTGATTTTGATATTGCCTGGCTTGAGGTCTCGATGGACGATGCCCTTTTTGTGAGCTGCTGAGACGGCCTCGGCGACTTGCCGGCTGATTGAAAGGGCCTGCTCTAATTTGAGCGGCTCACGAGCTATACGTTCGGCAAGTGTTTCGCCCGGGACATATTCGAGAACCAGATAGCCGGTACCTTCTTCCTGCTCTACAATATCGTGGATCACTGCGATATTCGGGTGATTCAACGATGCCAATATTTCGGCCTCGCGCCTGAAACGCATCGGGGCAGTCGAGTCGCCTGCCATTTTGGCTGGCATACTCTTGATGGCAACAGAGCGCTTGAGCTTAGTGTCACGCGCCAGATAGACTACTCCCATGCCTCCGCGGCCGATCATCTCAACTATTTCAAAGCTCCCGACTTTCTCCCCAACAAGCTCTTCGCCAGTCGCTACATCTTCAAAATCGCTCTCATCCGCCTGGACAAGGGAATCAAACAAAGTATCAATTTTCTGAAGGTTCCTTATTTTCCGCCTGATCGGATGCTCAAGCTCAGGGTATTGTTTCACAAATTCATCTATATCAGGCTCCCGGCCTTGCAACCTCTCACCGATAAACTGTCGCACAGCTTCGCCAAGGGCAGGTTCCTGATTATAGCCATTTGATTTAGCCATTATACATTCTCGAAAATACTGATTAGCGCTTCCAGAGCACGAGAAAGCTGCTTTCTTACCGCTTCACTGCTCTTGCCCAGTCTGTCCGCTATTTCTTTATAGGAAAGCCCCTCTATTTTCGTAAGCACAATTACCTCTCTGTATTCAGGTTTCAATTGTTCTATAGCTTTCTCAAGTCTGGCTAAATCCTCTCTCTTTGACATTATTGCGCTCGGTGTTGTAGTGTTAAAGACTTCCAAGGCTTCGGCAAAGCTATCCTCAGTAATGCGCTGGCGGTTATTGATGCGAACTTCTTTACGAATATCGCGTTTATCTGCGTGCAATCTGTGCAAATGGCCCCGAAGCCTGTTTTCAACTATTCTCGACAGCCACCGCAGGAAATCCCCTTCGCTCTGGTATGTGAAGTGTTCTAAATCTTTCAAGGCAGAGAACAGGACATCCTGAACCAGATCTACGGATTCCAGCTTGGAGCGAAGCTCCCTGCCCATACGAAGCCGTACTATCCATAGGACCCGTGACCAGTAGACCTTGCACAATTGGTTTAAGGCCGACTCATCGCCGTCCTGCGCCATCGCGACCAAGTGCCGAGTTTTGTGGTCAACAGTGTGCCTCATCCTCCACTAACCTCAAAAAACCACAGATTTTATGTAAATTTTACCAATTTTAGAAAAAAATTGCAACAACATCGTCCGGTCGCTCCTTTTTTGTTGCTTATAAGATTGTAGAGCCGACAAGGCTAAAGAGCTGGCTCTTCGGTAAAAGAACCACTAATAACAAAGCTACGCGGAGTGTGCAGCGCGAAAATATTAACAGTTCCCTGCCATAGGGACAAGCTTTGAAAGGGTAGTCAGATGAAAAAGATAGTTTCACTCGTATTGGTTTTGGCATTGGGCCTGGCTTCCGTGAGTCCGGCAGCAGAAGGTACCTGGAAAAAGAAATCAGACCTTCCAACAGCAAGGATGCATTTATCCACATGCGTGGTGAACGGGAAGATTTACGCCATTGGGGGTGGACCGAGGGTCCAGTTTAGTTTATCGACAGTGGAAGAGTATGACCCGGCTACAGACACATGGACAACGAAAACCGACATGCCGACGCCAAGATGGGGTCTATCCACCAGCGTGGTGAACGGGAAGATCTATGCCATCGGTGGCTGGGATGGTAGTAAGGTCATTTCGACTGTGGAGCAGTATGACCCAGCGACAGATAGATGGACAAGGAAAGCGAGCATGCTAACGACAAGATTTAGTTTCTCCACCAGTGCCGTTAACGGGAAGATATATGCAATGGGAGGCGGGGTGCCAGCAGGCTCTCGGGTCGTTGAAGAATATGACCCGGCAACGGACAAATGGACAAGAAAAGCCTCCATGCCAACCGGGAGGTACGGCGTTTTTACCAGCGTCGTGAATGGGAAGATATATGCCGTTGGTGGGGTAGTTTCATTTCCTACTATTTCTCCCAGAGTGGAAGAATACGACCCGGTTACGGATACCTGGACAAGGAAAGCCGATATGCTGACGGCAAGAGCATATTCGGCCACCAGTGTAGTTAATGGGCAGATATATGCTATGGGTGGTGCAATAGCGAATCCGGACAACCCACCAGTTCCGACCGTGGAAGTGTATGACCCGGTGACGGATACCTGGACAAGGAAAGCCGACATGCCAATCCCAAAAACTGTTTTCTCCACCAGCGTGGTGAACGGAAAGATTTATTCTATTGGTGGTTCGGGAGCAGGCTACCCTTGGAGACCTGCCTTAGCAACGGTGGAGGAATATGACCCAAGTTCTCCTGTCGTTGACTTTAACGAGGACGGAATTGTGGACTGTGCGGATATTTGCATGATGATTGACTACTGGGGCACAGATGAGTCATTGTATGATATTACCCCGCCGCCTTTCGGTGACTGTATAGTAGATGTCCAGGACCTGACCGTCCTTGCTGAGCATTTGTTTGAGGAGATTCTGCCGTTTGAATTGATTGCATACTGGAAGCTTGATGAGGCCGAAGGTGACATCGCTTACGACAGTGCCGGTAACCATAACGGCATTCTCTACGGGCAGCCGCTCTGGCAGCCAACAGACGGTCAGTTGGCTGGCGCATTGAGTTTCGACGGGATTGATGATTATGTGAGCACTTCCTTTATCTTGAGCCCGGATGCCGGACCGTTCAGTGTATTTGCCTGGGCCAAAGGAGGCGCTCCCGGAGAGGTGATCATTTCTCAAACGGATGATTTCGATGGAAACGGCGAGACCTGGCTCGGAACGAGAATGCCGGGCGGCCAACTGATGAGCGGGTTAGCCCCTCCTCCCGGCGGTCGGGCGAAGGGAGTGCCTTTGGAGTCAGAGGCTGTTACTACGGACGGCCAGTGGCATCATATCGGCTTTGTCTGGGACGGCTCGTACAGGTCTTTATATGTGGACGGGGTAGAAGTTGCAAAGGGTGCGGCGTCTCTGTTGAAATCTGTGACCGGTGGCGTATATATCGGTAGCGGTAAGAGCCTCAGCGCAGATAGTCTTTGGTCCGGCCTGATTGATGACGTTCGCATTTACAAGACCGCACTGAGCGCAGTGCAAATCGCGGCCCTGGCACGATAGGCTAACTCAGAAAGAAACAAAACGCCCAGGATAACCACACACCATTACATTTGCCCAAAGGGCTGGCAGCCTGAGACACTGCCAGCCCTCTTCTTTTTTTTTCTCTTTCTTCTGCACTCTGCCTTCTGCTTGCCCCACACGAAATAGGCCGCTGCCGTAATTTGGTGCGGGGACCTCCGCCCTCCGTCCTGGAGTTTACCCCCAGAAGCACTCACTTGGTATCCTGCCGGGGGTCTTCTGTCTTGAGTCTGTAGTCTTTTGTCTCTCGTATCAAGTGCCGTGTCTCGGACATTTTTTTCGAATCTACTTGAAATTAAGCTCAAAATATGGTATAATACCCACCTGTTAGCCAGAAGGCTACAGATAGAGCGGAGAACCGCACGTTTTCGTATCAGCAGATACACTCCAAAAAAGCCTTTAGTCTGATGTCTTTAGTCTGATGTCTGTAGTCTTTTTTGTAAGCTGCAGCGCAGCAAGGACTTAGAGCCAGCCGGCCCAGCCAATTAACCAATGAACAATGAACTATGAACAATGTACCACGAAATACAATCTACGAATTATTACGTACGAAATTATCAGAGAATTATGCAAAACAAACCCAATCTTGTCCGCCGTAGGCGGATTGCAAATGAACGTAAACTCACTAATAACAATGGATTATGAAAATATATCCAATTGGACACTTGGTCAAAACAAACCCAATTCAAACCCAATCAAACCCAATCTTGTCCGCCGTAGGCGGATTGCAAATGAATGTAATCTCACTTATAAAAAAGGATTACAGAAAAAAAGATGATTTCTTAGTCCGAATAAACAAACCCAATTTCCGAAAAGCCCAAAATGAACGCAAACGTATATGTTATAGAGGATTATGAGAATGAAACCGCCTTCCGGCCCCAAAAAAACAAACCCAAACAAACCCAATTTCCTTCAAGAAATGCCAAAAATGCCCTATCTACCTGCCTGCGTAAAGCAAAATTACGCGGCTAACAAAAAAAAGACTGATGACTCCTCTCAGTCATCAGTCTCTACTCTTCCATTGCCCCGTATACGGGATGCCCAAAGCCTCTCCGCAACTTTGTTCAATAACGCTAAAAGAATGTCTTATAAGCTATTGAAATGCGATACCTACACCAATTTCAGCACATTCGAGCAGATTCTTGCGGTCCACTCTGACAACTTTGCCGGTTTTGATACGTGCAAATTGTCCTTTTTCCTTTGCCAAGGCCTCTGTTCGAGGAAAATTGAGCTCTACAATATGGCCTGGCCTGATTGGAGCCGTTACCGGAAGGGTAATAAAGACGCCCGTTTTGCTGATATTACAGCTTCGACCGTTAAAAAACCTGTTGGCTTCCGGTATCCAAACACTAACAGGCCAGGAAACAGTATTCCTGCTATCCTTACGCTGCTCAACTAAAGTCTCCATAGTGTCAACCTCCCTTAAATCAAAATTCCATCAATGATAAGTTTTATCGGCAATGTTAAAATGGATAGATTAGCAGAAATAGGCAAAATAATCAGTTTTCTCTAAAAACTTTTTTTGCCGCTGCATATTGTTATGGTTTGCGGTTTTTATCGGATGTATTTTGTATATTTATGGTCAAGCTTTTGGGAAGTTCTCCGTCTAAATTGTACCAAATTTCAATTTGTATGGTCCAAATCAATAAGTTTCAAACCTTTGAGCCATCTTAACAAAAAGGAAAATAATTCTTGACAGGAAGATGGGCAATCTGGTATAAAAAGTTGAAGAGGCTTGGGTCCGTGTATGTGGGCATGAGCAGTTTCTGGTCCACTGGCAAGCGGTATCTTTGAAGTGTTTCAGCAGAGGAGGAGTTTTTATGCAAGACACAGAGTTAGTTATAATGACAACTTTGTGCCTCGTAGTGAAGATTTTCACATTTCAACTGACAATTCATACGTTGAAAACAAAGAGAGTTTTGGTGTGTGGCCAAAGCATAATTCATAATTATTTTAACTTTCTTTAAGGAGGATTATTATGTGTAGAAAATTGGTTAATTTGGTTTCATTTGTTTTGGTGTTCGGCCTGGTTCTGACGAGCGTAGCCGGCGCTGCCGATCCTGATCTCATTGGGTGGTGGCCCGTGAATGAAGGCTCCGGGGATATTGCTATTGATTTGTCCGGCTCCGGCAATGATGGGACCATCAGCAACGCCGAAAGCGGAGGCCTGGGCGATGGCGGTTCGGTCTGGTTCAATGACCCGGAGCATGGCATTGTCCTGAGCTTCAATGGAAACGACAGCAGCGGCGCAGTTGTTGTCACCGACCTGATTATTCCAGCGATGACCATGGACAACGATTTTACCTGGGCATTCTGGGCCAAGCAGCACGCCGATCAAGCTACGGACAACGATACGATCTTAGGCAATCGCTATGGCGGGACTACATCGCCGCTTCAGTTCATCAAGTTTACACCGACGAGGTTTGAGTTCTACAACGACGACGGTAGTTACACAGAGGGTATTAATTACGTGGCCGTCCCAGGTGGCGTATGGATTCATCACGTGATCGTCAAGGATGGAACAAGTTTGACTTATTATCGCAATGGTGAGGAGGCGGGAACCAACACTATTACGAAGACCATCGATGAGAATCCCTTCTACATGGGTGCCGACGCCACAGCGGAGCATTGGCAAGGCTGGATGAGTGACGTGCGCCTCTACAAGAAGGCGCTTACGCCGCTCGAGGTTCTGGGCGCTATGGAAGGGACAGGTGAGGTATGGCCATACGCCTCGTCGCCGAAACCGGCTGATGGTGACCTGCATAAAGATACCTGGGTGAACGTTTCATGGAGGCCGGGAGGTCATGCGGTCTCGCACGATGTGTACTTAGGCGACAATTATGACGATGTGAACAGCGGTACCGGTGACACTTTCCGGGGTAATCGGGCCGATACGTTCTTTGTGGCTGGCTTTCCCGGATTTCCTTATCCGGATGGCCTTATTCCGGGAACGACATATTACTGGCGAATCGATGAGGTCAATGACACCGAGCCGAACAGTCCCTGGAAAGGCGATGTCTGGAGCTTTAGTATTCCTCCCAAGACCGCCTACTTCCCGGACCCGGCTGATGGTGCCGAGTTGGTAGATACAGGTGTTCAGCTTCGCTGGACGGGAGGTTTCGGTGCGAAATTACATACCGTATTTTTCGGTGATAATTTTGACGATGTGAGTAATGCAACCGAAGGTATTCCTCAGGGAACTACGACCTATCCTCCTGGTGCACTTAAAACGGGTAAGACTTACTACTGGCGTGTCGATGAGTTTGATATTATCGACACGTATAAAGGAGACGTCTGGAGCTTTACTACTCAAGGCGCCGTCGTGAGCTTGAAGCCTTCTAATGGCGCTGTGGATGTAAAGCAGAATCAAATTCTTAGCTGGTCACCGGGAGAGGCAGCCGCTTCGCATGAGGTGTACTTCGGCACGGATAAAGAGGTCGTGCGCGATGCCGATACAGGTTCGCCGGAGTATAAAGGCACCAGGGACCTTGGCTCTGAGAGCTATGACCCCGGAAAGCTTGAGTGGGATACCACCTACTATTGGCGTGTTGATGAGGTCAATAACGCCAACGCCGACAGTCCGTGGATTGGCCCTGTCTGGATCTTTACGACAGCCAACTTCCTTCTCGTGGACGATTTTGAGGCCTACAATGACCTTGACCCCGCCGATCCCGATAGCAACAGGATATTTAACGTGTGGATAGACGGATATGACGACCCGACAAACGGTTCTCTTGTTGGTTATGAGAGTCCTCCGTTTGCAGAGCAAACTATCGTTCACGGAGGCAACCAATCGCTGCCAATTTACTACGACAATAGTGTTGGGTACTCTGAGGCAACTTTGACATTGACTTACCCGCGTGACTGGACCGAGAAAGGTGTCACCACGCTGACGATCTGGTTCAGGGGCGGTGCAGCCAACGCTGCTGAGACGTTGTATGTTGCTCTCAATGGCACTGCGGTGGTCTCTCATGATAATCCTAATGCAGCACAGATAAATGAGTGGACCCAATGGGATATTGACCTGCAGGCGTTCGGCATAAACCTTGCCAATGTCAATACTATTGCACTTGGATTAGGCAATAAGAACAACCCGCAGGCTGGTGGTTCAGGTACGATGTACTTTGATGATATTCGGCTGTATCCACCGCCTCCGGCGCCGTAACCGGGATTTAGCCGGTAATTAAAATTGCGTGGCTGATGCGAAGCTCTCAAAGTTTGAGTTTGACGCGTCCCGCACCAATTAGGCGTCAGCCTAAGCTCAATTGGTGCGGGACTCACGGCAACAAACGACGGGCAATGAATTTGCGTTAATTCGGGGCCTATATCAATTGATTCGGTATAGGCCCCTTTCTCATTGATTCAGCTACGAGCAGACAGCGATATTGATAATAAGGAACAGCAGGACAAACAGGGGAGCGTTTTACTTTGATAGTTATTGCGATTCTGGTTATAGTATGGGCTGTTTTGTTGACTGGTTGGTGGTAACCTAACCGTATTTACAAGATAATAATGACAAAAGAAGAATTGGAAACTCTTTGGGGGGACAAGGATAACTGGCGCTGGGGCGCAATCTATTATTGTAAAAAAGACCCGCGATTGGTTGTGCCGAAACCGATTAAATGGACGGGTTGGACAGTGAATTTTGCATACCCATGGCGAGCAATCGGCTTTATAATTTTCACTATCTTCGCAGCGTCGTTGCCCTTTATTATTGAATTGAAGTTGAACATTGCTACGCCGATTGTTATATGTATTACTTTGGCTGTTGTTGCGGTTCTGGTTATTGGGCTTTGTTCATACTTGTCATCGAAGACGGAATAACAAAAGAGTGATTGACATATTGCCTGAGCATTATTTTGCAGGAAAGATTGTGAAATTGGTACGCGAGTGTGTGAGGTTGTGAACTTTTTAGGAGGTATCTGTTATGGTTACGTGGTGTAGGTTACCGTTCTGGCCGCTAAGACCGTTGTTCGGGTTTGAGGCAATGTGGGGCGTGTTGGCAATCCTGGGAGTGATTTTTTCTGTGATTATGCTCATCGATTGTTTGAAACGGCCGACATCGAAGTTTTATCAGCCTCTGACAAAAGAAGGTGAGTATGACAAGCTGATATGGGCTGCTGCGATTCTTTTATCGCTTAGTTTTTATTTTGTAGGGGCGATTGCGTATTTCTTTGTTATAAAAAGAGCCAAGCCTGAGAGCAAAGAGTAGTATTTCAATTTTGAGAAGGGGGGCTCAGGTTAGTTCGATATTGACAGGCTTTTGCGGTGGGGGGGACTCTGCGGTTATTAGTTCTTTGCCGAGGCGGAACGCTTCTTTGAGCGCTGAAGGATGTTTTTGTATTTCGCCGGGGTCATCAACTTTATTGACAAACAAATTTGCTGCATAATTTATGTCAAGCACATCAAAATAGGATTTCATCGTCAGTTGGATGCTTTCAAACTGCTTTTTGCTTCTTGAGCCACCTACGGCAATTACCAATGCACGGCGGTCGCGGTGGGGGGTAAAAAGCGGTTTTTTCAGCACATACTTGTACGCCCAAAGAGACTGGCTGCGGTCAATAAACATCTTTGCCTGGGCACAGACGGTCATAAAAAATATGGGGGTAGCGAAGACGAGCCTGTCGGCATCAAGCATCTTTTTTAAGAGCTGCTGAAAGTCATCTTGAATCTTGCAGGTGCCTGTTGTGTAACAGGAATTACATTCGATGCACGGTGCGATATTGTAATCTGACAGATGTATATGTTCGGTGTGTGCACCTGCGGACTCGGCGCCTGCGAGAGCTTCGCGCAATAGCAAGTCGCTGTTGCCCTTTATCCTCGGGCTTGTTGAAATCCCAAGCGTTTTAATATTCATATTAGCATCCTAATTTTACGTGCGACCGAAAAAAATATATGATGTTCTACATTACTCTACCATAGGTGTTATGCTTCGGCGGATGGACTTGCGTGCCTGTGGGGTTCCGAAGTTGTATGTATCAGTTCGGCTAAATCTCCAGGTTTGACCGGTCTCAGTGTCGATAACGAATACTGCGAGGTTATCGTCCCCGGCGGCACAACATTGGTATCGTTCGGGGCCATCATGATAGGTACCAGTGGCGCCAATAGCAAGTATCAGGCAGAGCGCCAGTAAAAAGCCGATGGCCAAGCTGTTGAGGTTAAGGTTCCAGCTGAGTCCTTGTTTTTTGTGTTCCATAATTGCAGCTCCTTTGATTTTGTCGATGATGTTTGTTTTTAATAATACAATCTTACCGTTCGAATGGCTCTGTTTCAAACTGTTTTTGAGCAGAGAAACAGGCGTGAGGAATGACAAGCTCAAATTTTAGAAAAATTCAAGCTTTGGAATGAGGTCTGCCGATGAATAATATTGGATTAACAAATGGGTGGCTCTGGAGAATGACCAATTAGGCCATATTAGTTTAAACTTACTTTGTCTATCATGTGAGTATTGAACACAAGTCAGATGGAAAAGCAGGCATTGTAAGCAAGGGCTAAAAATGAAAAGGAAAGAGCCGCATAAATAAAGGGAGAGCTTGAAAGCTCTCCCCTTTTTCTTTTGCCAGTTTGCTTAATTTAACCTATTGCTCTGTTACATCTGGTTTGAGGAATCCACTCTTTCAGTTCTGGATTTCTGCTTCCGCAGGAATGACAATCCATCAGTTGACCTGTGACAGAGCACTACCCATTTTTAGATTGCTTCATTTCCGGAATACGATTTTACCGGAGACGATAGTTGTGTGGGCTGAATGGTCGTTGTCGAGCAGGACGAGGTCGGCGTCTTTTCCCGGGGCGATAGTGCCTTTTTTGCCTTCGAGGCCTAACAGGCCGGCAGGATTTTGAGTAACAGTTTTGATTGCAACATCACGAGGGCAATCCGTGAAGGCTATGAGCTTTTCGAGGAGCTGACTCAGGCCGAGAGCAGTGCCTATAAGAGTGCCGTCTTTGTACCTTGCAGTTCCGTTTTTGGATTCGTATTCGATGCCGTTGTAAATGAATTTACCGTCGCCAAGACCGAGGGCCTGCATGCCGTCAGTTATTGGTATGATGCGATTTGGGCCGAGTGCTTCAAAAGCAAATTTCAAAACGGCCGGGTGTATGTGGACGCCATCGGCAATAAGCTGTGTGGTGACGTGTTTTGTCTGAAAAATGGCGACCAGCGGGCCAGGTGCGCGATGGTGGATTGACGGCATTGCGTTGAACATATGTGTTACGTGTGAGATGCCGGTATCGAAGCCATCGAGAGTTTGTTGATAAGTTGCGCTGGAGTGGCCGAAAGAGGCAATGATGTTAGAGTCAACGAGGCGTTTAATTATTGGGAGGTTGTGAGGCAGCTCGGGTGCGATTGTCATCATTTTGAGGTGGCCGTTTGTTATGCCCAGGATTTGGTCGAGAACCTGCGAGGATGGCGGGCATATACATTCCGGCAGAATCATTCCTTTTTTTTCGAGCGAGATAAATGGGCCTTCGAGATGGATGCCGAGCAGATTCGCTCCGCCAAGGTTCCGGCCAACATGTTCGGCGGCGATTGTAAGGTGTTGATTTTTCTGTTCCGGCTTGAAAACAGTCGTGGCAAGAAAGCCGGTGGTTCCGAAACGTGCGCAAGTTTGTGATATGGCTTTGAGGGCATCGGGCGTAGCGTCGAGTATGTCGGCACCGCCTGCGCCCTGAATGTGAATGTCAATGAAACCCGGGGCGATTATTTTGCCCTGTGCGTCAAGTGTATTGTTACAGCCGGCGGAGGAATTGATTTGGCCGATTTGAGTGATAGTGCCATTTTCGATGAGAATGGATGTGGTCTGTTTGTCATCCACGGCGTCGAACATTCGGCAATTGGTTATAAGAAGTTTTTCTAACATATCCGTTGCAGAATAATAGATTCAAGGTTTAATTGCAAGGATTAGATTGGTGAGCGGTTTTTCAACTGATTGTTAATTGCAGGAGGATTTCGGATTATTCCTGACTGCGGCGGATATTCAGCTCTGCTCTGGCGGTAGAAACAATTGAGTAATTTTGTTGACTTTATGAGTTTTACATGTTAATTATTTACAAGTTGCCCGCGACCGATGTGGGCGGCGTGTATTTTGCAAATCTAAATTTACAGGAGAGCTATCATGAAAAAGATATACAGAATGTTGGTGCTCGGTGTGCTTGCAGGCTTGCTGTTCGGTGGGATGCTCTGGGCCGAGGATGGTGACAGAAGTGGGGCGGTGCGGGGAACGTTTGTACGGCTGGTCGAGCGAGAGGTTGACGGACAGGGGTATATGGGTATCGTTATCAAGCCATTTGAGAGGGATGAACATGTGACTGTGCTTGTACCACGGCAGCGTGAGGAACTTTGGCAGGCGGCTCGGAGGCTGCAGGAAGGACAGGAAGTAGGTGTTTCATTTGTGACCGAGGCCGGGCAGAAGTTTATCAAGGGTGTGGAGGCCGAGTGGCGTGAGGTAATTGAAGAAGGGCCGGAGGGCAGAAGAACAGAGAATGTTCGGAGGGAGGTCCTGCGGTGGGATGAGGGCGTTCGAGAAGGGCGAGAGGCCAGAAGGCCGACACATCTGGAGCAGATGGAAGGACAATTGAAAGAAGTCGTCGCAGGGCATCTGGAAGGTATGGGCAGAGCGCTGAAAGAGGTTATCGGGGCACATCTGGAGCGAACGGAAGTAGAGCTTCGAGAGCTTCGGGCGCACATAGAGCGGATGCAAGAAGAACTCCAAGAGCTTAGGGCCGAAAACGAGCGATTGAGGTGGCAATTGCGAGAGAGGGGTGGCCCGGAGAGAGAGCGTGAGAGAGAAGTACGGATACGAGGAGAAATCGAGGAACGAAGAGAAGACAGGGAACGAGAAGAACGTGAGAGACGAAGAGAACGCGATGAAGGTAGGGCGACAAGGGAGCGTCCTGAGAGTGAGCGCGAAGTTGTGCTCCATCAGCTCGAAGTGATGAGGATGGCAATGCCCGCACTTAAGGAAGCCGAACGCGGGGACGCGGTGGAACTGCTCACGTTAGCCATTCGTGCCCGCGAAATGATGCTCGAAAGGCGCAATGACGAGGAGGCACACCGTATCCAAGAACGGGCTCCAAGTCGTGAGCAGCTTATTGATATCCTGTCCATGGCGGCGGAGCTCTGGCGAGAGTTCGGCAATGCTGATAAGAGCGTTGTCGTTGGGCAACTGGCAGAAGAGCTGTTAGGTGCGGAGAGACAGCAGGTTGGAGAGCGTGAAGAACGCGAGGTACCAAGAGAGCGCGAGGCGGGAAGAGAAGCTGATAACCGAAGAGAAGGCATGGAACGAGAAGTCCGAAGGCGCGTGGAGCAATGAGAAGCTGGCCCATCTTTGCCCGAAGGTATGATAGGATTTTGCGGGGGAGTGTTAGTCGAGGCTTTTTATTTCGAAGGCAATCGTCTAACCGTAAAAAGCAGTTGCGAAAGGCTGAATGAAAACCTTAAAATGAACCACAAGATAGTTTTTTGTAGTTGTTTCGAGTAGAAGATTTTGGTTTTGGAGCAGATATAATGGCCAAGGCAGAAAAGAGCTGGGAAGAGCGTCTGGCCGGTGAGCCGGATGAGCTGACAGTTGATTTTGTGGAGTCGCTGTCGATAGATAAGCGTCTCTATAAATATGATATTGTCGGCTCAATCGCCCATGCACGGATGTTAGCTGAACAAAAACTGATTACCAAAGACGAATTCAATTCAATTAAAGACGGGCTTATCGAAATCAGTGAGGAAATCTCAGCAGGGCAGTTCGAATTCGAGAAGAAGTATGAAGATATTCATATGGCAATCGAGGCTGCGCTTGTTGCGAAAATCGGCGAGCCGGGCAAGAAACTTCATACCGGCAGAAGTCGCAACGACCAGGTCGCCGCCGATGTTCGGCTCTGGATGCGAGACCAGATAGAGATTCTGCAGGCCAAGATAACGCTGCTCCAAAAGGCGTTCGTTAAATTGGCGGGTAAGTATCCGGAAGATATAATGCCGGGTTATACACATCTTCAGCGTGCCCAGCCGGTAGTTATCGCCTCTTATCTATTAAGTTTTGCCGAGCAGCTCGAGCGTGACTTTATTAGGCTGAAAAATTGTCATCGTCTGCTAAATATTTCGCCGTTAGGTAGTGGTGCCGTGGCCGGCTCTACGCTGCCGTTAGACAGAAAGAGCACAGCGAAGCAATTAGGTTTTTCGGATATCAGCTATAACAGTATCGATGCGGTCGGCGACAGGGACTTTTGTGCGGAGTTTATTTTCGATTGTGCGCTTATTGCGACTCATCTGTCCAGGTTGGCTGAGGACTGGATAATCTATTCTTCCAATGAATTCGGGTTTGTACGGATTGATGATGCCTATTGCACATCGTCGAGTATGATGCCGCAGAAGCGTAATCCGGACCTTCTGGAGCTGATTCGCGCAAAGACAGGTTTAGTCTATGGTTCATTGATGGCTATGCTGACAATTCTGAAAGGTCAGCCGTCAGGCTATAATCGCGATATGCAGGAGGACAAGGTTCATATTTTCGCTGCGAACGATACGGTCGGGGCCTGTTTGGATGTGGCGCGCGCGATTGTTTCACATACGAAGTTCAACACAAAGAAAATTTCGGCTGAGCTGGAGGAAGGGTTTTTGGATGCTACCGCCTTAGCTGAGTATCTGGTCGGAAAGGGCGTTGCCTTCCGTGATGCGCACGGTATTGTTGGGTCTTTGGTTGCTTACTGCGAGGAGCAGAATAAAAAGTTGGCTGAGCTTAGTCTGGATGAGCTGCAAAAGTATTCGGCCTCGATTGAAACGGATGTGTATGAAAATCTCGGTGCGGGGGGTGTTGCAGAGAAATATGTTACCGAGGGTTCAGCCGGTCCAAAGCAGGCGAAAGAACAGATTGAATACTGGAATAAGCAGTTGGGACAGCGATGAGTCCGAGTGAAGATGAAATAACCGCCTGGTTTGCGCACCAAAGCAAATTGTCCGCAACAGATTTTCCTATCGGTATCGGTGATGATATGGCCCAGGTTCGGTTGGGTAACGAGTCGGTCCTAATCACTACAGATATGCTGCTGGATGGTGTGCATTTCGAGCTTGGAAAAATAACTTTGGAACAAGCCGGATATAAAGCTATGGCTGTAAGCCTTAGCGATTGCGCGGCGATGGCGACGGTGCCTGTTGCTGCGGTCGTATCGGTTGCGCTGCCGAAAGGATTTGGTGAAGAAGAATTAAAACAGCTTCACTCGGGGATTATCAGTGCGGGTGAGAGGTTTGGCTGTGCGCTTGTTGGTGGTGATATTACAAGCTGGAATGACGAAAATCCGTTCGTGATAAGTGTGGCGATGCTCAGTAAGCAGGGGGGCAATGAGCCTGTAAAAAGGTCGGGTGCAAAGGTGGGTGATAGTATATGCGTAACAGGTTCGTTAGGAGGAGCAGGCTTTGGTAGACATCTGGAATTTGAGCCGAGAGTTAAAGAGGCCATAAAAATCGCCCAAATGGTAACGGTAAATTCAATGATTGATATAAGCGATGGATTGAGCAGTGATTTGAACAGAATTTGCACAGCAAGCCAGGTGGGTGCCATTATAAATGCAGAGAAGATTCCAATATCGGAACAAGCTCGAAAAAGTGCAGAGCCGCTAAATTCCGCCCTGAACGACGGCGAAGATTATGAACTGCTTTTTACCCTTTCACAGGGAGATTGCCGAAAATTATTAGATAAGTGGGATGGGTCGACAGCGATTACGCAAATCGGTACGATTACTGACGCCGGAAAAATGCAGATAAAGATGGCCGATGGCCGAATCGTCGATTTGGAATCAAAAGGCTACAATCACCTTTCAAACTAAAAGGAGAAAATGAATTATGAGATGTCGATTATTTTTTGCCGAGATGATTGTATTTATTGTGCTTTTTAGTTTTGCTGCCGGGGTATCAGGCGCGGAGAAACTGGACCGTGGACTGGTGGCCGTTGAGAGCGAAGACGGCTCAGTATTTCTAAGCTGGCGTCTGTTTGAGACCTATCCCGAAGACATCACCTTCCTAATCACTCGCCGTGACCCCGACGGCAGGAGCAACGTTTTGAACGAAGGGAAAGGATACCGACTGACCAACATTGTCGATAATACCGCCCTGAACGGTACAGGCGAAAAGACGTATTTATATCAAGTCAACAAGTTCAGCCGGAAGAACTCAGCCGTGATATCAGAGCGACCGTCTCAAGTTACTGTGACCCTGACAGGCCGGCCCAAACCTTACATCAGTATTCCGCTTAAGGGTGATTATGATTTCCAGAAGGTTGGTATCGCAGACCTGGATGGCGATGGTGCTTATGAGTATGTTATCAAGCAGCCGAATTTCAATACCGACCCATATCAGCGGCCGGGCTACTGGAAACGCAGTACTACCACTTACAAACTCGAAGCGTATCGCTTAAATGGCACAATGATGTGGCGATACGATATGGGCTGGTCCATCGAGGCGGGGATATGGTATTCGCCGTGGATTGTCTATGACGTGGATGGCGACGGCAAAGCCGAGGTTTATTGCAAGGCCGGAGTCGGAGACCCTCGGGACGAAAAGGGACTCGTCCAAACCGGGCCTGAATATCTGGTTAAGCTTGACGGACAAACCGGTAAAGTTGTGGACAAAACCGATTGGCTGAGCCGGGATGGGTTTTCTGATTATAATCGTTACTGTCGTAATTTTCTTACTGTGGCGTATCTTGACGGCAAAACACCGTCGCTGATTATGCAGCGGGGCACCTACAACCTTATTAAGACTCAGGCGCTGGACAAGGATTTTAATCAGATATGGTACTGGGAGGCACCGCAGGAAAAGGAAAAATATCGCGGACAAAGCTCTCACGGATTGATAACCGCCGATGTCGACCGGGACGGTAAGGATGAGCTGGTTATCGGGGCTGCGGTGCTGGACAATGACGGCAAAGGTCTCTGGACATTGGAGATGGGACATCCTGATGTTTGTTACGTTGCCGATATTGACCCTGACAATCCTGGTTTGGAGATTTTTTACGGGATCGAACCGCGTCAGAAAACCGACGGTATCTGCGTAGTGGATGCCAAGACCGGTCGCAAACTGTGGGCCCATAAGAAACCCTCCCGCCACCTTCACGGTCAGGGAATGGCCGGGGATGTTCTTGCGGACTGGCCCGGTATGGAGGTTTATGTTGGCGAGCGAGACCTTAAGGAACGATGGTTTTATAGCGCGAAAGGACAGTTGATAGAGTTTCGGGAAGAGGGATCCTTAACGCCGCGTCCAGTCTGGTGGGATGCGGACCCACAGAAGGAGGTGGTCGTCTCCGGAGCGATTCGTGATTGGGGCGGAGAAGCGATGCAGCCGATTGAAGGCAGAGTCATTGCAGTAGTTGATTGTCTGGGCGACCATCGGGAAGAGGTGATTACCAGCCTAAAAGGAGAGCTTCGCATTTACACGACTACTGTTCCTACTTCCAGTCGGCGTCCTTGTCTTATGCAGGACCATCAATATCGGTTGGGCGTTGTCGCTCAGACGATGGGTTATTACTACCCGGCCCAGTTGGGTAAATGACCATTTGGAATAATTGAGTATTGATTATTGGTTATGGATTTTAGAATTATCTCGAATTCGCCGGGGGATACTATAGAACTCGGTCGAAAAATCGGCTCACAATTAAAGGGCGGTGAGGTTATAGCTGTTTGTGGGCAGTTGGGCAGCGGCAAAACACATCTGATTAAGGGGGTTGCAGCCGGTGCCGGGGCGAAAGACCACAGAAATGTTAATAGTCCCACGTTCGTTATAGTTAATGAGTATGCAGGCCGACTGGATATTTACCATATAGATGCTTATCGGTTGAATTCTGTTTCCGAGTTTGAGATGTTGGGCTTTGATGATTTCTGTTATCCGCAGTCAGTGGTTCTGATTGAGTGGGCCAATAAAATCGAATCAGCTCTACAGGCTATAGACTACATTCGGATAGAGCTTGAACACACCGGCGAAAACAAGAGAAAAATACATATCAAAAACACACCCGTGTACATTACAACCATATAACCTCTCAGAGGTGGAAAAAACTCTTCGAAGTGCCTAAAGTTTGAAGTGGCTAAAGAGCCTAAAATTCAGAAAACTTTATTCTTACAACTTTAGTTCACTTTAGGCACTTTAACACTACTGTCCGGTTGTTTGATTTGGAAAACATTATAACGATTTTAATAACATTAGGTTACAAGAAAAAATGACTGTAATCGATTTGAAATCACTTTTAGACTCAGGCCATTTCAATTTGAAAAATA
>Ga0307378_10000655_pt1 | contig 59922 bp, 52 predicted proteins | sample UN1MG_FD_202238 | JGI IMG/M metagenome (GOLD analysis project Ga0307378, IMG submission 202238) | Soil microbial communities from Risofladan, Vaasa, Finland - UN-1 | ecosystem: Environmental > Terrestrial > Soil > Coastal area > Acid sulfate soil | place: Finland: Risofladan, Vaasa | collected... | reverse complement strand
TTGCTGAACATAACCAGAATCCCAAATCTTTCACGTGGACGGCCAAGGCCGACGACATCCTGGCCAAAGTTGCACGAGCCCGGGCCGTCCTGGATAAGATATCATCTGAGTGAAGCACTACACTAGTCCTTCGGTACAAGGCCAAACATGTTGCTGACCCGATGCTCGGCTCGGGTACGACGCGAGATGTTGTCGAGGGGCTGAACCGGTTCAAGAAGGCAGGGATTGAGTTCTGGGGCAGTGACCTGAAGCAAGGCTTCGACCTGACCCAGCAGGACTTGCCCGGTCGGTTCGACTTCGTCTGGATCCATCCGCCGTACTGGAACATCATCCGCTACTCAAACCAGTCGGCCGACCTCAGCATCTGCTCGGACTACCGACAGTTCAGGCAACTGCTGATGGATTGCCTGAAGCGGTGCTACCAGGCCTTGCTGCCGGGTGGCAGGCTGGCGGTTCTCATCGGTGATGTCCGAAGGCAGGGGCGGTACACTGCTATCCGGCGATACGCTCTGGCGCGGTTCTCGACCAGCATGTAGATCGGCGGCCAGTTGGAGGTAACGCTGGAGAGCGGCCTCAGGGTCTTCCCAGACGCCGAAGAAATAGACCTTGCCGCGGATCTTCTTGCACCACTGGCCGTTGTTGTGGGGGGTCAAGGGGAATGAGGCATATGGTTTGGTAGGCTTCCGTCGCCGTTTGCGTTTTGGTTTAGGTGCAGGCATGAGCACACCCTTCCTCACGATCGGGGCTCTCGAACCCGACAGGGGTAGTATACCCCCGGGTCCGGTTGTCGTCAAGGTTGTCGTCACGGAATTTGCTGGCAATGTTAAAATCGTAACTCCTTCTAAAAGCGTAGGTTGCGCCCGTAGCTCAATTGGATAGAGCATCGGACTTCGGATCCGAGGGTTGGGGGTTCGACTCCCTCCGGGCGCGCCAAATTAACTCGCCGCAAGAATGCAACTTATGACGCCTTCGGTTCCGGCCTTGACCCTAACAAAGGCCCAAAGTGGGTCAGAAGTGGGTCAGTCAGGACGCCTCCCAGGATCTCCGACTGAACCTGCCGGGCCTTCTCCAGATCGTCCTCCTGCACCGAGAGGTAATACTGCTGCGTCGTCTGGATGTCGCTGTGACCCGCCAGCTTCTTGACTATGTGGATGGCAAGATGCCGGGCCCAGTTCGTGATGCACGAGCGCCGGAGATCGTGGAGCGTGTAGAGCCCGACGCCCGCGCGTCGGCAGAGGGTTTTGACGCGCCGCAGCCAGTTGTTCACGAGGTCCTGGCCCGGGTGCCGCGCCTTCGCCGCCACTTGCCGCCGGTAGTACGCCCAGCGGCCCTTGCCCATGAAGACATATGGACATTCATCCGGTGCGGCGGCCTGCCACCCGGCCGGAAGGGCGACCGCCTGATCCGCCTGCGGGTTCTTCCGCGGCTCGGCGCGATCAACCGCCCTTCGGCTTTTCCGCAAGCGCGCGGCGAGCCTCGGCCCCCGGCGTGCGCCGGCTCCCCGTGCGCACCGTCAGGCGGACCGTGTCGAAGTAGTCGAGCAAGGGAACGGCGAACTTTCGGCTCACGCCGAGCGCATCGCGGAACTCCGTCGTCTCAAAACCCCGCTTCCGGGCAAACAGATCAAGCACCGCGCGCCGGGCGGCTTCGACCGCGTCGCGGTACATAACGACCTTGTCATTGAGTTGGACGACGCGGCCCTCGTCGGCCAACAGGCGAAGCATCGCGGCCACGCGGTCGGCGGGCGCGTGCAAAGCCTCGACCATCTCGGTCGGTCCGGCCGGCGCAAGCCCCCCTTCGCGAAGGAGCGCCTCGATGCGGTCGGAAAGCGCCTGGTCCTCCGCCGAGACGCGCGACCCACGGCCGGCGAGCGCGATTACCGCGACCGAGCGGACAGCCGCCTTTTCCGCGACCAAACGCTCGAGCGCCTGGTCGAAGACGGCCGGCGAGAGCCCGACCTCCTTCAGAAGGTCCGCCGGGGCGACGCCCGCCCGGCGCGGATTGGCCAGGTGGAACGCCTCCAGCGCCCCGCGCAGTCGGCCGGCGGCGGCATCCACAACGTCGCGATGAACGAACCTCTCACCGACCGCGACGACGGCGCCCTCGCCGCACAGGCGCTCGAGGATGGGGCGGACCTGTTCCTCGGGCGCGAGCGCCCGGCGGGCAAGCGCGCCCGGGTCGAGCGCTTCGCCGGATTCCTTCAGGCAAAGGGTGCACCACGCAGCGGGGTCGTCCAGGGCGTCGAGCCGGTCGGCGAGGGCCTGAAGCACCTCGGGGCGGTTTCGGCGAAGTCGGCGGTTGCTCGTGCCGAGGATCCGTCCGCCGCCGAGGGTCGTGACGCGCCCGTCGGCAAGGCCCGCCATGCCGGCCCGGACGACGAAGCGGTCGCCGGGAGCGAGGGCGAGCGGCCGGTCGAGGCGCAACTGAACCATTCGCCGCTCGCCCGGCGGGACCGCCTTGTCGTCGAGGATGGCGATGCGGGCGGTCGCGCGGGCGGTCCCGATGTGCAGATGCACTTCCAGGTAATCCTTCATCGCGTGGGGGACGTGGGGCAACACGGACAACTCGGCCTCGGCGACGGTGACGGGCTCGAAGGCGTCGCCCGCGCAGGCCGCCATGCCGGTTTCGATCTTTTCGGTTTCGACGCCGGCGAGGTTGACAGCGACGCATTCGCCCGCGCGGGCCGTCTCGGTTTCCTCGCCGTACACTTCCAGGTGTCGGACGCGTCCCGTCAGACCGCCGGGAAGAATCGCGAGCCGGTCGCCCAGATGCACCTCGCCGCTCGTCGGCACGCCCGACAAAACGGTTCCGTAGCCGCGGATGGCGAATGCGCGCTCGATCCAGAGGCGAAAGAGGCCGGTGCTCGGATGCGGCTCGCACGCAGCGACCGCCTGGTCGAGGGCGGCGAAGAAACCTTCGAACCCGTCGCCGGTGACGTTCGAAATGCCGCAAATCGGGGCGCCTTCCAGGAACGTGCCGCCGACAAACGTGCGGACGTCCTCCTCGACGATTCGCCGAAGGTCGGCGTCCACAAGATCGATCTTGGTGAGCGCAACGATGCCGTGCCGGACGCCCATGAGCGTCAGGATGTCGAGGTGCTCGCGCGTCTGGGGCATGATGCTGTCGTCGGCGGCGACAACGAGAAGGACGACGTCGATGCCGTGCGCCCCGGCGACCATGTTGCGGATGAAGTCCACGTGGCCGGGCACGTCCACGATGCCGACGATCCGCTCGTCGCGCATGCGGCAGGGGGCGAACCCCAGTTCAATCGTCAGCCCGCGATCTTTCTCGGCGGTGAGGCGATCCGTATCGCAACCCGTCAGGAGTTTCACGAGCGCCGTCTTGCCGTGGTCCACGTGCCCGGCCGTGCCGAGCAGGATGTTCTTCCGCGCGGTAGTCACGAGGCGACGCGTCCCACGGCGTCGGCGACGGCGGGCAACTCGTTTTCCCGAATCGTCCGCACGTCCAGCACGACGCGGTCGTTCTCGATTCGCGCAAAGACGCACGCCTCGTCCGTCCGCAGGCGGCGCGCGAGTTCCTCGGCGTCGAGCCCCTCGACCGCGACGGCGACGAGGCGCGTCGGCAATTGCTCCGTCGGCAGCGACCCGCTCCCCAGGTAGCCGACGCCCTCCACGACCTCCGTCCGGGCGGCAGGGCTTGAGCGGCCGATGGCGGCGGCAAGCGCGCGGGCTCGCGCCTCGAGCGCTTCGGTCGGCATCGCCAGCGCGCGGTACAGCGGATGCTCGCGCGCAAGAAGGTCCGGGTCGCGGAAAAGGTGCAGCGTCCGCTCGAGGACCATCAGACACGCCTTGTCCACGCGGAACGCGCGGGCGAGCGGGTGCTTGCGGATGCGTTCGACGAGGCTGCTTCGCCCCACGATGATGCCGCCCTGACCCGCGCCAATGAGTTTGTCGGTGCTTGCGATGACGACGTCGGCGCCGGCGGCGATGGATTCCTGGATCGTCGGCTCGTGCGGCAGACCGAACCGCGCGAGGTCCACGAGCGCCCCCGCTCCGAGATCGTCGAACAGGACGAGAGAGCGCGCGTGGGCCAACTCGACCAGTTCGGCGAGCGACACTTCCTTGGTGAACCCGACAACGCGGAAGTTCGAGGGGTGAACGCGCATGAGGACGGCCGTCGCGTCGGTGATTGCGCTCTGGTAATCCGTGAGATGCGTGCGGTTGGTGGTTCCGACCTCGACGAGGCGCGACCCGCTCTGGGCCATCACGTCAGGCAGGCGAAACGCGCCGCCGATCTCAATCAGTTGCCCGCGCGAGACGATCGTTTCCCGGCCGGCGGCGAGGGTTGCCAGAACGAGCATCGTGGCGGCCGCGTTGTTGTTGACGACGGTGGCGGCCTCGGCACCCGTGAGTTCCGTGAGGAGGTACTCGACGCGCCGGTCGCGGTCGCTCCGCTTCCCCGTCTCGCGGTCGACGGCCAGGGTGACGTAGCCCTTGAGTTCCTCAACCATCGAATCCACGACGCTCTCGGGCCAGACGCTCCGCCCCAGGCCGGTGTGAAGGAGAATGCCGGTGGCGTTGATCGCGCCGCGCAGGTGCGGCCGGGTGCGCGCCTCCAGGTGCCGAAGCGCTTCCGAGAGGACATATTCCTCGGTGACATGCCGGGCGCCGCACCGGCCGCCGGTGTCGTTCGCAATGTGCCGGCGCAGTTCCTCCAGCGCGTCGCGGAGGCACTGGACGACGAGCGTGCGCGGATGGCGCTGGAGCCAGTCGGTAACGTCGGCGGAGGTGAGGAGTTTATCCACCGAGGGCAGTTTCCGCAGGAGGTCCTGTTTGGCCGACGACGTCATGGGCGACTCCTCAAATCTGGTTCGCACGCGCCCCGCACGGCGGATGGCGCGCGGTGGGGCGCCGGACCGCGCCTAGTTTTGCCTGTCCGAGGCCGGCTCGGCACGCTCAGGCCGGCCGAAGGCCGTCTTCACCTCAATCGCCTCGCACCGCGTGCACTGCATGCACCGGATGCAGAGGGGGTCGCTGAGTTGCCTTTCGGGGGCGAGGTTCACAGGGCACATTTTTCGGCACGCGCCGCACTGGACGCATTTCTTCGGGTTCGCGCGGAGGAACACCGCCGAGAAGCGGTTGAACACGCCGAAGATCGCCCCCAGCGGACAGAAGAGCGAGCACCAGGGGCGGAACTTGACGAACATCGCCAAGGCGAACAGAACCAGGATCGCCCACTTGAGCGTGCTCATGCCGGCGGCCGACCCGCCCGCCGCCGCCTCGCGCACCAGGTTCGGGACGCCCGCCTCGACCGCCCCGGCGGGGCAGACCCGGCAAATGAAGAGCGGATGCGCCTCGCCGAAAAAGTACGGAACCGCAATCACCAGGCCCGCGAGGACAGCATACCGGAAGTAGCCGGTCCACGAGGGCAGCCGGACCTTCGGGACGGGAACTTTCGCGACCAGGTCCTGGAGGAATCCGAACGGGCACGCCCAGCCGCACACGAATCCGCCGACCAGGCCGCCAACCAGGAGCAGCGTCCCGAGAGCGATGAACGGGACAACGTGAAGGGCACTGAAGTTGGCCATCACGCCGACGGGGCACGCAAAGAGCGCCAGCGGACACGCGTAGCAGTGGTACACGGAACCGCAGACGGTGTGCAGGCGCAGCGCGAGCGGGTCGAGCCAGACGAGGAGGAAGACCGCCTGGATCAAGAGTCGGCCGCGGACGAAGCGCGACGGTTTGGGTCGGATTCTGGGTTCGGCCATGGCCGCCATGGCCCGCTTTCACTGAATTCAGGTAGGACACAGGGAAGGCGATTCGCCTTCGTCGTACGTTCGCTCGATCCTGCCCGAGGGGTTTCGCAGGACGCCGCCGACCGAGACCTCGCGGATGAGGTCGGGCTCGGATTCCTGGATCGTCTTTTCCGCCTCGGCGGCGGGCGGTTCGGCCTGTTTGAGAAGAACGGTCCGGCTGTGCACCGCGACGCCATAGAGGAGGAGCGCCGCGCCTGCGGCGACGAGAATCGCCGCCAGGGCAAGGCGTCTTGCACCGCCTCGGAATTGCCGCCGGCCTGTCGCCCTCGGACGCCGTGCCATTCGCCTCTCCGCCTCGTCCCGGAGCCGCTCGTTCGCCCCCGCGGGAATAATTGGCGGAGGCGAATGGGAGTCGAACCCACCCAGGGCTCTTTCGAACCCCACGCTGGTTTTGAAGACCAGGAGCGCCACCGGGCGCCTGTCACCTCCGCCTTAGGTCTTCATGACTTCCTTGTAAAACATCATAACCGGCGCGCCGCCGAATGCAATCGCCATCCAAACGGCCTCGTCGATCTCCTCCTGGCTGAAGCCCATCTTCCTCGCCTTCTCGACGTGGAGGCGGATGCACGGGCCGCACCGCGCGAGGACCGAGAGCGCAATGTTCATCGCCTGCTTCGTGGCCGCGTCCAGCGCGCCCGGCGCCCCGGCCGTCTTCATAAACGCCTTGAACATTTCCTCAGCGCCCGCGCCGACGGCGGGAGCGGCGGCGTGGCCCTCGGCGCAGCACGCCTCTTCGGCGGGGGTCCCCGCGCAACAAGAGGCGTCGGCCGGCTGAGCCTTCCCCTTTTTCGATGGCTTCTCTCGCATGGCCTCCTCCTTGGACGCCGGCATCGGCCGCGCGCCGCTCGTCGTTGCAAATACGCGTCCCGTCCCTTTACCGCGAACCTTGCCGATGACGGCTGCCGCGCGAATCCCTTCGCCGTGCAGTCGCTCGACAAACGCCTCGGCCTTGTCGGGCGCAAGGGCCACGAGCAGGCCCCCCGATGTCTGCGGGTCGAAACAGACGTCCATCATGGCGTCGGTGACGCCCGGACCGAGGACGGCGCTTACCTCGGACGCTTCGCGATTCCGTTCAATGCCACCGGGAACGATGCCCTCGGCCAGGCACTCCAGGACGTGCGGGAAAAGGGGCAGGGCGTCCCAGACGATTTCGACGTCGACGGCGCTCGCGCGTGCCATTTCCGCCAAGTGCCCCATCAGGCCGAATCCTGTCACGTCGGTGCAGGTGTGGGCGTCCATCGCGAGCATTGCCTCGGAGGCGGCCTTATTGAGCTGCGTCATGGAGCGGGCGATTGTCTCGGCGGCCTCCGGCGGCGCGCGGCCGATCTGGACGGCGAACGCGAGGATGCCCGTCCCGAGCGGTTTCGTAAGCACCAGGGAATCGCCCGGCCGGGCGCCGGCGTTCGTGACAATGCGGTTGCGGTCGATGAGACCGGTGACGGCGAAGCCCGCCTTGATCTCGGCGTCCTGAATACTGTGGCCGCCGACGACGGGAACACCGGCCTCGTTCATCTTCTCGATTCCGCCGCGAAGGATGTCAGCCATGACCGAGTCGGGCGCCTCGCGGATCGGAAAACCGATGATCGAGAGGGCGGTGATCGGCCGGCCGCCCATCGCATAGACGTCGCTCAGGCTGTTGGCGGCGGCGACCTGGCCGAACGTGTACGGATCGTCCACCGAGGGGCTGAAGACGTCCACCGTCTGCACGAGGGCCGTCGGACCGTCGTCGGGGGCATAGACGCCGGCGTCATCGCCCGCGGCGGCGCCAATGAGCACGCGCGGGTCGTGGATGTCGGGCAAGGTTTTGAGGATCCGCTTGAGCGCGGCCTGGTCAATCTTCGACGCGCAGCCGGCCTTTTCCACGAGTTGTGTCAGACGCACAGGCCCTGCGGGAACCTCGAGCGACTCGCCCGCGCAGAGGCAGACGTTCTTCGCTTGGAAGAGGTCACAGGGGCAGGTCTTCTTGGCGTCGCAGATACAGTGGCCGAGACGCAGCGACCGCTGCATGACGCGTTTGCGCTTCTCCAGGTTGATCATGAAACAACGTTCCTTGTTGCGAGGCTCTCCGGCCGCGGACGCCGCACGCTTGTACGATTTTGCGGCCCAGTCGTCAAGTGCCGGCCGGTTCAGGCGGACGCCTGGCGGCAGGCGATCAGCGCGGCGCCGACGGCGCCGGTCATCTGCGGCTGCGGGCAGACGCGGACCGGTGCCGCGAGGGCGGAGGCGAGGGCCTGGGCCATGCCCGGCACAAGGGCGACGCCGCCCGTAAAGATCACCGGGAGCACCACGTCGCGTCCGAGCATGGCGGCGACGCGCGAGGCGATTGCGGTCTGAACGCCCGCCACGATGTTCTCCCGCCGCGCGCCGGAGGCCAGGAGGCCGATGATCTCCGTCTCGGCAAAGACGACGCACATGCTGCTGATCGGGGCGGGCGTGTCGGCCGCCCGCGCCAAGTCGCCCAGCGAGTCCAGCCCGGCGCCGAGGCGCGACGCCACCACCTCGAGAAACCGACCGGTGCCGGCGGCGCAGCGGTCGTTCATGGCGAAGTCCCGGACCGTGCCATCGGGGTTCAGGTGCAGCAATTTGGAGTCCTGGCCACCGATTTCTACGATGGTCGCTGCGTCGGGCACGTGGTGGCGCACGCCCACGGCGTGGCACGTGATCTCCGTGACGGTGGCGTCGGCGACCGAGACAGCCCTGCGGCCGTAGCCGGTGGCGACGATGCGGGCGACGCGCTCGCGCGGCAGGCCTTCGTCCCGGAGGAGTTCCTCAAGCAGTTCGCACGCCAGCCGGTCGTGGTCCGTTCCCTGGTCGCGGACGGCGGAGGCGACGGTTCTGCCCCGCTCCTGGTCGAACAGCACGACCTTCAGCGCCCGCGATCCTGCGTCAATGCCGGCACCAATCATCTTTTCCTCCGTTCCAGCACGGTTTCCACAAGCGCCTCCAGTTGCGACCTCAAGGTCGGCATCATCGAGTCGGCGACGGGCGGCACCTCCATCTCGACAACCGGAATCGCCAGTTCCTCCCGCACGACGCGAGCGATGACCGCGCCTTCCAGAGCGCAGTGGCTTGCCCCGGGAATGCGCGAGACGAGGACCGCCTCGGCTCGGAAGGCGCGGGCATCGCGGACGATCCGCGCCGCCCGGTCGGTCGAGGGACCCACCATCGGGTCCGCCAGCGCCATTCTCGCCAGGGCTTCCATCGGAGGCAAGTCCTCGGGGATCGGATCCAGGGCGTGCGAGAAAAGGAACTCGGTGCCGGCCAGTCGGCCCCCGCAGTCCTCCAGCAGGTTCATGACGCGCAGGTCGGCCACGGGATTGACCCAGAAGACCCTGGCGGCGTCCTCCGCCAGGACGCCGTGTTTTTCCTTTACGCGGCGGCGAACCTCTTCAGTGAGATCCGCAAGGACGCGAATCGTCTCGGCTTGGTCCGAGCAGAAATGGATGGCCAGCATTTCCGCGATGAGCATCTCGAGGGCGGGCATCGGACACGCCTCGGTGGTGTAGGCGAGGCGGCGAAGTTCGGCCAGCGACCGGCGGACACGGTTGGCTTGGGCGACGCCTGCGGCCAACTCGCTGGCGCCCAGGGGCGCGCCGGCCAGGACCTCGAGGGCCGAGCGGACGCGATCGAGTTCCGACCGCACGAAGGCCACCTGCGACGCCGGGGCCGAGAAGCCGCCGGGAAGTTCGACGGCGGTTTCGTCCGGCTCCGGCGGGCGGCGGTGCGGGATCTCCCACCAGAGAATCGGGTGGCCGAGCGATTCCACGCACTGGGCGATGGCCGAAAAATCGTCGCAGACCGCGCCGGCGCTGCACGTCAACAAATCGGGTATCGGGAAGTGGGCGCGGTTGACGAAGGCGCCCAGCATCGCGCGGACAGGGCAAAAGGCCTCGCCGAAACCGAGCAACTGGGCGATGCGGAAAAGGCCGTCCGAGAGTTCCATGAGGCAGGGCGTCCACCAGGCGCCGTCGGGATAGAAGGCAACGACGTTCGGCAGGGCGTAGGCCAGGACGGGCACGGTGCCGAGGTCCTTCATCGTGCCGACGATCTTCACCCCGGCAGCGCGGGCGGCGTGGAGGCGTTCCTCCTCCGTGAGGAGGAAACTCCAGAGGCGCATGGCGGCCGGGGAGGCGTCGTACTGGAGCCGCAGGAGTCGGCGATCGCCTTCCGCGACGTGACGGCGGAGCGGCCCCACGTACGCGGGCAGGGACGCGCCGGACGCCCGGCGGCGCTCGCACAGAAGGTCGAGTTCCTCCATCGAGATGCGTTCGGGCGGCAGGTTCATCGGAGCACTTCCAGAAAGGCCTGGAGCCGGTTGGCGGTTCGGCGGTCAGCCCCCTCGTCGCCGGAGACGTCCAGGTCCAGAACGGGGAGGCCGGCGAGTTCTCCGGCGCGAGCGGCGAAAGCGGCCCAGAGGTCGCACCAGACGTATCGCCATATAATAAGAGCACGGGCGCCGCTTGCGGCCAACTCGCGCCTGAGCCAGGCCACCAGCGCGTCGTCGGGCCGGCGAAAGGCGTCGGGAATGCGGCCGAAGTAAGCGTCCACGATTTCCAGAACCGGGTCGTCGCGGAGGCGGCGGCGGTCGAATGGGGTTGGGAGCGTCCGTGCGCCGCTCTCGGTCCCGTCGAGGACGACGGCACCGCCGGCCTCTTCGATCCAGTCGAACACTCGGGCGTCGCCGCGCATCAGCGGTCCGCCGATGACCGCGACGGGAATGCCGTGCGGCAGCGAGCAGCACGCGCCTTGGAGGCGCGGCCGCTCATTCCGGTCGCACTCGGCGATGACCTCGCTGGCTTCGCGGGGCGCGAGGATGCCGAGCGCATCGCGGAGTTGACGGCGGCGGTCGTCGTAGGACTCCGAGACGGCGGCGAGTTTGTCGCGCGAGGGTTCGCTGCCGCCGAGGCGCGCGAGAAAACGTCCCAGACGATGGAGTTCGTCGAGGTAGAGGCGGGCGGCAGGTGTCGCGTGCGTGGCGGGCACGTTGAAGAGGAAGACGGGCGCCGGCGCCTCGAGCGCCACCCACCCGGCGGCGCGGCGCATCTGGTCGCAAGTGGTAGTGAAGACGGCGACCTCGCCATCGTGCGAGGCCAGGACCTCGCCGATCATCGCCCGTGCATAGGGACACATGCCGGCGACGGGAGCCATGGAGCGTGTGGCGGCGCCGCTTTCCGGCCGGATGCGCTCCGGCCGGGCCCCGTGGGCCGCGATCCATTCCGGGGGGACAAAAGGCGAACTGTACACAACGTTCATCACGTGCGGTCGTCCCGGTTCCCCGGTCACTTGGCCTTGCGGGCAACGAAAAGTCCCTGGGCGATCTTGCCGGCGTGCGCAAGGCCCTGCATGAACTGCATCTCACCGGCCATCGCCTGCATCAGATCCGCGTCGAACCCGATAATCTTCAGGGCGTCGTACGTCAGTTGCTTCTCGAGCATGTCGAGGTAAAGGTCCACATAGGGGGCGAATCGGCCGGTGTCGGCGGCCGTCTCGACCTTGCACCCGTTCTTCGCCAGAAGGGCGCGGTAGCCCTTCAAGTCCTCGACGCTCGGGAACTTCATGAACGCGAGGAATCGGTCGGCTTCCTTGTCAGCGAGAGGCGTCTCGCCCTCGATCCAATCGGTGAAGGCGATGGTGCCGCCGGGTTTGACGATGCGTGCGGCCTCGGCGATGAGGCGGGGCTTATCCACGACGTAACACCAGGCGTCCTCGCCCCAGACGAAGTCGGCACTTGCATCGGGCAGGCCGCTCGAGCAGACGTCGGCAAGGACGAACCGGATCCGGTCGTCGAGTCCCTCGGCCTTGGCGCGCGCCCAGCCGCGCTCGACCACGGTCTCGGTCGCGTCAACGCCGGTCATCTGCTTCACATTGCGGAAGCGGACGAGGAACCGCATGCCGGCGCCGTTGCAGCAGCAGAAGTCGACGCCCGCGGCGCCGGCGGCAATACCGGCCTTTTCCGCCAGGTCCATCGAGGAGGTGAAGCCGCCGATATGGATCTGCTCGCCCATAATAAGTTCCCAGAGGTCGCCCTCGGGGCCGCCATAGACGGCCTGGACGTCCTTCAGGCCGATGTCGCGTTTGTTCTTCAAGGTGTTTCCTCCCTGCAAGTCCTTCGTCTGGGGCGAAAAGGGCGAGGAGCCGCGCCAAATCCAAGAACCGCGGCTGCCCGCCTCCGTACACGAGGCGCTAGCCGGGTGCGCCGGCGCGCACCGTCTCGTAAAGCGCTTCGACACGGACGGCGATCCGGGCCGAGTCGGACGGCGAGTAATCCGTTTCGATCCGCAGGTACGGGATGCCGAGTTCCTCCTCCGCCAGATGTTTGACGCGGCCGGATTCGACGTCGTAGGTCAGGCACGCCTGCCAGACGAGTTCGATGACGCATTGGGCGCGGTAGTCCTCCGCGAGTCGGCGGAGGGAATCGAGGCGTCGGTCGTTCGGCGTCATGACGGAGCAGGGCAGGTGGAAGTATTTCTCGGCGATGGCGCGCAAAGGGTCGTCGGCCTTCTCGTCCACGTCTTCCAGGATGGGCTTGAGGCCCGTGCAGTTTTCCATCACGACGACGAGGCCGCCCGCCTTTTCGATGATCTCCAGAACCCGTTCGGCGCCGTGGGCCATCGGCACGCCGGTCATCAGGACGCGGACTGGGGAATCGGCCCCGCCCGGGGGAACCCGGCCGGGAAGCACCCGGAGGGCCTCCTGGTAAGCCTCCATATCCGCCGGGATGACGGGGATGCTACTCCGGAAGTCCAGGAGTTCGCGCCCCGTGAGGGGCGGGGCGTCGGCTTTCATGAGTTCGGCGAGTCTTCGGCGAAGCTCGCGCTCGCGGTTCATTGTCCGGACGGCCTCGCGGAGGCTCGCGTCGGTGATGCGGACGGCGAAGCGGCGCTCCAGTTCCGCCTTCAGGCGCTCGAGTTCGCCGAGCCAGTGGTCGAAGGCGTCGGGCTCGTCCGGTTTCTGAGGCAATTCGAGGACGTACATCGGGCGTGATGCAGCGAGGAGTTCGTACATCTTTTTTTTGCCGTCGCACGTCGTCTCGGCCACTACGAGGTCGGCCATCTCGAGGAACGGGTTCTGCTTCTCCACGTGGTATCCGTAGGTGGACTTGATGAGCGGGCAAAGGTTGGCCGGGAGGTGCCGCTCGGACGGGGGAATCGTCTTCGCCGACCCGCCGCAAAGACAAACGGGAATGGCGCCGGCGGCGAGGATGATTTCGCGCGGCGTATACTCGCAGAGGATGCCGACGACGCGCTTGCCGGCGGCCTTGGCGGCCATTGCGTGCTCGAGGCAGTTGGGGATCATGCGGCTGAATCGCGCGAGCGGGCACGCCCCGGCCTCCGAGGATCCGGCCGCGCTCGACGTTCCACAAGGTGTTTCGGCCGGCTTACCGTTGCAGCGTTCGCTCATTGCCCCTTCCTTGTCGTTCATCAAAGGCCGTCGCCGGCGGCGCAAAAAGAAGCAGGGAAGCGCGATCGCGCTTCCCCGCCGATGGACGGTCCTCGCCCGTGTTTACTCCACGGTGTGCCAAACCTCCTCTTCGTTCCACGGGAACGGCCCGAGGTTCGGTTGGACTTTGACACGGAACTTCCCTTTGAAATCGTTTGGTACTCGCCATGAGTACCGGCAGGTTCCGCCTCAGCCATATGCGAACGTGCCGATGGCCAGGACTTTGCCGGTCTCGTCCAGGATCTCGAGTTTCGGCGCGGGCTGCATTTTCCCGTCCTTGCTGGCGCCGCCGGCATAAACTTCTTCCCCTCGGCCGATGAGCGAGAACGTCATCGAGGCCGTGCCGTCGGTCTGGTCGACTTTAACGCTTGCTTTCAGAGGCGGACCGAGCTGGAGTTGGGGCGTCTGGTCCGACAGGATTTGGAAGGTTTCCCCTTTGCCACCCCTCCCCGAGAGCGTCCACTCGGCGCCGGCCTCGTCCCGCTGCGCCAAGGTCATCTGAAGCACGGTGTACTTGCCGGCCACGACAGAGGCCTTGCCGTCCACCGGGCCGATGCGCTGAAAACCGAAATCCGAAAGGGTAAGGAAGGTCAGGCCGGGAACGTCCACCTCGAGGGTTCCGAACGTCGGCTCGATCTTCTCCGCCTGAATCTGCGACCCGTCGGCAGCCGCCCGGATACGATAGTATGCCTCGCCCACCTTCATGCCGCTAGTCAGCGGAAGCGTTTCGAGCGCGTCCGTGCTTTCGAGGTTGGGCATGTCGAAGCGGCCGTTCTGATTCAGGTCGATCGCCAGAAGGTCCGCTGCCTGCAGGTTGCGGAGGTCGGAGCAGGTGTCGCCGTAGCGGCCGTTGAGGTTGCCGTCAACGAGCATCGCGCGATACGCCTGTCCGCCGAGCGTGATGTCGCCCACCACGCCGCCGGCGGGAAGCACGCGGAGAAACGATACTGGCACGCCAGGCGGGGCGCGAGGCGTCATCGCGCGAACCTGTACGGATGCGTTCTCTCCCGCGGCGAGCGTCACAGGGCCGAAGGAAACCATTCCGTTCTGATCGGCGCCGTCCACGGCCTTCTCGTCCGAGAGGTCATTGTTCCCGTTCGTGTCGGCGTAGAGTTTCGGCGGAGTGGCCGCCACGATAGCGAACCACCGAGTCCCGTCGCCCAGCGGCAGGCCGAAATACGTCACCGCCTCGGCCGCGCCGGTCGGTCCGGCAACGACGGCAGGCGGCTTCTCGTCCGTCCTTCTTGCGTACTTATTGGCCATCTGAAGGGCGGGTTCGGCTTGAGGATCGAGGTCCTGGTACTTCAAGGGGAACGTCCCCTGGGCCAGAACCTGGGCGGAAACCAAACACAGCGCTGCTGCAACAAAGAGTGACTTGCACATGGCCGCGGCTCCCTTACGTCGCCCGTTCCGGAAGAACCCGGTTTCCGACGGGCTAGTTACGGGGACGGTTCGGCGACACTTACGTTATCCAGGTCGACCCAGGCTTCCTCTGGTTGCTGCCACTTGAACGGACCGAGGTTCGGCAGGACCTTGACCTGAACCTTACCTTTGAGTTCGGGTGGTACTCGCCATGAGTACCGGCAGGCTCCGCCTCAACCATACTCGAAGGAGGCTGTGTGGAGCACCTTGCCGGACTCGTCGGAGATCTGCAACTGGGGCGCCGGCACCCGCGACGAACCTTTGTAAACGATGGGCGAATACCATTCGTCCGACTTGCCGATGTATGCCAGGCCGACGTAAACGAATTTGGTGGCCTTCTGCATCTGGAGGCCGCACGGCACCTTGACGGTGATTGGCTCGCCGCCCTCGACTTCCGTCGTCTGTCCTTCGGCAATCTGGATAGTCTCCAGTTTGCCGAACGAGCCCGAACTGGTGATCTTCCAGAGGACGATCTTGCCCCTGCGGTCCGCCTCGCGGGCATAAAGTTCGATGCCCTTCGTCTTGTACTCTCCCGGCGGCAGGGACGCTTCCTTGTTCGCGGGGATGGCGACTTTCTGGCCGGAGACCGTCAGGTTGAGAAGCATTCCTGGTGTGATGACCTTCAGTTTGCCGCTGTTCGCGGCGGAGAGAAGAACGGTTGCTGGCAGGCTGACCAGCAGTGCAGCCACCATGAGCCGCATCGTCCATTTCATGGGCATGCCTCCTTGTGATCTGCGCCCGCGGACCTCTGCTATCTCCATCGGTTAAATTCGCCCTGACCGTACACGCTTGCGAACTTTTGATTTGAATATACCCTACGCGGTGTAGCCTGTCAAGTATTGTTCCGCGTGTCGTAGTAAAGCGATAATGTCCGGTTTGTGCAAAGCGAAAAAGTTCGCTATCGACCTCGAAAGCGAGGTCGGGGCGGGGACCATCATCTCGGTTGAGTTTCCTTTGCCTGCCAACAGATCCTGCACGTCAATCCTTGATACACAAGACCTATCCCTGGCACGGGGCAAGAACCAGTTGTCATCGCTAGCGTCGTGAGCGTTTTGTCCGTGAGGCTTACGACGGGCCTCTCTCGGCGGTATGCTCTGTGCTTGACCGGATGTCTTTGGGAAGGGCGAAAGGCGTGCAGCGGTACTTGGAATTGCTCCGTCTTGACGGACCCGGTAAGATATGAGAAATCCATAAGATTACACCGGATGGGGAAAGGAGAGCATATGAACTGGCAAGAACGCGTTACGGTGGACCCAAGGTCTTGGTGGGCAAGCCCCCGACGCCGACAACCGTCAGATCCTGGAGGTCCTCGAGGGCCGCGAGGAATGGGCGGGGCACTTCGCGGTCGTGACGGACGACCAGATTCGCATCCGTCCGTTGCCGCCGGCCAAGAAAGGCGTTTGACATGGCCAAGACACAGCGGAACCCCATCCTTACACTGATGGGGTATGAACTACGGAGACAAAGAAGGAAGAGACGGGAAAGTGGGTCACTGAGTGGGTCAGTCGCCACGTGGTGGTGACTTGTTATCGACTGCTCAGTGACTTGTCAACCACTTGCGACCCTTGTTTTCGGCCGGGAAAGCTGCTGTAAGTGCTTGGTACGACAGGGCTTGCGCGCTGCCTTTCGTCCTTCGGATCCGAGGGTTGGGGGTTCGACTCCCTCCGGGCGCGCCACGGTTAACCGCAAGCCAAAGGCGGACGCGCCCTTCGGCGCCGGCCTTAGTCGCCGATGATCTTTACCAGCATGCGCTTGCGGCGGCGGCCGTCGAACTCGCCGTAAAAGATTTGTTCCCACGGGCCGAAGTCGAGTTTTTCGTCGGTGACGGCGACGACGACCTCGCGGCCCATGATGGTGCGCTTCAAGTGCGCGTCGGCATTGTCCTCGCCGTTGTTGTGATGGTACTGCGCGTACGGTTTTTCCGGCGCAAGTTTCTCGAGCCACTTCTCAAAATCCTGGTGGAGGCCCGCCTCGTCGTCGTTGATGAAGACGGCGGCGGTGATGTGCATCGCATTGACCAAGCACAGGCCCTCGCGGATGCCGCTTTCGGCCAGGCACTGCTCGACCTCGGGCGTAATATTGACGAGCGCCCGTCGCGTCGCCGTCTGCATCCACAGTTCCTTGCGGAAACTTTTCATTGCCGCCTCCTCGCGCCGTTTCTCGGGCGCTAGCCGCTGTCAGGTCTCCAGGTTCAGCCAGGAAAGTTCCTGCGGAGACAGGCTTACCGCCAAGGCCTCCAGTGCGACGCGCAGTTCTTCCAGCGTGCGCGGACCGATGAGCGGGAAGGTCGGGAACGGCTGGGCGAGGACGTAGGCCAGCGCGATGTTGATGGGGGCGACGCCTTTCCGGGCGCCCAGGTCACGGGCGCGCTGCAGACGCTCGAAGTTGTCCTCCGCGTACCAGCAGCGGGCCAGGGACTCGTCGGAGCGGTCGGCGGGGTCGGCGCGGACGAAGAAGCCGCTGGCCTGGCTGGACCACGGCATGAGGGGGGTCTGGGTCTTCTTGAGCCAGGATCGCCAGCGTGCGTCGGACGAGGTGAGGCATCCGTCCCACGGCGGCTCGACCATTCGCGCGAGGCTGAACTGGTTGCTGAGGGCGGCGAGACCGACCTTGCCGGCCTTTTTCGCATAGGCGTCGGCGGCCTCGATCCGCTCGATCTTCCAGTTGGACCCGCCGAAGGCGCGGATGCGGCCGGCCGCCAGGTGCTCGTTGAGGACGTCTATAAACTCTCCAACCGGCACCTGGGGATTGTCGCGGTGCATCATATAGATGTCCACATAGTCGGTTCCCAGGCGGTCGAGGCTCTCCAGGAGTTGGCGCGTGAGGTCTGCGGGATTGCAGTGAGGGGTGTGGGCACCCTTGTCGAGGATGACGACCTTTTCGCGCACGCCGCGCAGCGCTATCCACCGTCCGACGAGGCGCTCGCTCCAGCCTCCGCCGTAGAGCCACGCCGTGTCGAACGCATTCCCGCCTCGCTCAAAAAAGGCGTCGAATAGGACGGCGGTGGAAGCCATGGTGCGCTGGTTGTCCACGCCCATGACGAGGCGCGAGACCTTCTTTTCGAGGCCGGGGATCCGGCCGGAGGGAATCGGCGCGTCGGCTCGGACGGCGAGCGGCCGGCCGGCGACCGGCGGGTGCGGCGCGTCGAACCGTTCGCTCGGGTACACCAGTCCGACGGCTTCGCGCCAGCGGTCGAGCGTCCTGGAGTTGCCGAGCGAGTCGGCCCACGTCATCGCGGGGAAGGCGGCTTGGCGTGCGGCAAGGTGCTCGGCGACGGTGTCGGCCTCGATGCTGTAGAGGTCGCGGTCGGGCCGGATGAGGATTTCCTGCGGTTCCTTCTCGCCCTTTCGGTGGACGAGGATCTTGGAGGGGCTTGCGTCGCGGCCGGGAATCCACGGGTCCTCCAGGAGGATGTGGCCGTCGGAGCCGAAGATATGGACCTTGTTGTCGAGGGCGACGGAAACGCTCGTCGCGAGTTGTGCGACGATTCCGCCGGGGAACTTGAGCGAGGCCACGGCCCACTCGTCCACGCCGGTTGATCCGAGGAAGCCCGTGCCGCTGACGTCGAGGGGCTCGGCGATTGTCTTTCCGGCGGCGACACCTGCCACGAGCCTCGCCAGGGAAACCGCGTAGCATCCGACGTCGAGAATTCCGCCGCCGCCGAGCGCGCCCGAGAAGAGCCGCGCCGAGGGGTTAAAGCCGGCGTGAAACCCGAACGTGGCGCCAATGAGGCGCACCTCGCCGACCACTTGGTCGCGCAGGAGTTCCACCAGGCGCTCGGTCTGCGGATGGCAACGGTACATGAACGCTTCCATGAGGAAAACGTCGTGCTCGCGTGCGGCCTCGACGACGGCCATGGCCCCGGCGAAATTGAGGGTCAGAGGCTTCTCGCAGAGGATGTGTTTCCCGGCCTCGGCGGCCTTGATGGTCCACTCGGCGTGCAGGGGGTGGGGGGTGGCGACATAGACCGCCTGGACGTCGGTGTCGGCCAGGAGGTCCTCGTAGGAGCCGTGGGCCCGCACTTCGCCGAACTCGCGGGCGAAGGCCTCGGCTTTTTCCTTGGATCGGCTGCCGACGGCCACGAGTCGGCCGGTCTTCGAGCCGGCCAGCCCCTTGGCGAATGTCTTGGCGATGTTGCCGGCCGCCAGGATACCCCATCGGAGTTTCTCGCCCATCTTGGTTTCCTCTTAGCACGCGGACCCGCCTCTCAGGGGCGGGTCCTGAAGGCCGAAACTCTACCGGCCGAGCATGCCGAATGCAAGACCGCGTGGACAGGCGGGTCGCGGCGGGGAAGTTGCTCGTCGGCGAGACGTTCCATAGGCCCGCCGGGCGGGGTCGCGTGCAGGCCTTCGCCGGGGCGCAAAAGATCGGCCGCCCGCGCGTGCGAGCGGCCGCGATACGCCTGGGTCAAAAGCGGTCCGGTTATTCCGCTTCGCCGCCCGTCAGCGTCGCCAGGTAGGCTCCGCCCAGTTGCTTGACGTGTGCGGCGATGTTCTGGAACGTGTCGAGGTGCTCCTCCTCGTCCGCCAGGAGTTCCTCGAACAGTTCCTTGGAGATCTGGTCGCCGAGTTCGGCGCAGCGGCCGGCCGAGTCGTTGTACAGGCGGACGGCCCCGGCCTCGAGCGCCTCGTCGGTGGCCAGCATCTGGGGGATCGTCTGCCCCTTCTTGGGTTGGGGTTCGAGGCGGCTTGTGGGTTCGCCGCCCAGGAAGAGGATCCGCTCGGCCAGTTTTTCGGCGTGCTTCATTTCCACGATGCCGGTTTCCTTCAGCACCTTGGCCAGTTTGCCGAAGTCCGAATCCTCCAGTTCGTAGTGGTGGGCCATGTACTGGAGGATGGCCCCGAGTTCCCGCGCCCGCCCCTCGTTCAAGAGGTCAATGACCTTCTTCGTCGCGTCTCCCTTGCCGCTTGCCTTGGCCATGGCTTGCCCTTCCTTACGGTTGCTTGCCTGTTCAAGACGTGTCTGCGGCACGCCGCTTGGCGGCCGGTTTCGCATCTTCATTTTTAGGGCGCCGGCCTCGCCGCGTCAAGGGTCAAGTCCCGCGCCCCGACCGCGCCGCAATCACGCCCCGCCGTTGCCGAACAGCGCCTCGACGAACGCGTCGGGGTCGAACGGGGCGAGGTCGTCGGCGTTCTCGCCGATGCCGACGAACTTCACCGGAATTCCGAGTTCGCGTTTGACGGCCAGGACGATGCCGCCCTTGGCCGTCCCGTCCAGTTTCGCCAGAAACACGCCCGTCACCTGGATCGCCGCGCGAAACTCCTTGGCCTGCTGGATGGCGTTCTGCCCCGTCGTCGCGTCCAGCACCAGGAGCACCTCGTGCGGGGCGCCGGGGATTTTCTTTTCGAGGACGCGGCGGATTTTCCCCAGTTCCCGCATCAGGTGGTCCTGCGTGTGCAGCCGCCCGGCCGTGTCCACCACCAGGACGTCCGCGCCGCGCGCGACGGCGGCCTCGGCCGCGTCGAACGCCACCGCCGCCGGGTCCGCGCCCGGCTGGTGGCGAACCATCTCGACGCCGACCCTTTTCGCCCAGATGGCGAGTTGCTCGTCCGCCGCCGCACGGAAGGTGTCGCAGCACGCCAACAGCACCGTCCTCCCCTCGGACACCATCAGATGCGCCAGCCGCGCCACCGCCGTCGTCTTCCCGCTGCCGTTGACCCCCGCCACCAGGATGACGGTCGGCCCAGTCGGCGCGAAACGAACGCCTCGGTCGGCCTGGCCGAGGGAGTCTTTGAGGTCCTTCTTGATGATCGCTACGAGGTCGTCGCCCGGCTGGATTTCGCGGTCGTGGTAGCGGGTCTGAAGGTCCTCGACGATGCGCCGCGTGGCCGCGACGCCGACGTCCGCCAGGATGAGCGTCTCCTCCAGTTCCTGGAGGAAATCTTTGTCAATTTTGCGTCCGACGCGGAAAAGGTCGCGCACGCTGTCCGCCAGGCGCGACCGCGTCTTCGCCAGACCCTGGGCGAGTTTTCCGAACCAGCCTTTCGTCGCCATCGCGCGGTCACTCCCTGGCAACGTCGGTCGGGCCTGCCGGGGCCGGCGGCTCCGACGACGGGCCGCCCGCACGCTCCGACTCCACAATCCGCAGGACGTGGTCCAGCACGCCGTTGACGAACGCGCCCGACTCCGCCGACCCGAACCGCTTCGCCAGTTCGATGGCCTGGTCCAGGGCAACGCGGTCGGGGATGTCGTCGCAGCACGCGATTTCCCACGCGGCCATGCGCAGGACGTTGCGGTCCAGCGTGGCCATGCGGTCCACGTCCCAGTGCTCGACGGCCTGCTGCATGAGGCGGTCGGCCTGGGCCCGCCACGCCCACGTTCCCTCGACGAGCCGCCGAGCGAAAAAATACACCTCCGGGTCCCGCGTGCTCGCGCGCAGAAACTCAATGGTTTCGGGGCCGAACTCTTCCCCGCGAAAGTCCAACTGGAAAAGCGCCTGAAGGGCAATTCGGCGGGACTGCTCACGCTGCTTCATGATGTCGTCCGACTTCTTTTCAAAGACCGCCGCGCCTCTTTCGCCAGCGTTCGGCCGGCCGCTACTTCTTTTTCCCCAGCGCGTCCATCAGGTTCGCCATCTCGATGGCGCTGGCGGCCGCGTCCGCCCCCTTGTTTCCCGCCTTGGTCCCCGCCCGGTCAATCGCCTGCTCCAGCGTGTCGGCCGTCACCACCCCGAAGATGACCGGCACGCCGCTGTCGAGTGCGACGCGGGCGACGCCCTTGGCGGCCTCGGCGGCGACATAGTCGAAATGCGGCGTCTGGCCGCGGATGATCGCACCCAGGCAGATCACCGCCCCGTACCGTTTGCTTTCGGCCAGCCGACGGGCCACCGGCGGAATCTCGAAGGAGCCCGGCGTCCACACCACGTCCACCGCGTCTTCGTCCGCCCCGTGACGCTCGAGCGCGTCCAGACACCCGCTCAGCAACTTCGACGAAATGAACTCGTTAAAGCGCGACACGATGACTGCGAACCGGTGTTTCCCGGCCACGAGTCGGCCCTGATAGACGTTCGCCATGGCTCTCTCCTCCGGTCTTCCCGACCTGTCGGGCAATATGCCAGTCTACACCGCGAACCCCCCGTTTCAAGCAAAATCGGCCCATAGCCGCCGAGGGGGTGGCCGCGGATCGTGGCAATGGCCGTTAGGCCCAGTCATGGGCCTTCGCCCCGCGCCAGCGGGGTATAGCCCCACCATTTTATGGTGGGGTTGATGAGGCGCGGCCCTCTCCCGTGCTTTTCTTTTCCCCCTCCGCCCCGCTTGCAGCGGGGCGGAGGGGGAAAAGATGAAACGTGTTCGGACGCGATGGCGAACCGGGGCTACAAGCCCCGGCCTACACGCCGCTCGCGCGGCGGGAAGGCGGCTGAAGCCGCCTCCAAGACGGCTCCGCATCAAAGCCGTGCCACGAAAAACGGCCACACCCCGCCGACCGCGCACCACGGTCAGGGGAACCTGCCGGGGGTCAAACTTCCGCGGGGGGCCCGGAACGGCGCACCCCGCTGGATTGTCGGCGGATTTTTATGGAACCCGCGGTTCACAAAAGCGTTCTAATAGGTAAAGGCCGGTTACCTATGCGACGAGCCCTATGAAGCGCCCCCTAGCGCTGACTGCGGCGTTGGTCCTTCTGGCGGCGCCTGTTGCCGCCCAGGAATCCGTGCGCCCGGATCTGGTCCGCGAAATCCTCCGCCGCCGGCCCGAGTGGCCGGGCGTCCAGGTCGAAATCCCCGCCGAGGTCTATGAGGCGTACGTTCGGGACCTTGTGGCCAAGCCGGTCCCGCCGCAGCCGCCCGAGGTCGCCTGGATTCATCATGCGACGTACCGGCTCGTCCTGGTGGCCGATCCCGGCGCGCCTCCGCAGGCGGAACGTCCCGCCGGGAATGCTGCGCAGGGGCCCTACCTGGAGGCCGAGTTCGACCTTGTCTATCTGGCGGGGGAGGGAGCAGCGCCGCTCGCGCTTCTTCACAATGCGTTGGCGTGGTCGGAGGTGATGCTGGACGGTCGGGCGATCGAACTGCGCCAGGCCGACGACGGCTGGTTCACCCTGGACCCGCTCGAGGTCGGTCGTCATCGGCTGACCGCCCATGCGCCGCTGAAGCCTGTGAGCGAAGCCGGCGTGCTTTCGGCCGAGTGGCGGACGCCGCCCGCCGCCTGGACGGTCGCGGCCGTCGAATCGGACGAAGCGTGGGAGGCCCGTTTCTCGCGCTGCGCCGTGCCCATCGTCGGCGACGAGGTGGCGGGAACGCACGGCGCGACGGGTATGCTGGCGGGCGAGCAGGTGCGGGCCGAGTGGCGCCGTCCGCAGCCGCCCGTCCGCCGGACGGCGCGCGTCGAGGTGGAGTCGCACGTCGGCTGGACGATCGCCGACGGCGTCCATCAGGTGCGGGCGGTGCTGGACCTGCGCCTCTGGGGCGGCGAAGCGGAAGAGTTCATGCTGGACCTGCCGGCAGGGGTTGACCGGGTGGAGGTCACGGGGCCCGATGTCCGCGAGGTTCAAACAAGCGGCGACCGGACGAAGGTGTTTCTGCGGGGCGCGATTACGCAGCGGACGCGGCTGGCGCTCGCGTTCGAGGTTCCGCGGCCGGTGACGGGGCGGATGACGCTTCCGGCGTTCGGCGTGGCGGGGGCGCGGGGGAGCGGAGGGACGCTTGGAATTGCGGGCGGCGGCGGGGGGGTGCTCCTGGAGATGGACAGCCCGGGCCTGGAGGCGACGGCGATTCACGATCTGCCGCGCGAGACGCGGGGTCTCCTGGCGGCCCCGCCGGTCCTGGCCTATCGCCTCGCGCCGGGTCCGTGGGAGGCGCGGGTGGACCTGGTGGCGCTGGCGGAGTTTCCCGTCCGGGAGACGCTGGTGGATTCGGCCCTCACCACCGTGCTCTACCGGCCGGACGGGCGGGTGATGACGAAGGTGATTTACGAGGTCCGTAACCGCTCCCAGCAATACATGCGCGTGGATCTGCCGCCGGGGGCGACGCTGCTGGTGGCCCGCGTGGCGGAGGAGCAGCGGAGCCTGGCCCGCGGGCCCGGCTCGACCCTCTATGTGCCGCTCGAAAAGAGTGTCCTGACGACGGCGACGCCGGCCGCCAGGCCGCAGAGGATCAGCATCCGCAGCCAGGGGTCGCCGGCGAAGGCCCAGGGGTTGGCGCGCATCGCGGCGGCGGCGACGAAAAGGACCGGCAGCGCGAGGTCCAGCCGCCGGCAGACGAGCACGAGGCCCATGGCGGCCGAGACGGGGAGCAACTGGACGAGGAGCGTCTCGGCGTTGAGGTCCCGAAGCGACCCGCGGGCCGACGCCAGTGCCGTGACCGCAAAGACCAGCGCGAGGTTCACGCCGAGAATGGTGAGGATCCGGACGATCCGCCCGGTGGTCGGCGCGACGGAAGATTCCCGATCCGGCGCCCCCGTCGGTGGTGAGCCCATGGAAACTCCCCTGTGCCGCGTGTACGATAGCCGCACGCCGGGCGCGAATCAAGGCGAATTGGAACGGAACGCCGGCCGCGCCGGCTGCGTCCAAGAAAGCGGAACGGGCCGCGCGACGGCCGGACAGCGAGGAGAAGGCAAACGTGAAAAGACGAACGGGTCTGACCTTTCTGGCGCTGGTGTGGATGGTGCCGTCGTGCCGCGGAGAGGAACCGCCTCCGGGCGAAGCCTTTCAGCAAAAGGCGGACTCGCGCAGTGGGGTGCAGCCGTCGGAGCCCCCTGCCGCCAAACCGCAGGCTACGGCCCTTGGCGATGGGCTCGTCATGGGTGTGAACTTGGACGCGCTTGTTCGTACCACCCTTGGAGACGGGGTAGCCCTTGGGCGGCGAGTGCCTGGGGCGCGTGGAGTGGCTTGCGACTTGCTAAAAGATGGGGAGTACTTTGGTAGGATTGAACTGGGCGTTTTCCAAGGCCGGGAAGTGGCGATGGAGAAGTTCACGGGGCACATGTTCAATGTATCGGCGGGTCCTGACAAAGATCTCAGTGGGGTTGTTGGGGATAAGGCGGTAGCCTATCTCGGGATGAATGTTGGGGAGAAGGTAGCGGACTATCGTCAACAACGAAGTTGTCTCTTCGTCCGCGACAACGTCGTAGTGTTTCTCTCGCTGCGCGTGAGATGGGGGGATCCTGTTGAACGGTCCAAGATGATCGACCAGGCGCTGGTGAAAGGCAAGGCTGGCGTGGAGAGGGGGAAGACGGTAGATATTCCGCGCATACTGAAGGTGGACCTGCCGGCGGAAGTGGTGTCAGGGTTGGTGACTCCCATCAAGGTCCTCGTGGCGGTCTCGCGTCACACGAAGGGCATGCTGGGTTTTGCGGAGGCTTCCGGCGTGGGCGTGGCTGACAAAGGCGACGTTCACAAGTTGGAGGCCAAGGAGACGACCGAGGCATCTGCGCCCGGAGAGAACGTAGAGGCTTATGCCGGCCGGTACTTGGCTCCGTCGCCAGCTGAGATTCGTAGAGAAGCGAGGCCGCTGAGGGTGTTCTGGGTCTGCTATGCCACGGACCGGTGCGTGATAGCCACACAGAAGGTAACGGTGACGATCCTGCCGCGAAGGGAGGCCACGGAGAATCTGGTGCCTCCGCAAGGTCCACAGCCGTAGCGGCCGGTTGCCGGACGGCGACAAGGGGCGTCCGAGAAAGAAGGGATTGGTCTGCGTGCGGAAGGGCGAAGGCATGAGAGGATGGGCCATGTGGGCGTGTGCGGCGGTGCTGTTCGTGCTGCCGGCGTGCGGGGGCGATGAGCCGGCGGCACCCGACGCGCCGCCGCCGAGCGCGGTGCGCCCGGCCGAAGCTCCGCGAGACGAACCTCCTGCCGCTCGTGCCGAGATGGCCCCCGCGGCGCCCGAGACCGCCGCCCCCGAAGCGGACCCGCTTACCGAACACCTTCGTGCGCTGCGGCCGAAAGTCCCCGAAGGTTTCACCATCGTTCCCGAGCCGCCGTTCGTCGTCATCGGCGACGAAGAGCCAGCGATGGTCCGACGGCGTGCCCGCGAGACCGTCCGCTGGGCCGTCCAGCGCCTGAAAGCCCTTTACTTCGAGAAGGACCCCGACCGGATCCTCGACATCTGGCTCTTCAAGGACGATGCGAGTTACGAGCGGCACGCGCGCGGGATTTTCGGCGACGACCCGACGACGCCGTTCGGATACTTCTCGCAGACCCACGGGGCCCTCATCATGAACATCCGGACGGGCGGCGGGACACTCGTCCACGAACTCGTTCACCCGTTCATGGCGGCGAACTTCCCGGAGTGCCCCGCGTGGTTCAACGAGGGACTCGGCAGCCTGTACGAGCAGTCGGCCGAGCGCCCTTCGACAGGCTCAGGGCCCCGAGCGGCGTCGAGGGGCGACGGGCAAATCGTCGGCCTGACGAACTGGCGCCTCAAGGGGCTCCAGGAAACCATCCAGGCCGGCAAGGCGCCTTCCTTCAAGGCCCTGACGGCCACGAGCGATCACCAGTTCTACAACGAGGACAAAGGAACCCACTACGCCCAGGCGCGGTACCTCTGCTACTGGCTTCAGGAGAAGGGGCTCCTCGCGAAATTCTACCGGGAGTTTCGCGCCGGCGCGAAGGACGATCCCACGGGCTACGAGACGCTGAAGCGCATCCTGGGGGAAGAGGACATGGACGCGTTCAAGAAACGGTGGGAAGCGTTCGTCCTCGGCCTGCGGTTTCCGTGAGAGGGCACGGTGGCGTCAGGTCGTTCCGGTGCCAGACCGTCGCTTGCAAAAGGGGGTGGGTTATGAAGCGGGTGGGCTTGGTGTTGGCGCTGGCGGTTGCAGGTTTAGCCGGATGGGGTTGCCTGGCGAAGGTACGGGGGCCTTTGGCCGAAGGAGCGGAACCGAACGCCGAAGGCGGACATGCTGACGATGACTGGGGCAATCCAGGGAAGATGCACGGAACAGGGGCATACGATGATTAAAGGAGTTACTAAGATGCGGGCAAACAGTCTCTGCAGGTCGCTTGCGCAAGCTATTAGGAGTCCCCTAGCGTGGGCAGCGACCGCGAAGACGGTTCTGGCGTTCGGTGGTGCTTTGGCGATGATCCTCGCGGTGGCCGCCACGGAAGGATGTTCGGAAGGCCCTCCGCCCTCCGCCCCACCTCTGAGGTTGCCGGCGGCGCAACTCGGCGCTACGTCTGAGAAGACGCGCTTAGAGGCTAACCGGCAGTTGATAACCCTGCAAGCGGTCTTGGTTGAAGATCTCAAGGCAGTGGTCCTCCACGAGGAGGGACGGGCCTTTCAAGGACCACGCCACCTGGCGATTCAGCAAATGGGGATCTGGAGGCTCAAGGAGGCCGTGCCACTCCTTGTGGATCAGATTGACTGGACACTAGACAAATCCACGTTTCCAGTAGGTGATAGATTGGCGGCATGGGCTTACTATCCAGCCGCAACGGCGCTACGGCACATCGGCGGCAGAGAGGCGCGCGGGGCAGTTATAGAGGCAGCGGTCAATACGGACGACGACAGGAGGCTGCGCCTTTTCGGCTGGGTCCTGTTTGAATCCGACGGCCGCAAGATTGCGGAGGCCGCCGTGACCCAGCGCCTGGAAGGGGTCACGAACAAAGAGATGAGAAGCCGGCTTGAGAAGTTGAGAGCCTACGTTGCTCAAGGAGGTTCTGTGTTCCTGGATCTGTAGACTCTGGAAGGTCCGCGGGCGGGAAGCCCGGAATACGGTTGCACGGTCCGCGCCGGCGGGTGTCCCCACCCGCCGCGCTATGTTCTTCACCGCCGCGCGCCCTGCGCCTGGTTCGCCAGCGCGCTTGTCGAAGCGCAGCGAAAACCCGCCGTAGCCCTGCGTCCCGTCCGCCATAGTCCCGGCGCGCCGGGACGACGGCGGAAGCCTTGGCGAAGCAGGGGCGAAGGAGGGCCGCGATTTCCCCGCGTGCTGGGTGCCATGCTTTCGCTCGCGAAAGCATGATCCCCGCGCGCTCCGTTCAACGCCGGGTGGCACTGGCGGCTTGCTTGCCACGCCATAGCCCGGAGGGCGGAGGCGGGTCCGCCAGTGCACCGCCGCGCGCCCCGCGCGCCGCCTAACCCCCTCTCCCTCGATGCTTGCCCGCCTGTGGTGTGGGAGACGGTTGGGGTGAGGGTAACGCTGGGTGCCACGCTTTCGCTTGCGAAAGCGTGCCCGTCAGCCCGGCCGTGCATCCTCCGCCAAGGGTTGCTCAAAGAATAGCGCGGTCGGTCTCCGCACCGACCGCGCCCGTCGCAGTTGTCTGCCACCGATCTATACGCTTGCCCCCGCCGCAGAGGCAAGGGGTGTGGCCGTTTTTCGTGGCACGGCTTGGATGCGGATCCGTTTTGAGGCGGCTTCAGCCGCCTTCCCGCCGCGCGAGCGGCGTGTAGACCGGGGCTTGTAGCCCCGGTTCGCTGTCGCGTCCGAACACGTTTCTTCTTTTCCCCCTCCGCCCCGCGTGCAGCGGGGCGGAGGGGGAAAAGAAAAGCCGCACGGGAGAGGGCCGCGCCTCATCAACCCCGCCATCAAATGGCGGGGCTATACCCGCCTCCGCCAAGGCTCCGGCGGGCGAAGGCCCATGAATGGGCCTAGTGTCTGATGAATCCGGAATGCTCTTTCCCAGGCCGCCACCGCCTTCCGTGCCATGCGCGGTGGCCTGGGAAGGCCACCGCGCGATTCATCAGACAGAACCTGACGACCATTGCCACGATCCGCGGCCACACCCCCCGTGGACGTTGCCACTTTTTTGTGCCACACCCGAGGCAATCGCGGTGTCAGAATGTATTCGCAAAGGTCGAAGTCGTCGGATATACTTCCGCTCGACCCACGGCCTTGAGTTCCACGCGGCTGAATTGGCGCCGTCAGGGGGCACATCCATTGCAGCAAACACACGACACGCCGAGAGCCGCCGATCGCAGGGCTAAGCGGTCCGACGTAAGTTTTGTAAAGTGTGTGCGCGGCGGGTCTCCGCACCCGCCGCGGTCAATTCCTTTCTTGCGCGGTGGTTACGGAGAACCACCGCGCAAAATAGAGACCAAAGGGATTACCGCAACCCTGGCACATGGACCAATGGCGTGTTATACTGACAGGAAGCCAAAGTTCCGCATCTTATGCGGGTCCATCTAATCATTGTGTTGTCGACAACAATGAGAGGGAGAGTCCGGTATGGATCGCGACCGAATCATCCGCGAGCTCAGCAAGTGCCGACTTCAACCAGACGGCCATACGCGCCAGTACACGATAGCCGGGAAACTCGGGCAAGGCGGCAACGGCGTGACATTCATGGTACGTATGGGTCGTCAAGAGTTAGTCGCAAAAGTCTACGTTCCACCAGATAGTCGTGATCTTGACAGTGCAGCCTTCAAACGTTTCACACGCGAGATCGAACTCTCGGCCAGAACGCGGCATCCGTTCGTCGTCCCCGTAGTTGGCACCGGAAGCATCGCTGTAGGCGCGTACACTTTCCCTTTTTACCTCATGCCGAAGGCGAAAGGCACTCTTCGCCAGCTCATACCTCCCGCCTTCACTCTCGACGACTTCGGGAAGAGACTTCGCGTATTCACGCAGGTCTTGAGCGGTGTGTCATACCTGCACCACATTGGGGTGTTTCACCGTGACCTGAAGCCAGAGAACGTTCTTCTTTTTCGCAATGATATTCCGATGGTGGCCGACCTCGGAATTGCTCATGTCGCCCCCGGATTTGTCGAGTGGAGTAAACTGACTCTGCCGAAAGACCACTTATTGAACTGGGACTACTATGCGCCAGAACAGAGAGGAAGTGATGCCACCAAAGTGGATCACCGTGCTGACATCTATGCACTGGGCCTGATTCTTTACGAGTTGATCTCGGGTGTGTCTCCGGCCCGTCCGAATCTTCCACCTTTGGCTGGTTTTCACGACAGACTTGCGCACGTAGACGAGATGTTCCGCAAAATGACGGCCCATGATCCTGCAGACCGATACCAAAATCTGGACATTATACACGATGAACTGACTTGGACTCTCATTGCAGTTGGCATACCCGCAGGTGCTCCAACATCGGTAGAGACGGACAAAAAGACCTTACTGAAACTCCTGAGGAGTACAAACGCTGAACACCAAGCCCGAGCCAACGAGATCGCCCAACGCCTCGCGGAGAAAGCACTGCCTGAACTGCACGAGATGACGGGGGATCGCCGTCTTGACGTTGTCCTCGCGGCGTACAGGCTCCTTGGCAACCTTGCACACAAAGACTCCCTGCCATATATCCTGGCAGGACTGTATCCCAGACGGTCTGCGCAGAAACCGCGGTTCGTCACAGGAGAGGCAGCCGCCGATGCCCTCACCAACTACTCGGTCGATGATCGCCTTGCAGTCCTCAAGTCAGTGAAGGATCTCGTTCTGGCCGCTCACGTCGGGCGCGTCGTTGAAGGCATCGCTGCGGAGGACTCCTATCCTGTGGTTCTGAAACTGTACCAAAACAAACTGATATACGAAGATTGGAGCCAGGAGTCGGGACTCGCCCTACTGCTTCGTCTTGGCGAAGACCGCGCATGGCAAATCCTTCAACGCAAACTGACAGCTCAAGAGACGATATACTCCTTCACTGTCTTCAGGGATTTCTTTCCGAACGTGAACGCGGAAAGGCAGATGATTCTGCTCGACTATCTGCTGAAGCGGTACGATGGCTTGAGTTCATGGGAGTTCAACAAAGTGCTCGCGGCGATTTCGACAGGGCACTTCCCGCCGGACTTCATACTCAGCAGGATAGGCGAACTCAAGAAACTGGCAGAGTTGCGGATCAGAAAATGGGATGAGCGGCAAGCGTTCATGGGCACAGCCAAGTTGGCAGAGCAGAACGTGACACTGCACTATCAGAAACTGAACAAGAGATGGGCAGAACAACAGGGTCGTGGGTATTCGCCTTCCGCTGCGCGTCAGGCGAAACCCACACCCTGAGAGTTAGGCAAGAAACGGGAAATCCGGCGACGCAATACGCATTTCCTTTTCATCTTCCAGCCTTGAAGCGGAACGATTTGCCGGGATAGGTCCAAAGTCCAAAGTCCAAGGTCCAAAGTCGGAAACGGCAGGCTTGAGGCCAGAGGCTGGAGGCCGCAGGTCAGGCCGAAGGCCTGAAACATTACAGCCCAGGCCAACGGCCTGGGTCGGCGGGAACAAGCAAGCCATCATCCTTTTTTCATCACCAAGCCCTGAAAGGGCGGAACAAAAGCGCCTGATTGTTTCGCCCCTACAGGGCTCAGGCTCCTTTCCCGATCCCCGCCACCTGGGGCGGTGCCCCAGGCTGGATTGTCTCAGGCCTTCGGCCTGCCGTTCTCTGCGTGCTCTGCGCTCTCTGCGTTGAAGCCACCCCCGGCACGCAAATCCCGTGCCAAACTTCGCGGGAAAACGGCTATTCCATCCACGGCGCTCCATAACATGGTCGCTGAGTCGAGGGTTTTGCGAGGCAAAAACGGGGCGGTTGTCGCCCATTGTCGGGGAAAATCGGGGCATAGTCGCATGAAAATGGGCCGTTTTGCACTCCACGCGGAGTCTTCCAGGCCCCAAAACCGCCCTGGCGCTCTGGGAACTCGGTTGCGACCCCAAAAAAAACGCTCCCAAAATCCGGCCACCCCCCAAAAAAATTTTCCGGAATTTTTTCCCGGCGGGTGTGCGCTCACCGCCCGTCCCGAAAAACGTTGTCCGCACGCCGGACGGCTCGTAGAGTAAACCGGTCGGCAAAAGCGTGCGGAGGAATGGCGGATGCCGCGGTTTGTGGTGCAGCAACATTTTCGCTCTGAGGAGGACTGGCACTTCGACCTGATGCTCGAAGGGTCGCAGGCGCTCGTGACCTTCTCCTCGCCCGTGCCGCCGGACGACACGGCCGGTCTGCCCTGCGCGGTCCGCCACTTGGGGGACCATCGCCTGGCATACCTGGAGCACGAAGGCCAGATTAGCGGCGGTCGCGGCTGGTGTCGAATCCACGACCGGGGGACCTTCGAGTGGCTCCAGCCCCCGGACCCGGCGCTCATCGCGGCAAGCGATGAAATCTGCATCCGCCTCGCGGGCGAAAAGGCGGTCGGGACGTTCCGGCTTCGGCGCGAGCCGCGGAGCGGGACGGATTATTGGCGTTTAAGACAAGTGCCTGAGTCCCTGCGTGCCTGAGACCCGGCTTCGCCTCCAGACCAGGGGGGAGAGGGGGCTTTTCGCTTGCCTGGGGTGGAGGCGGGGCCTAAACTTGGCGACTCGTAAGCGCCCGCGATGCTGCGGGCGGCCCTTCGATCCCGGCGCGCCGGGACTCAGGCGCGCCCTGAGATAGGTCGAAGGGCGGCGTGTTTGAGGGTGGGAGGGACGGAGGAGGACGATGGGACGGACGGGGATAAGATACGCCGGACAAGTCGCCGTGGCAAGCATCGCGGTGGCGGCAGCGCTGGCGCTGGCGGGGTGCGGGCCGGAGGCCTGGCGGACGGCGGGCGGGCAGGTGGTGACGGGGAAGGTGAGTTTCCAGAAGGAGCCCTCGACGGGGCGGACGTATCATCTCTATATTCCGACGTCGTACAATCCGCAGCGGTCGTACCCGCTGGTGGTGACGGCGCAGGGGACGTTTCCGTTTGACGAGGCGGCGGGTCAGCGCGACCGGTGGGTGAATGCGGCGGAGCGGTACGGTCTGATTATCTGTTCGGTGGACTTCGACTCGGCGACGGGGTTTCTGGGGATCCCGCCGGACCGTGCGGCGCCGGAACTGGTGCGTGACGAGATGGCGGTGCTGGCGATCCTGAAGGAACTGTTCGGGCGGTACAACATCAACCGGGACGCGGTGATGATTACGGGGTGGTCGGGGGGCGGGTACCCGGCGCACTTCATCGGGCTGAGGCACCCGGACGTTTTCCGTGCGATTGTGGGCCGGACGGCGAACTTCAGCGAGCATCTGGTGAGCGACGAGACGGCGCACCGGGCGCGGCACATGCACGTGTATGTCTTTTTCGGGGAAGGTGATTTGCCGGGCTTCGACGAGATGAACCGGAACGCGAATTTCTGGTACACGGTGCGGGGATTCCGGAACTTTGCGATTCGCCGGCTGCCGGGCGGGCACGACCCGAACCAGATCGAGGCGGCGCGGTACTTTACGAACATTGTGAGTCACTGGCCGGCGGTGCACATCGTGGCGACGCCGACGGAAGGGCGTGCGCCGCTGACGGTGCACCTGGAGGCGAAGGTGCGCGACCCCGATTCGCCGGACGGGCGCGTGGACTCGGTGGTGTGGAACCTGGGGGACAACACGGTGTCGGCGAAGACGTCGCTGGAGCACACGTACACGGAGCCTGGGCTGTACAATGTTTTCCTGACGATCGTGGACCTGGACGGGCACCACGAGTATGCGCAGACGTGGATACGGGCGGAGTGAAGACAACGCGCAGCGCGGGATGAAAGGCGCGCAGGCGAAACGGGACGGACGCTAAGCCGCAAGCAGCGCGGCTTTTTTTTGCGCTGGGAGTAGGTCAGGTTTCGGCATCGAGGACGGCGAGGAGGGCGTGGACGTCAATACTTTCCTGGACGAGGGCTTTGGCGGCCTCGATTTTGTCGGCGTCTTCGGGGCGGATTTTGAATCGCAGGTCGCGGAGGCGTGAGGCGACGGTAAAGGTGTCCTCCTGGCAGAGCAGGACGGGGATGCCGGAGGAATCGAGGAGCGTGCGGATGCCGGCGGGGGGTTCGAATCCGCCGGTCAGAAGGATGGCGGCGACGGGTCCTCCGGCGCCGGGGATCATGGGGCAGGTGAGGGTGGAGACGAGGATGTTGTCCACGCGGTCGCCGGGAGTGATGACGAGGGTGTTCTCGCGAAGATAGGCGCAGACGTGGTGGGGTTCCATGGCGGCGACGACGGTGAACTCGACGCGGTTGGCGAGCCCCTGGCTGCCGCAGAGGATGCGTGCGCCGAGTTCGGACTGGATCTGCTCGACGCGCGGATGGACGAGTTGGGAGCGATAGGGGACGGCGCCGAGGAGGCGCGATCCGAGATGGCGCAGCCCCTCGGCGACGGCGCGTTGGATTTTGGTCATTTTTTCGGGCCAGACCTTGTTGAGGATGACGCCGAGGACGCGCACGCGGTGCTTGCGGAAGAGGTGGAGGCTGAGGGCGACCTCGTCAATGGCGCGTCCGATGCCGCCGTCGGCGATGATGAGGACGGGGGCGGCGAGGAGCTCGGCGACGCGTGCGTTGGAGAGGTCGAAGCAGGAGCCGACGCCGGCGTGTCCGGTGCCTTCGACGAGGAGGGCGTTGTGGGCGTTTCGGAGGCGGTCGAAGGCCTCCTGGATGCGCCACTCGAGCGGCTTCGGGTCGCGGTTGAAGATGTAGTGTTCGGTGAAACCGCGTTCGATGGCGATGGGGCTCATGTCCTCGGGGGAGTCGGGCAGGGCGAAGGCCTCGCGCGCGAGCACCGCGTCCTCGTCAATGTGCAGTCCCTGGTACTGGACGTATCGTTGGCCGATGGGCTTGATGTAGCCGACGTCGTGGCCGAGGTCGCGGAAGGCCTGGAGGAGGCCGATGAGGATGGTGGTTTTCCCGGCGTCCTGCTGGGTGGCGCTGATGTAGAGCGGTTTCATGATACGTCCCCGTGGCGGCGTGCGCCGAGTTGGTGCTAGCGCTGGCCTCCCGCGATGCTGCGGTACGCCTTGAGAAAACTGTCGGAGTAGATCTGTTTGTTCATGAGCATTTCGGCGGTGGCGACGGCGTCGACGAGCGGCTCGTCCAGAACGTCCACGATGGCGGAGTCGCACCCGTGGCTGACGGCAATGGCGAGGAAGATGCGGTTGATGAGGCTTCGCTCGGCGGTGCCCTGGCTGAGGTTCGACAGTCCCATGGTGATGTGCGGCGGGGGGTCGGACAGGAGGCGGATCTGGTCCATGGCGGCCAGGATGTTGCCGGGCTGCTCCTGGGCGCCGGGGACGTTGACGGGCAGGATGATGGGGTCAATGAAGAGGCGGTCGGGTGCCAGACCGGCCTCCATGGCGCGGGTGAGGATTTCGGCGGCGATCTCGACGCGCTTGTCCACGTTCTGGGGAACGCCCTCGGCGTTCATCGTCAGTGCGATGAGTTTTCCGTTCGCCTCCTGGGCCATGGCGAGGTACTTCTCCAGGACCTCGGGGTCGCTCTTTTTGGAGAGGGGCGAGGAGTTCAGCAGCACGCCGCGCGCCGTGTCGCAGACCGATAGGCCGGCGCGGATGACGTCGGGCTTCTGGCTGTCGAGGCACAGGGGCGTGGGGGCGGCCTCCTGGGCCGTCTCGACGAGCCACTTCATCGCGGCTACCTGGTCGGCGGCGGCGGTGCCGACGTTGATGTCGAGGTAGGCGGCGCCGGCCTGGGTCTGACGGCGGGCGAGGTCCTGGATGGGCTTGGGGTCCTTGTCGGCGAGGGCCTGCTTGACGTCGGTGAACATGCCGTTGATGCGTTCGGCGATAGCGATCATGATGCGTTCTCCTTGTTTACGCGCTTCCCTTCCGCCGTCGCCCCCTATGGGCTATGGCGGACAAGTCGGGTCGCGGCTAAACGTGATAGCGTTACGGCTACGCGGCGCTGCCCCAGACGCCGGCGATGTAGGCCTTGACGGCGGCGACGGCCTTGGGGTGGCGCAGGCGCACGATGTCGACGCCCGACTGGAGCAGGGCGACGGCGGTGACGGTTTCCCACAGGGGTCCGCGTCGGTCGGCGTCGCCCCAGTGGGGCGCGTCGGCGGTGGCGGTCCTGGCTTCCTTGGCGCGCCAGGATTCGTAGCCGACGTCGCAGATGACGGGCATGGCCATGAGTTTGTCGCCGGCCAGCGCCGCCAGCCGCTCGCGTTCCTGGATCGAGTAGGCGTACTCCATCCCGTAGCCGAGGCTCCCGGTGGTCTGGAACATGACGAGGCGCTCCAGGGGGAAGCCCATGTCGGAGACGAGGATATTGACCTGCTTAGCGATGTTGATGTCGAGCGGGGCTTGGGCGATGAGGAAATGGCCGTCGGCCAGGGCCACGGCCGTCAGGTTCTTGTAATTGTCCTGCGACACGGTTCCGAGGAGGGCCTTCTCGCCCTTGGCGGCCTCGGAGACCTTGGGCATGACGGCGTTGTCCTTTTCGTCGCTGCCGGAGCTCCAGAGGATGACGGGCACGCCGACGGCGGCGAGGACCTGCTTGGTGACGGCGACGGCGTGAGCGGCGTCGCGGTCGCCCTTGTCGGGATGTAGCCCATCGAACTTCAGGCACACGAGGTCGGCGCCCATTTCCTCGACGGCCTTTTTGGCCCACGCGGCGGGGTCCTCCAAAACGCCCTGGTAAGCGGCGGCCAGGGAGGGCGGCCAGTCGGTCGGGGCGGCGTCGAGGACGTCCACCGCGATAACCGGCCTCCGGCCGCAGGCCTTCGCCTCGCCGCCGTACGGCACGGTTTTCGCGCCGCCGACGGTGACGGTGGACTTGCGGCTCCCTCCGCCGAGCGTGATTTCGCTGACGGCGCCGGAATAACTTTCCTGGACGGACGGTAAGGGCATGGTTTCTCCTTGCTACGTTGCGGGCGCCCGGGCGGCGCCAAGAAGTTCGGTGACGGTTTCGCCGACCGCCCCAACGGAGGGCGAGTCGGCGGGAAGTTCGAAAACCGTCCCTCCGCGCGTCGCGAGGTCGGCGACGGCCTGGTCGTAAGGCACGGCGCCTGCAGTCGGGAAGCGGTCGGCGTCGGGCGGCAGGGCGCCGGAGGCGGCGACCTTGTTCCAAAGGACGCGGCGGTCGCGGATGGTGATGGGCAGGCGCTCGGAGAGGCCGAGGATGCGTTCGGCGGTCCGCGCGCCGACGACGGTGGCCTCGGCGGCGACCAGGAGGAAGTCCACGCCGGTCGTCGTCCGGCGCGACAGGTGTTCCATGCCCGCCTCGTTGTCGAGGACGACGAAGCGGTAGTCGCCGCTCGCGGAGTCGAGGTACGAGCGGAGGAGGTGGTTGACGGCACAGTAGCACTTGGGCCCCTCGGTGTGGCCCATGGCGAGGAGGTCGAAGCCGCGACCTTCGGCGATGGCGCGGTGGACGGCGTACTGGAAGGCGCGCTCGCGGCTCACGCCTGGCTCGCTGGAGAGGCGCCCTTTGAGCGTCTCGTCGCAGATTTGGCTGATGGTCGTTTCGGGCTCGAGGCCCAAAGCGAGGCCGAGGCAGGCGTTGGGGTCGGCGTCCACCGCCAGGACGCTGCCTTGGGCGCGCTCGACGATGAGGCGGACGATGAGGGCGGCGATCGTGGTCTTGCCGCTGCCGCCTTTGCCCGAGATGGCGATGGTGGTGCTCACGGCGCCGCTCCCTTTCGGTCGCGGCTCGATTGCCTCGCCGAGTCCGCCTGGGTCAACCGCTTGGCGACGCTCGGAAAGCGGTCGAGGTCGGTGTGCGGAAGGAAGTTGGCCTGGATGAAGGCGTCCATATACTTGGGATGGTTCATAAGGTCGAAGTAGGTCATTCGTGCGGCGATTTCTTCGGCCTTGGCGAGGGCGTGCCGGCTCATGACGGCCATCTTGGCGCCGGCCACCGATGCGTTGCCGACGAATCGGATCCGCTCGACCGGGATGTCGGGCAACATGCCGACCAGAATGGCCTTGCGGACGTCCATGTAGTTGCCGAAGCCGCCCGCGACGTAGATGGTGTCGAGGGCGTCGGCTCGCGTGCCGGTGGATTCGAGCAGGACCTGGACGGCGGCATAGACTCCGGCCTTGGAGCGGATGAGATTGAAGATGTCAGCCTGGGTGATGGTGATGGCCTCGCGTCCGTCCTGGGGCGGGACGAGGACGAACTCCGGGCCGTCCGGCCCTTCGGTGAGGCGCGGGTCCTGGGACGGTGCGAAGCGTCCCGTGCGGTCAATGGCGCCGATCTCCAGCAGGGCGGCGAGGGCGTCGAGCAGCCCCGAGCCGCACAGACCGCGAGGCGGCTCGTTGCCGACGGTGTGGCATTTCAGGCTTCCGTCGTCGGCGACGGTGAGGCGCTCGATGGCGCCGCGTGCCGCGCGCATGCCGTGTTTGACGCCCGAGCCCTCGAAGGCGGGTCCGGCGCTGGAGGAGGCACAGACCATCCACTCCTTGGACCCGAGGACCACCTCGCCGTTCGTGCCGATGTCAATAAAGAGCGAGAGTTTCGGGGCCTCGTAGAGGCGTGTGGCGAGGGCGCCGGCGACGATGTCGCTGCCGACGTAGGCCCCCACTGCCGGCAGCGTGTAGAGGAGCCCTCGCTTGTTGATGCGAATGCCGGCCTCGGCCGCGCGGATGGGGGGGACCCAGGCGGCCGTCGGAATATAGGGCGATCGGCGGATGCGGCGCGGGTCCAGGTTCAAGAGGAAATGGATCATCGCCGTGTTGCCGGAGCAGATGACGCCGGTGATGCACCCCAGTTCGATTGCCTGGCGCACCGCCATGGTCTGAATAAGGTCGTTGACGTCGTGGACGATGCGGCGCTGCATCTCGTCGAAGGCGTCGTGTTCCTCGGCATAGATGATTCGGCGGATGTAATCCTCGCCGAAGTGCATCTGGGAGTTGTAGGTGGCCTCGGCATCCACGGTCGAGGCCGTCGCCAGGTTCACCAGGTGCGCCACGACGGTCGTCGTGCCGACGTCCACGACGGCGGCGTAGTTGCAGGCGCTCGTATCGCCGGGCTCGATGTCCACGACCTCCATCGTCCCGCCGCGCTGGGCCACGATGGCCGTCACCTTGTAGCCGCTTCCCTCGAGGACTGCCGGCAGGCTCTGGAGGATGCGGAAGCCTGTCTGCATCAGCGGCGCGTCGAGGCGGTCGCGGATGGCCATGTAGAGCCGCTCGTGGTCCGCCACCTGGTCTTCGGCGCTGGGCGCCGGCATCTCCAGATAATGCTTCTGGACAAGCGGGTCGTAGGGGAACGCGCCCTCCCCGGCGGGGCGTTCCGCGCCGAGGTCCTCGCTCGGAAGTTCGCTGAAGCGGTGGGCGTCGCTGTCCACGAGGATGCGACCGGTGTCGAGGGCGTGGCTCTTGGGCACCGTGACGGTCGTATCGGAGCGGACGTGGGCCTGGCACGCCAGGACGATGCGCTCGCGGGTTTCCTGGGGCGCCAGGAGCGTCGTGGGCGGCGATTCGACCTCGCCCTCGTCCACCACGACCTTGCACTTGCCGCAGTACCCGTCGCCCCCGCAGATGCTCGTCAGGTACACGCCGGCGAGGCGCGCGGCCTCCAGGAGAGTGGCGCCTCGCGGCACCTCGGTTTTCAGGCCGGAGGGCTCGAATCGTACGCGGCACATTGTGCGTTTTTCGGCGGCCATGGCGACTTCCCTTGGCGGCGGGTCAGGAGCCCCAGACTTCCTGGAGGTAGCGCGGGATGATGCTGGATTCCCTCGGCCCGACGAGGATTTCCCAGCCGGTTTCCTCCTCCAGTTTCCCGCTCATCACCGCCACGTAGCCGGGGATGATGAGTTTGCGGTGCTTCACTTTCGATTCGACGTCCGCGCTCTTCATGGCCTTGGCGACGATCTTCTCGTTCAACTTGTCGCCCGAGTAGGCCGTCAGGACGCTCGTCCCCTCGGTGTCCACGCAGAGGATCCAGGAGGGGATGCGGCTGGCCTCGACGTCGCTCTCGACTGTGTAGTACGTCAGGGAGAAGTTCGTGGTGAACAGGACGGGGCTGTCGGGACCGGCCTCGCCGACGGCGTAGAGTTTCGGCTCGACCTGGACCGGTTTCTGCGGGTCCGTGTAGATGTTTTGGCGGGCGGTCAGGATGGGCAGGAGGGCCCACGGCTCGATTGTGGCGACGACGACGATGCCGGCGTACTTGGCGACGAGCGCCGCCGCACGGGCCGCCTGCGCCTCCGGTTCCCCCTCCGCCGCAAAGGCGATGACGGGGTGTCCGAGCGGCCGGAAGTTTTTCTTCAGCGCGAGTTTGCGGATTTGCGCAAGTCCCGTCATTTCGGCCCAGCCGTTCGGCGCGTCGAGCCAAAGGACCAGGTCTTCGCAGCCGGCGCTTTTGAGTTTCTCGGCAAGGGCGGCGAGGGCCTCGGCGCCCTCGGCGCGGGCGACGAGGGGGCATTTGGCCTCCTTCGCCAGTTTCGCCATCGCCTCGGCCGTCGCGTCCGTCGCGGCGCAGAGCAAGGGACGAGCGTCCTTCACCTTCTCCAGGGCGGCCTTCATCGCGTCGGGCTTCTCGGAGATGAGGATCATCGCCTTGCCGGTCGCCTTGGCGGCCTCGGCGGCGGCGGCGAACTTGGATGAGTCGCCCGATGCGTTCAGGACGGCCACGGCCTCAATCGGCATGGCCTGACCGATCCGCTCGAAGGAAAGGCTCTTGAGGGCCTGGGCGCGGGCCTTCAGGTCCGCCCCGGCCAGGTCGTCGGGCAGCGTGACGGCCAGGACCGTCGGGCTGTGGAACTTCTCCTCGTGGCGAAAGAGGACCGTCTCGCCTCCGGTCTTCGCCTCCGCCTCCCCCGTGCCGAACGTCACCAGGCGCATCGGCGGAGCGGCGGCGGCGGCCAGGGCCTCGCGGGCCTGCGGGCTCGCGTCCGGACACTTGTCCAGCGCGACCTTCTTCTGGGCCAGGGCCATGGCGAATGCCAGGCACGTCGGCATGCCGCACTTCTTGCAGTTCGTCTTCGGCAACAACTTGAAAATGTCGAGTCCGCTGAGCGCCATGGCGAGGGTGTCCTTTCCTGGAACCTATTCTTTAACAGATAAGGACCCGTGCAGTCAATTTTAGATTTGAACGGCCAAGGCGCTGCGCCCTGCACGCCGTTCTTGCCGTTCCAATCGAAAATCTAAAATCTCAAATCGCAAATGTCTCTCAGAACATCGGCTCCATCGCCATCGCCGGGTGCTCGACCTTGGCGAGGTGAGCGGCAACCTCTTCCTCGGTGGTGGCGACGGTCTCGTCGGCGATTTTCGCAAGGAACGCTTCGCCGCCGAGCCCCAGTTCGTCGGCCCGCGCCACCAGCGCGTCGTGGAGTTCCTCCTTCAGGGCCTTGGGCATCCAGACGATGCGCCCGAATCCGCCGTCGGCGCTGATGAACTTCGGGCTGACGATGTAATGCTTGGAGTGTCCGACGAATCCGGGTGTCTGCCGGCCGCCGCCCACCGTGCCGGCCAGCGTCGAAAACTTCATGCCGCACGGCGTCATGTCCGGGAACTCGCGCGGGGCGATCATGATGCCGCCCGTCGAGGGCAGAATCGCCGAAATGCACTCGAAGCAGCCGCACGAGGTCATCGGGTCCTGGATCATCGAGTAGGCGCTCATGCGCTCGATGGAGCCTTGGCTCTTTTCGTGGATGAACTGGTTGACGCGTTCCCACTGGCCCAGTTTTGTGTCCACGGGGGCGCCCTTCTGGATGGGCTGGTTGGGCCCGGCGGGGTTGATCTCGTAGGCGGCCCGGCCGTCGAGCCAGTTGTACGCGCCGCAGAGGCCCGATCGCTGCGGCGTGATGATGCAGACGTGGTTCGGGGCGAACGACTGGCAGAGCGTGCACGAGTAGAAGATGTCCACGGACTCGTCGGTCATGCCGGCCAGGCGCGCGTCCCGCTCCTCGAACACTTTCCGCGCCTCGTGCTGGAGTTCCTTGACCTTTGCCTCGTCGGTAGTGATCCGCACCTGGATCTTGTCCACGATGCTGGAGAAGTGCTCGTGGAGCATGGCATGAATGATCTTGCCGATATGCTCCAGACGGAACCCCGCCTTGTAGGCGTCCTTCGAGATGCGGACCCAGATGATGTCGCGCTGGCCCATGTGCCACAGGCCCTGGGCGTGGTTCAGGAAGGTGTGGATTTGCCGCTCGAGGACGGGCTCAAAGTCGGACTGCATCTTGCGTCCCGCCACCTCGACTACGACGCCGAGCGGCAGTTTGCCGCCTTCCTTGACCGAGTCCATGTCCGCGCCGACCACTTGCACCTTGCCGTCCTCCACCCGGTCGGTCGGCAGGCTGCGGAGCCACTCGAACGCGGGGGTCCGCTGCCCGCCGAACTCCACGTGCATGTCCTCTTTGCGGATGCGTTCGCCCTCGAACGCCGGGCTGAACGCCACCGGAATCGGGACCTCGGCGATCTTGATCTTCAACCCCCGCACCTCGATGGCCTTCTCGACGATTTCCGCATGCGGGACGTTCGAGACGACGTGCTCGTAGGTGCAGACGCCGGTCGGAAGAATCTGGGGGATGTCGGAGTCGGCGATGGTGGGGAACCCGAAGTTGATCGCTCCGGCGGCAGTAGCGTACCACTCGTCGGTCACCTCGCCGAGCGCCAGGACGAAGGCGAAGACGCGGGCCTTGTTGTAGAGGAGGTTGCGGCGGAAGTCGCCCGGCTGCACCCCGCCGAAACTCATCGCCGCCCTCGCCGCAAACCCCAGGGCGTAAATCGCCGACGAAATGTCGGGCCCGAAAGGCACGAGGCGCGTGTCCCATCCCATCTGGACGCCGCCCTCGGCCAGTTGCTGGGCGAAGGTCGTGCCGTTGTGGCCGGCCGCCATGAAGACGTAGAGGCTCCGCTCCTGGCACTTGCGGGCGATCTCGACGGCCGTCTCGACGTTCGGCGCGGCGCCCACGATGGCCGCAAAACCCGGCGCCGTGCCGTCCACGAACTGGATGCCGCGCTCCCGCAGGATCACGTCGTCCGCCGCCCCCAGCCAGAGGTCGCGCACCGGGTTCGGGCCGACCAGATAGCGGCAGGCCTCGATGATTTCCTCGGCGAAGAGCGTCGCCATGCCGGCGTCCAGAACGGGGCCCAGGTACGGCAGCCAGAGCCGCTTCTCGACCGGCGGCGGGAGCAGTTCCTTGATCTGCTCTAGGACCGGTCCGAAGTCCGACAGGGTGCGTACCTCGTGCCCCGTCATCGCGTAGATGATGGGGATGAAGTACCCCGTGTTGGGGAACTCGACGGCGGCCTCCTCGCCCTTTTCCCGGATGGCGGTCTTGAGGATCTCCTCGGCCTCTCGGGCGACCTTGTGGGCGCCGCGGATGGCGGCGGTGGCGATCTTCCTCGACATGTGTCCGCTCCTTCGTCTTTAAAAAATTTTCCCTTTGCGCCCTTGGCGTCCTTTGCGGTTCAGTAGCGTACTAGACCTCCAGTTTCTGGCGGTCTTCCATACCGAAAAGTTTCCGTTCGCGCTCCTGGTTGATGCCCAGGGCGTCGCGCTTCGCCTCGATGTGGGCGTGGATGAGTTCGGCCGCCTTGACGGGATCGTCCTCCACCGCCCATTTGCCGCCCAACTCCTCCTCAATCCCCTCGAAGAGGTACTTGGCGACCTTCGAGCCTGGCATCACGGGGAACAGTTGCTTCGCGAACACCACCAGGGCGCCCGACGCGACGAAGTACTGGCCGATGGAAAGGGCTTTCTCGGTGATGTGCTCCAGACACGCCCCGGCGACGGGCAGGTCCGAAAGGTCCTCGCCCAGGCCGCCCTCGCGGACCATCTCGGCACACGCGACGAGGATGCGGCTGTTGTCCACGCACGAGCCGACCGCCAGCACCGGCGGGATGCCGACCGTCTCGCAGATTTCCCGCAGGCCCGGCCCGGCGAACTTGGCCGCCTCCGGCGTCATCAGGCCCTGCTTGCCGCACGCGATCTGCGCGCACCCGGTCGTCACGACCAGGATGTCGCGCTTAATCAGTTCCCGCATCAGCGTCGTGTGATAGTAGTCGTGGGTGACCTTCGGGTTGGTGCATCCGACGACGCCGACCACGCCGCGGATGCGGCCGTTGATGATGTTGTCGTTCAGCGGCCGATAGGACGAACGGAACCGTCCGCCGAGCATGTAGTTGATGGTCTCATGGCTGAAGCCGACGACCACTTCGCCCTTGTCTTTCGGGATGTGGACGGCCTTGCCCTTGCGGGCCGTGAAGGCCTCAATGGCTTTGCGGACGATCTCCTTGCCGACCTCCAGCGCCCGCGCCTCGTCCATCTGGACGTGCTCGACGCCCTCCATGCGGGCCTTCTCGCTCGTGGTGATGAGTTTCGTGTGGTAGTGCGGCACGAGTTCCGAGAGGCCCTGCATGATGCACTGGACGTCCACGCACATCAGGTCCACGGCGCCGGTGGCGACGGCGAGTTCCTGCGACAGGAAGTTGCCCGCCACCGGGATGCCGTGACGCATCAAAAGTTCGTTCGCCGTGCAGCAGATGCCGGCCACGTTGACGCGCTTGGCGCCGGCCTTCTTTGCCTCCTCGGTGATTTCGGGCAGCGTGGCCGCCGCCGCCACCATCTCCGACAGGAGCGGCTCGTGGCCGTGCACCACCAGGTTGACCTCGTCCTCCTTCAGGACGCCCAGGTTGATCTCGCCGCGCGCCGGCGTCGGCGTGCCGAACATCACGTCCTGAAGTTCCGTGCCGATCATCGAGCCGCCCCACCCGTCGCCCAGAGCGCATCGGCTGGCGTGGTGGAGGATGCTCTTGTAGTCCTGGTCCACGCCCATGTGGGTTCGGTGGAGGGCCTCGACGATCTCGCGGTCCACGGCGCGGGGCGTAACGTCGAGTTTCTTCCAGAGTTCCTTTCGCGCCTTGGGGGCGCGTTCGGCCATGCGCTGCGTGCCGTGCGCTTTGCCGAACTCCGCCAGCATCAGTTCGCCCAGTTCCTCGGCAATCTCCTTGTCCTCGCGCCCCTCGGTTTTGATGCCCATCTCGGCCGCGAGCGCCAGGAGTTTCTTCCGATCCTTGATGCCGTAGTCCGGCGCCTCGCCGCGCGCCATCGCCAGGAACGCGTGCGCCACGCCGCGCCCGTGGTCCGAGTGGGCGCTGGCGCCCGCCGCCACCGCGCGGAGAAAGTTGCGGGCGATGATGGTGTCGGCGTCGGCGCCGCACACGCCTCGCTGGGGCCCGTCGCCGAACGGGTCAATGCGGCAGGGGCCCATGTTGCAGATGCGGCAGCAGAGGCCCAGTTGACCGAAGCCGCACTGCGGCTGCTGGGCTTCGAGACGGTCCCAGGCGGTTTCCATCCCCGCCTCGGCCATCCGCGCCAGCATCTCCTGGGCCGCCGGATCGCACGACATTTTCTTCGGATCCATCCTCATTCTCCTCGATTACGTTGCGGAGGACGACTCCGCCAGTCTCGCGGCCGCGTCCCGGCGCCTGCACTTGGGACACAACCGCGCGAGCCGGCGAAATTCCTCCCAGTCGATCTTGGCCCTCTTGAGGGCTTCTTCGGACACCGGCAGGCTGACCACGCGCTCCCCGCACGCCTCGCACGTCAGCAACTTCGCCCGCGCCTTGAACGGTGAGATCTCGATCTCGCCCGTGTCCTCGTGAATCCGGATCTGAATGGTTCCGACCGGACAGACCGCCGCACACGCGCCGCACGCGATGCAATCCTCGGACGGCTGCCGGAAGGGCGGGCTGACCGCGCGGTCCTGGCCGCGCCCGGCAAAACCGATCGCCGCACATCCGAGGACCTCTTCGCACACGGCGGTGCAGAGGCCGCACAGGATGCAATCGCGCTGGCTCACCGTGACCGTGGGATAAGGGGTGCCCTCGACGCCCATGCGGCGGGCCATCGCCTTGAGGTCCTTGTTCTCGGGCGCCCGCGCCAAGAGCAGTTGCATCACGCCCGCTCGGGCCTGGACGGCCTGCTCGCTCGACACGCTGACAGTAATGTCGCGCCGGACGGGATAATTGCACGCCGTCACCAGTTGCTTCCACTCGCCCCGGTCCAGTTCGACCATGCAGACGCGGCACGTGGCGGGAGGCGCGACGGCCGGGTGGTAGCACAAGGTCGGGATCCACACGCCGGCCTTCCGGGCGGCGTCGAGAATCGTCGCGCCCGTCTCCACCTCCACCTTCACGCCGTCCATCGTCACCGTCGGCACCGCACTGTCTCCTCAGACCTTAAGGACCGCGTCGAACGGACACTTCTCGAAACACATTCCGCACAGCGTACACTTTTCCTGGTCAATCACGTGGAGGACCTTCTTTTCGCCCGCGATAGCGTCCGCCGGGCAATGCTTCTTGCACAGGCCGCATGCCTTGCAGGCCTCCGCGTCAATCGCGTAACGGAACAGGCCGCGGCATTCCTTGGCCGGACACCGCTTTTCGAGAATGTGGGCGTCGTATTCGTCGCGGAAATAGCGGATGGTCGAAAGCGCGGGGTTGGCGGCCGTCTTCCCCAGGGCGCACAGCGCCGTGCCCTCGAGCAGCACCGCCATCGCCTGGAGACGCTCGACGTCGCCGGCCTCCCCCTCGCCGTGGGTGATTCGGTCGAGGATGTAAAGCATCTGGGCGAGTCCCTCGCGGCAGGGCGTGCACTTGCCGCACGACTCGTCCCGCAGAAAGTTCAGGAAGTACCGGGCGACGTTCACCATGCACGTGTCTTCATCCATGACGATCATGCCGCCCGAACCCATCATCGAGCCGAGTTTCGTCAGTTGGTCGAAGTCCACCTGGGCGTCCAGGTGTTCCGCCGGGATACATCCGCCCGAAGGACCGCCCGTCTGGACGGCCTTGAACGCCTTGCCTCCCTGGACACCGCCGCCGATCTCTTCGATGATCCGCCGCAGGGTGATCCCCATCGGCACTTCCACCAGGCCGGTGTTGACGACGTCGCCGACGAGGCTGAACACTTTAGTCCCGGTCGATTTTTCGGTGCCGATGGAGGTGAACCACGCGCCGCCGCGGTTGATGATGGCCGGGACGTTCGCCCACGTTTCCACGTTGTTGAGGTTGGTCGGCTTGTCGTGCAGGCCGTGCTCGACCGTGTGGACGTACTTGGCCCGGGGTTCGCCGGGCCGGCCCTCGAGCGAAGCCATCAGGGCGGTGGACTCGCCGCACACGAACGCCCCCCCGCCGCGATTGATCCGGACGTCGAACGAGAACCCGGTGCCGAGTATGTCTTTGCCCAGGAGGCCCCACTCGCGGGCCTGTCCGATGGCCCCCTTCAGGCGTTCCACCGAAAGCGGGTACTCGTTCCGCACGTAGAGGTAGCCCTGAGACGAGCCGATGGCGTAGGCCCCGATCGCCATCCCCTCCAGGACGGCGTGCGGGTCGCCTTCCATGACGACGCGGTCCATGAACGCCCCCGGATCGCCCTCGTCGCCGTTGCAGATGACGTACTTGGGCTCGCCGTGGGCATCGCGGCACGATCGCCACTTTCGGCCGGTGGGGAATCCACCGCCGCCGCGGCCTCGAAGGCCGGAGCGTTCCACCTCCTGGAGCACCTGCTCGGGCGTCATGGTCGTCAGGGCCTTCGCCAGGGCGCTGTATCCGCCCGCTGCAATGTAGTCCTCGATGCTCGCCGGATCTATCACGCCGCAGTGCGCCAGCGCGATCCGCTTCTGGGCCTTGTAGAACGGGATCTCGTCGGCCGTCCTCACGTGCGTGCTCGTGGCCGGGTCCTCGTAGAGGAGCCGCTCCACCACCCGTCCTCCGAGTACCGTCTCACGGAAAATCTCGGCGACGTCGGGCTCCTCCACCCGCTGGTAAAAGATGCCTGCCGCGAGCGCAGCCGAGGGGTTGCCCGGATGGACGATGACGATGGGCCCTCGGTCGCAGAGCCCGTGGCATCCCACGCCCTTGGCTTCGACCGCGACGTCGGCGCCGGTCTGGCGGACGGCTTGGGCGAAAAGTTCGAGCAGTCTCATCGCCCCCTTGGCGACGCACCCCGGGCCGATGCAGACGCGCACGCATTTCGCCGCGGGATCGCGCCGCGTGCGCAGATCTTCCCGCAGGCGTTCAAGGTCCGCCGGCGCGCTGAGCCGCTCGTTCCCGACGACCGTCATTTTTGAGCCTCGCTTTCAGCCGGCGCCTCCTCCGGGGAAAGTCCACGGAGGATGTCCCTGGCCGAATCCAGCGTAATCCCGTTGTAGTATTCGCCGTCCACGATCATCACGGGCGCCACTGCGCACGCGCCCACGCAGTTGACCGGGTGAAACGAGAACAGGCCGTCCGGCGTGGTCCCGCCCGCCTCGACCTGGAACTCCTTGCGGAGGGCCTCCGAAATCTGGCCGGAGCCTTTCAGATAGCAGACCGTCCCCACGCACAGCGTCACCTCGTGCAGGCCCTTCGGCGCCAGACGGAACGAGGAGTAGAAGGTAGCGATGGCATAGAGCCGGCTCATCGGAACCTCCAGCCGCGACGCCAGCCGGCGCAGTTGATCCAACGGCAGATAGCCGCAGTCGGCCTGGAGATCCTGCATCATCGGGATGAGCATGCCTTCATCGCCCTCGTACCGGGCCACGATGGCCTCGACGAGGTTCCTATCCGCCGGCTTCCTCTTGGCCGCCTGCTTCATACCTCACCCCGAGTCGCTAGACCGACTCGATTGTCACCTCGATTTTGCGTTTCACGAGTTCGTCCGCGATTTCCCGGACGACGGCCTGCTTCATGCCGAGACCTCCCGGCAGGCTCGGGTTCTGATGTGCCGGGTTGACGGCCCGCCCGACGATAAAATGCACGTGGTCCACGTCCAACAGAAGCCGGACCAGCGCCGCAGCGCCGTCGTTGCGAAACTGCACGGTCTGCTTGTCCGCCCCGGATTGCAGCAGTTCGTTGGCCCGCGTCAGCGTCAGGATGCCTTCCGTCACCAGGTCAATATGCTCCATCCGGGCCAGCGGCGGCACGTCGGGCTTCATCGTGTCCAGGTCAACCTCGAGCGGCTGACCGAGATGGCGGGAAACGATTTTCGCCGTCGTCCCGCCGCAGACGACGTGCAGCCCGTGTCGCCGGATGAACCGCGCCAGCATCGCCTCGTCCGCTGCCGCATCGGCCGGCGGACCGGTCAGCACCGTTGCCACCAGTTTCGTGCGGACCTTGATGACGGCGATGCTGACATCGTCGCCCGGCGCCCCGGCGTAGAGGTCCAGCACGGTTTCCGCCAGCCGGTCGGCCACGTTCTGCGCCGATAGCCCGGGATGGGCGTGCGTCTCCAGATATCGGGCCGCCTGCTCCCGGCCCCAACCGAGCGGATACACGCCGCCGATCCCCGCGTTCAGCACCCCGTCCGAGACAATGATGATCCAGTCGCCCATCTGCACGTCCACGACGGACTCGTGGATTTTCTTCCCGCCGATCTCGCGCTCGTTCGAGGGTACCGCCAGCGCCTTGCGACCGCGCAGGACGATTGCCGGCGGCGTGTCGAACTCCACCAGCCGCGCACGACCGTCCCGGAAAAACTGCGCGATCGCAAACGTGCTGTACGCCATCTTCCGCACCTGGCAGACCGGCAGGGTCTTGCCCAGCGTCTCCACCACCTCGGAGAGCGGGAGGTCGTTTTCCAGCAGGTGCATCGCGATGCGCGTCGTCAACGTGGCCAGGATGTTCGCCTTCACGCCGCTCCCCAACCCGTCGGAAAGCGCCAGCGTCACGCTGTCCAGGTGGCGGGCGACCGCCAGGCTGTCGCCGCACAGTTCCTCCCGGGCCTTGCGCAACTGCTTCGTCCCCCATTCGTAGAAAAACCGCATCCCTATTCCTCTTCCTGGAAAAGGGACATAACCTTCACCAGCAGCACCTTGGTTTCCGCGGTGGCTTCGCCCAGAAGCCTCGCGATCTCCTGGGCCGTCTGCATCTGACGCTCAATCACCTCCTGGGCGCGCTGGAGCGTCTGGGCCCTCAACTCGGCCAGGCGGTGCCTCGCCTTCTCTTCCTCCGACGTATCAATGAAAATCCCGCAGTACAGATTCTCCCCCTCGATGGGAAAGAGCCCCACCCGAAAACTCACCTCGTGTTCGCCGACGGTCTCCTTGACCATCAGGTTTCCGCCCGCCGCGATCGCCCGCTCAAAGCAGTCCGAGTGGACGAACTCCGCCGCCCGTTTCCCCAGAAGAGCTTCCTCCGGGCAGCGGAACATCGTCCGAAACGCCGGATTCACAAAACGAATCCGCGTCTCCATGTCCACCAGCAGAACCCCGTTAGGCGTGTGCTGGAGGATCGCGCTGGCGTGCGCAGCCGTGATTCCGCTGTCGGGGGACCTCATGGCGTGCCTCCCGGCCCGTCCGCGGGCCCCTTGGTCGCCGCCGCCACCACCCGTTCGCGAAACGTCGCGATCGCCTCCTCCACGCTTGCGCTGGTCAGCGGCTCCTCGTCGATCTGCCAATTCACCCCTTCGCCGCACCGTTCCATGCAGAACGACCCTTTGAGCGTCACCTTGTCCGCCAGGCCCAGTTCCTCCAGCAGCCCGTTGAAGCGCATGATGACCTCGCGCGCACCCTTCAGGTGGCAGGAACTCCCCACGCACACCGTCACCGTGACCATTGGCGTCCCTCCGGGCCCGCCGCACGCCTGCGTCATCGCTCACCGGCTTCCTGGGCGGCCTGGAGTTGCTTGACCGCCGCCTGGCGCTTGCGCTTGTTGTAGTCCTCGACCGTGATGAACACGAGCGCCTTGGTGGGGCACGCGCTGACGCACGCGGGCGCCTGGCCCGCCTCCGTCCGCTCGATGCACAGGTCGCACTTGACGACCGCCCGGCCGTCACGCGACATCTCAATCGCCCCGAACGGACATGCTACCACGCAGAACTTGCAGCCGATGCACCGCTCGGCGTCTATCAGCACCGGGCCCCCCTCGTCCCGCTGGTTGATCGCGCCGCTCGGACAAACCGCAATGCACGGCGCGTCCTCGCAGTGCTGGCACTGAATCGCGCACGCCCGGCCGCCCGACGCCTCCACCCGCACGCGGCGCTGGGGCGCCGTCTCTTCGCCCAGCGCCCCCAGCAGGTTCTTCGACGCCGAGTGCTCCACCGCGCAGGCCAGTTCGCACGATCGGCACCCGAGGCAGCGTTCGATGCGGCAGACGATCATCCGGCCGGACGACTTTGATTTCGCTTTTGCCTTCACCATCGTCCACCTCTTGGCTAGCCGCGAGCGGGCGCTTCCGCGCCGATGAGCGATTCCATTTTCTGCCGCGCTTCCGCCAGCGCCGACTCCGCCTTGCCGTCCACGCCCAGGACGCTTCGCCCTTCCAGGTCCGCCCGCGCGAGGGCAGGGGAGTAGGGCACGCTTCCCACCAGTTCGACGCCTTCCGGCAGGCCGCGCCGAATGGTCTCGACCTGCGCGCTTTCGGTCACTTTGTTCAGGACCGCGCCGAACCGCTTGATTCCGATCTCGCGGCCCATGCGCGCGATGCCCGCCGCCGTCTCCAGGCTCCGCCGCCCCGGCTCGACGACGATGACCAGCGCGTCGGTCCCAAGGACGGACGCCCGCCCCAGGAACTCCAGACCCGCCTCCATGTCCACCAGGAGTGCCTCGCGGCGCTCGAGCATCAGGTGCCGAAGCATCGCCTTCAGGAACGCTCCCTGCGGACAGGCGCATCCTTTGCCGCCGCCGCGAATCCCGCCCAGCACGAGCAAGTGCATCCCGCCCGCCTCGACGCGGTAGGCGTCCGGCAGGTCGGCCACGTGCGGGTTCAGGCGGAAGTACTGCCCCACCTGGTCGGGGTCGGCCCCCGTGCGCTCCTGAATGAGGTCCTTCAGCGCGACGAGCGGCCGGGGCAGGCGCTCGGCCGGAACGCCCAGGGCTGACCCCAGGTTCGCATCCGGGTCGGCGTCAATGAGGAGGACGTCGCGTCCTTCGGCCGCCAGCGCCGCGCCCCAAAGCGCGGTCACCGTGGTCTTGCCGACGCCCCCTTTTCCTGTGATTGCGATCTTCATGTGTCGCCTAGCTGAAGCCACCGCGCCGGGATAGGCGCCTGGATGGAAAGAGTGTCGGCGCGGGGCCCTTGTGGCGCCCGTCTCAGGATAGGAGGGCATGCAGGGGATGTCAAGGCGGATAAACGGTGGAAGCGGGAAAGGCTGTGAAGGATTTCACAAAGGGTCGCTTCCCGGCAAAATGTCTTGACGCCCGTCGGTCCCCACGTCTAGACTTGCCGCACTCGGCCCGGGTGGGTCGTTGCCGCGCGGGCGGCCGGCTCAAGCCGTGCCCCCTGTCCCGAACACGCGAACGCTCGAAGGAGACGGTTCATGCTCAGCGACCTGGAGATCGCCCAGAAGGCCAAGATCAAGCCCATCCGTGAAATCGCCCACAAACTCGGCATCGAGGACAAGGAACTCGAACTCTACGGCGACCATAAGGCCAAGGTGGACCTGGCGATCCTCGAGCGCCTCGCGAAGGCGAAGCGCGGAAAGTACATTGACGTCACCGCCATCACCCCCACGCCGCTCGGCGAGGGCAAGACCGTCACGACGATCGGCGTCTCGATGGGCCTCGGGCACATCGGCAAGAACGTCTGCACCTGCATCCGCCAGCCGAGCCTCGGGCCCGTCTTCGGCATCAAGGGCGGGGCGGCGGGCGGCGGCATGAGCCAGGTCATCCCGATGGAGGACTTTAACCTTCACCTGACGGGCGACATCCACGCCGTCGCACTCGCCAACAACCTCGCGTGCGCGTTTGTAGATAACCACATCTACCACGGCAACCCCCTGAACATCGACCCGTACGGCCCGTCGCTCCGGCGCGTCCTGGACATCAGCGACCGCTGGGCCCTCGACGACATCATCACGGGCCTGGGGACCGGCATGGTCCGCCGCACCGGCTTCGACATCGCCGTCGCCAGCGAGGTGATGGCCATCCTGGGCCTGACGACGGGCCTCGCGGACATCCGCGAGCGCCTCGGGCGGATGATCGTCGCCTACACGCGCCAGGGCAAGCCCGTGACGTGCGACGACCTGAAGGTCGGCGGGGCGATGGCCGTCCTGATGAAGGACGCCATCAAGCCCAACCTCATGCAGACCCTCGAGCACACGCCGTGCTTTGTCCATGCCGGGCCGTTCGCCAACATCGCGCACGGCAACTCCTCGATCCTTGCGGACCTGATGGCGACGCGCCTGGCGGATTACACGGTCACGGAGTCGGGGTTCGGGGCGGACATCGGCATGGAAAAGTTCATGAACATCAAGTGCCGGGGCTCGGGCCTCGTGCCCGACTGCGTCGTCCTGGTGGCGACGGTGCGGGCGCTGAAGATGCACAGCGGGCGCTTCAAGGTTGTGGCGGGCAAGCCCCTCGACGATGGGCTCCTGAAGGAGGATACGAAGGCCGTCGCCGACGGCTGCGCGAACCTCGTCAAACAGGTCCAGAACGTCCTGGCGCACGGGGTGCACTGCGTCGTGGCGATCAACGAGTTCACGACGGATACGCCGGCGGAGTTTGAGACGATAGCCGAGAAAGCCAAAGCCGCCGGCGCGAGCGCCGTCGTCCGCTCCCGCGTCTGGGCCGAGGGCGGCAAGGGCGGGGCCGAACTCGCCGAAGCCGTCGTCGAGGCCTGCGAGGAGCCCCACAAGTTCCATTTCCTCTACGAAACGGATTGGCCCATCAAGAAGAAGATCGAAACCATCGCCACGACGATGTACGGGGCCGCCAAGGTTGCCTACGAGAAGGAAGCCGAGCAGGCCATCGAGCGGTTCACTCGCCTCGGACACGACAAACTCCCCATCTGCATGGCGAAGACGCACCTGAGCCTGTCGCACGATGCGGCCCTGAAGGGCGCGCCGACGGGCTACACGTTCGTCGTCCGCGACGTGCGGGCGAGCGTCGGCGCGGGGTTCCTATATCCCTTGTGTGGGGCGATGCGGACGATGCCGGGTCTGCCGACGACGCCCGCCGGCGAGAAAGTGGACATCGGCCCCGACGGCCGGGTGGTTGGGCTTTTCTAAGCCGGCCGCGGCGCGTACAATGCGGCGATGCGGCGAACGGGACGGAGAGGCGAGCGCGTCGTCATCGTCGGGGTGGGGAACCCCCTGGCGAGGGACGAGGGGCTTGGTCCGGCGGCGGTCGAGCGGCTCGAGGCGGAAGGCATCCCGCCCGGCGCTCTGTGCTTCGACGCCGGGACGGATTTCCTGGCGTCCATGCCCGACTGGGCCGACGCCGACCGCCTGATTGTGATAGATGCGATGCGGGCAGGCGGGGCGCCCGGAACGGTGTATCGGATGCCGCTGGAAGAGGTCGAGGCGCGGGCGAAGGCCGAAGGCCTGCACCTGTCGGGCCACGACCTCGGCCTGGTGGGAGCGTTTCGGCTGGCGCGGGTGACGGGGCAGCGGATTCCGCCGACGGTTGTGTTCGGCGTGGAGCCGGCCGAGGTCGCGCTGGGCGAAGGCCTGTCGGATGCCGTCGCGCGGGCGCTCGATCGGCTCGTGAGTGCGGTGCGGAAGGAAGCGGCCGGCAAGGGCGCCTGAGGGCCCGACCGGCGCAGGTGTTCTTGCGGAGAGGAATCGGCTATGGCTGAGACCGTCGAAATCCCGGTCGTCTGGCTCCAGGGGTCGGCGTGCACGGGGTGCGCGGTGTCGCTCCTGAACTCCTTTTCTCCGGGAGCGGCGAGCGTGGTGCTCAATGAACTCGTGCCCGGCAAGCACCTGTCGCTGCGGTTCATCATGACGGTGATGGCGGGGCAGGGCGAGCAGGTGATGGAGGTCTTGAAGGACACGGCGGCGGAGGCGAAGGGCGGATATGCCCTGGTGTTGGAGGGGTCGCTGCCGATGGGCCATCCGCTGTTCGGCACGATGGGCGAGGAGGAAGGGCGCGAGGTCCCTATCGCCGAGCATGCCGCCCGACTGGCCCGCGGCGCCGCGGTCGTCGTCGCGATGGGGACGTGTGCCGCGTTCGGCGGGATTCCGGCCGGCGAGCCGAACCCGACGGGGGCGGTCTCGGCGGCGGACCTCCTGGCGCGCGAGGGCATCGGCGTCCCTCTGGTGAACATTCCCGGCTGCCCGCCGCACCCCGACTGGCTCGTCGGGTCGCTGGCGGCGGTGGCGCGGTATGGTCTGGAGGCGGTGGCGGCGGGGTTGGACGAACTGAAGCGGCCGAAGATGTTCTATGGCAAGTGCGTACACGAGACATGCCCGCGGCGGGCGGATTTCGACGCCGGCCGCTTCGCCCGGAAGTTCGGCGACGCGGGGTGCCTGTATGAATTGGGGTGCAAGGGGCCGGTCACCTTCGCGGACTGTCCGACGCGGATGTGGAACAGCGGGACGAACTGGTGCATCGGCGCGGGGAGCCCGTGCCACGGATGCGTCGAACCGGAGTTCCCCGACCGGGTGAGCCCCCTGTATTGCAAGTTCACCGAGGAGCGTCTGGAGCGGTTCCGTCTGCTGGCAGCCGAGGCTGCGGCCGAGCGGGACGGCTGAAAGCGGAGACCGGGTTCATGGCCAAAACGAAGGCGGCGAAGGGCGAGACGATCCGGATTGACCCCGTGACGCGCATCGAGGGGCACCTGCGCATCGAGGCCCTGGTGGACGGCGGCGAGGTGAAGGACGCCCGATGCTCGGGCACGCTGTTCCGGGGTTTTGAGAACATCCTGCCCGGGCGCCACCCGCTGGACGCCGTGCGCCTGACGCAGCGGGTGTGCGGGGTGTGCCCGACGGCCCATGCGACGGCCTCGGCTTTTGCGCTGGACGAAGCGCTAGGCGTGGCCGACCGCATCCCTGCGAACGGGCGGATCGTGCGGAACCTCATTTTCGGCTCGAACTTCCTTCAGTCGCACATTCTGCACTTTTTCGCCCTGGCGGCGCTGGACTACGCGGACGTGACGGCGGCGGCGGATTACGACGGTCCGGAGACGGACTTGAAACAGGTCCGCGCGTTTATTGACCGAAAGAGCCTCTCGCCCTTCTTCCCGCGCTACGAGGGCGATTACCGTTGCGACAAGAAGACGAACCTGGCGCTCGTGCGGGCCTACGTCCAGGCCCTCCGCATCCGCCGCATCTCGCACGAAATGCACTCGATCTTCGGCGGCAAGATGCCGCACAACGTCGCCATCGTCCCCGGAGGCGTGACGGTGGACGTCACCGCCGACAAGATCGCCTCGTTCTTCGGCAAACTTCAGCAGATCCAGGCGTTCATTGAGGACGTGTACATCCCCGCGATCTTTACCGTGGCGAAGGCGTACGGCGACTATTTCGACATCGGTCGCGGCTGCGGGCGGTTCCTGTCGTACGGGGCTTTCAACCTGGATGGCGCGTCGGCCGATCCGCTGGCGCGGAAGCGCCTGCTGCCGGCGGGCCTCGTGGACGCCGACGGCAAACTCGCCGCCGTCAGCGCCGCGCGGATTGCCGAGGACGTCGCCCACTCGCGCTACGCCGACGAGTGCGCCGGCGCACCGCCCGAGGGCAAAACCATTCCGCAGCCCGATAAGAAAGGGGCGTACAGTTGGCTGAAAGCCCCCCGCTACGACGGGGCGCCGGCCGAGGTCGGACCTCTGGCGCGGGCGCTGGTGGCCCATGCGGCCGGAGACGCGGTTGTCAAAAGGGAAGTGGACGCCGCGCTGAAGGCGGCGGGCGTCGGCGCCGCCAAGTTGCCGTCGGTCCTGGGTCGCCACCTGGCGCGGGCCCTGGAAACGCGGATCGTCGCCAAGGCCATGAGCGATTGGCTGGGCGAACTTGCGCCCGGCGAGCCGGCGGCCGTCGAACTCGCCATCCCCCAGGAAGGCCGCGGTGCAGGACTGACCGATGCCCCGCGCGGCGCCCTCGGCCACTGGATCGGCATTAAGGACAAAGTCATAGGCCATTACCAACTCGTCGTGCCGACGACCTGGAACGCCAGCCCGCGCGACGCGGACGGCACGCCGGGGCCGATGGAACAGGCCCTCCTGGGCACGAAGGTCAAGGACCGCGAGAACCCGTTCGAGGTCGTGCGGATCATCCGCTCCTTCGATCCGTGCCTGGCGTGCTCGGTGCACCTGGTGGAATTCGGGAAGGGCGAGTCCGTCGCCCAGTGGGTTATTTAGCACTGCAACGCTGTTTTTCGCGGCGGGTTGGGAGACCCACCGCGCAGAGAGGACATGGTCATGAACGCAACCGAGCGGAAACCGAACGAAGAGATCCTCCAGTCGCTCAACGGCGTCCGGCGGGTCTTCATCCTCGGGTGCCAGGGGTGCCCTATCGGGTGCGAGACCGGCGGCGAACCCTGGCTGCGCGAGATGACCGCGCTGACGGCCGGGGCCGGCATCGAGGTGACGGGGGCGGCCCTGGTGGACATGATCTGCAACAAGGCCCTGGTGGGGATCAAGTTGGGGCGTCTTGTGGACCGTCTGCGGGCCGCCGAGGCGATCCTGGTGGGGTCATGCGGCGTGGGGGTCCAGGCGGTGGGGAACATCGTCGGCCGGTTGGCCGTTCCCGCAATGGATACCATCTGCATGGGTGATTACCAGGGCCTGTGGCCCTCGGTGGAGCGGTGTGCGGAGTGCGGCGAGTGCGTGCTGGGCTCGACGGGCGGCCTGTGTCCCGTCACGCTGTGCGCCAAGAGCCTCGTGAACGGTCCGTGCGGCGGGACGGGCGACGACGGATCCTGCGAGGTCTCCAAGGATCGGCCGTGCGGGTGGCAGTTGATCTTTGAGCGCCTCCAGGAACTCGGGCGTCTGGAGGACCTTCGGCGGATGCAGAAGCCCAGAGACTTCCGCAAGCGCGACATTGCCGACGCCCGCCGGCGGACCATCCGCTGGGCGCTTGAAGTCGCCGAAGACGAACAGATTCAGCCGGCCGCGCCGGCCAAGAAATGAGCGGGAACGCGCCATGAGCCAACTCGAGCAGCGCCTCCAGGCGGGCCAATTTGTCGTCACGGGCGAAATCGGTCCGCCCAAGGGCACGAACATCGGGCCGGTCCTCGCCGAGGCCGAGCATTACCTGAAGGGCAAGGTCGTCGCCGTCAACGTCACGGACAACCAGACGGCGGTGATGCGCGTCGGCTCGCTCGCCATGTGCCGGCTGCTCGTGGAGCGCGGCATCGAGCCGGTCTTCCAGATGGTTTGCCGCGACCGCAACCGCATCGCGCTGCAGAGCGACGCCCTTTCGGCCGCCGTCTTCGGCATCGAGAACGTCCTGGCCCTGACCGGCGACCACGTTGTCATGGGCGACCATCGCGAGGCCCAGCCCGTGCGGGACCTCGACTCGGTCGGGCTTCTGGCGGCGCTGGCGCGGCTCGAGGCGGGCTCGGACATGGGGGCCGACTTTAAGGGCAAGCCCAACCAACTCGACGGCTCTCCGAAGTTCTTCAAGGGCTGCTGCGTGACGCCCTGCGGCAAGAACCCCGAGGCCCAGATTATCAAACTCGCCAAGAAGGTCGAGGCCGGGGCCCAGTTCGTCCAGACCCAGGCCGTCTACGACCCCGCGACCTTCGAACGGTTCATGCGCGCCGCCGAATCCGTCAAGGTCCCCGTGCTGGTGGGCATCGTGGTCCTGAAGTCGGCGGGCATGGCCAAGTACATGAACCGTTCGGTGCCTGGCGTCCAGGTGCCGGACGCGCTTATCAAGCGCCTGGCCGACGTGCCGAAAGAGAACCTCAAGAAGGTCGCGACCCAGATTGCGGCCGAACTGGTCCGCGCCATGAAACCCATGTGCCAAGGCGCGCACCTCATGACCCTCGGCTGGGACGATCTCGTGCCGGACATCATCGAGCAGGCCGGGCTCGCCTGAGCCGCACGCGGGCTTGTCCGGCGTAGTCCCGGCGCGCCGGGACGGAGCCGAAAGCGTGCGGCGAGTCTCGTAGGGCGAACGAATCTCATTCAACAGGAGAACTTCCCATGTCCGCACGGCTGATTGACGGCGAAGCGTTGGCGGCGAGGATCCGCGAGGAACTCGCGCCCGAAATCGAGGCGATCCGCGCGAGGACCGGCCGGCCGCCCAAACTCGCCAGCATCCTCGCCAGCGACAACCCGGGCGCCCGCGTTTATACGCGGAGCCAGGCCAAGTCGTGCGAGGAGGCCGGCATCGCCTACGACCTGGTGGACCTCGGGCCCGAAACGAGCGCCGACGCGCTCGAAGCGAAAATCGCCGAACTCGGCGCCGAAGAGTCGGTCCACGGCATCCTCCTCCAGATGCCGCTGCCGGCCGGCATGGACGCCCAGAAAATGGCCGAGCACATCCCGCCCCAGAAGGATGTCGAAGGCATCACCGCCGCCAACCTGGGGAAACTGCTCTTCTACGAGCCGTCGCGCCTTGTCCCCTGCACCGCCGCGGCCGCCTACGAACTCATCAAGTTCGCCGGCTGCCAGATCAAGGGCGCCGAGTGCGTCGTGGTCGGCCACTCGCCGATCGTCGGCAAGCCCGTCGCCTGCCTCATCACGAACGACCTCGGCACATGCACCATCTGCCACATCGGCACGCGCGACCTCAAGGTGCACACGCTTGGTGCGGAGATCCTGGTCGTCGCGGCCGGCAAGGCAGGCCTCGTGCGCGGCGAGCACATCAAGCCCGGCGCCACGGTCATTGACGTCGGCATCAACCGCGTCCCCGTCCTCGATGAGGCGGGCCAACCCGTGATGAACGAGAAGGGCAAGAAGAAGATGCGCACCGTCGGTGACGTGGAGTTCGAGTCGGCCGCCAAGGTCGCCGGCGCCATCACGCCCGTGCCCGGCGGCGTGGGGCCGGTCACGGTGGCCATCCTCCTGCGGAACACGGTCCGGGCCGCCAAGGCGCGGGTCCAGTAGCACGCCGCGGTCGCTACTTGCCCTCGGCGGGGGGACCTTCCGGCCTGGTGTGCCGAAACAGCCGCGCCAGTCGCCTCGCCCGCGCCGGATGCAGCACCACCACCAGAAGGCCTCCCGCGATGTTGCCCAGGGTGACGGGGACGAGATTGGTGAACATGCTTCCGAAGCCGCTGAGGAATCGGCCCTCGGCGAGCAAGCCCGCCGGAAGGAAATACATGTTTGCAATCGAGTGCTCGTAGCCCGACAGCACGAAGACCATGATGGGGAAGTAGATGCCCAGGATCTTGCCGAACATCGTCCGCGACGAGACCGCCATAATGACGGCCAGGCAGACCAGGATGTTGCACAGGATGCCGCGCAAAAGGGCCTGGACGAAGGGCAGGGCGATCTTGGCGTCGGCCACCTTGGCGGCGGCGGCCCCGACGGGCGTCGGATGCTCCGGCGTGCCCAGCAGGCCGCTTCCATACACCAGCAGCGCCAGCAGCACCGCGCCCGCGAAGTTCCCCACGTAGGCGAAACCCCAGTTCCTCAGCACGCGGATGAAGCCGACCTTGCGATCGACAATCCCCGCCGCCAGCAGGATGTTCCCCGTGAATAGTTCCGACCCGGGGATGATGACCAGGACCAGCCCGACGCAGAAGACCGTTCCCGCGAGGAACTTCGAAACCGCGATCGGCAGGCCGTCGAAAGCGGTCACGGTCGTGGCCGCTACCGCTCCGAACCCGATGTACGCGCCCGCCAGGATGCCGAAGAGCACCAGCGCCACCGGCGACTGGCCTGTCTTCTTGGCGATGATGCGGTCCAGTTCCTTCGCGATCTCCAGGCCGGCGCGGTCGTCGGAGTTCATGGCGTAGCCTTTCCAGCGGCTTCCCCCTCGAGGTCGCCTCTTGTTATATTGCGGCGGGCGGTCCCCGCAAGGTATTTCGCCTCCCGCCGCCGCCTTTTCCCCTTGCTTTCGGGGGGCGAGGGGCCTACACTTTTCGCTTCTCCGTCGGCTCCCAGCGGCCGGCGGGTGAAACCCTACGGTCCACCGTTAAGGAGCCCAGGTGTGGCGAAGAAGAATCCT